>Ga0123357_10007119_pt1 | contig 13767 bp, 10 predicted proteins | sample TergutEmb28metaG_FD_89873 | JGI IMG/M metagenome (GOLD analysis project Ga0123357, IMG submission 89873) | Embiratermes neotenicus P4 segment gut microbial communities from Petit-Saut dam, French Guiana - Emb289 P4 | ecosystem: Host-associated > Arthropoda: Insects > Digestive system > Gut ... | reverse complement strand
TGGCCATTATCTCCGTAACCGTTCCGCTTTGGACTTAGGTGTTTTGGGTTATATCGGTATAGTTTAGCATAAGGAACACCCTCCCGAAGTCTGGCACATTCCTCCTGGGACACCCTGTATACATTTCTATACAGTACACACATATTTCTATGCAATTTATTTATACTGTAATAAAAATGTAAGAGACCCATATGTATAGTTTTTGGTCTGGTTCATTCCAATAGGACTGTGATCATCTTGCTATATGAACACTTTAGTTTCAGACTTTGTACTTTCTGTACTTCTGTCAGCATTACCACAAATTGTATGTACACTAATATGAGCTAATCTAACATTGCGGCATATGTCAACAATTCATTCACCTTTGCATTGGCTTATTATGTCTCATTTCTCAATATTGACGGTCTTTCATCAATTTTTCACTTGAATTGACCTGGGTGATGCACATTTACGTTTTTCACTAATTTTGGTAAAAAAACCCAAAGATGTTGAAGAACTACATCAGTCATGTAATTATATCACCAATGTAATCAATCCATACATGTGACTGATAGTGGGAGTGATGTCACTTTCTGCTAGCCTCCAAAGCAACAGAAGAGTGGCCATGGATTGTGTATGCCAAATCACGTTATGCCAAAAATTATTCTGAATCATCTACATCATATTATACTAAACCAAAAATTATCATGTAAATTTGAAAAGTGGTGTAAATTTTCAAGTTGTATTATGAGAACTGTGCAAAAAGAGCTCAAATAAAGAGACCTGACTGTACTTGTACTGTGCATGAAACTGTGTGGTCAAGAGGACCCTGCAGTTTTACTTCAGCCAGAGAATCAGAAGTGTAAATGAGTCCTTGGTCAGACAACAGAGCTCCTTTGCAGCTGTTATATTACTGTAACTGGGATATATAATGGTATTCTTTTACTTCACACTCATCCCAGTCAGTTGATCTTGATGCTTACTAAGTGTCATGTTCACAAAGAAGTACAGTGGCTTATTGCCTGTAAAAGATATAATGCCTAAATTTTCTAGCTTAACTATCAATGCATGTTCATTTTTGAGACTCTAGTAGGATCTGTGATCCCTTCTTGAAATAGCTGTGTTGCATCCTGTTCACCAACCAATAGCAAACTCTATCAGGGTGTGTACAAATCTGGAGTAGCAAACATACCCTGAAGTGCTAACATTTTACTTCGCTTCTCTAACCACTGTATTTAAATTGCATTTTCAGGCAAGCTATGCAGGTAGTTCAAATACAGGACCTTCTGATGGTAGGGTAAGTTCCTGGTGTGAGGGGGGACCCAAAAATAACCAGAATTTAAATGCGGAACGCGAACTAGAAGTAGTTGTGCGATGCACCGCTAGATGTCGCAAGTCAACATAATATTCTAGCAGTCTGTCGCGTGGCGTCAATCTAGGTTGACTGTTAATGTTGTTGTGACTTTCTTTCTAAGTGCCTGCTAGGAAGTTCAGCGATTTGCACGATGGCTGATAATAAAGAACAAAGAGTGTGCATGAAGCTTTGTTTTCTGTTAGTGAAATCAGCTGCTGAGACTCTATTAATGCTGCAAGAAGGTTTTAAGGCAGAAGCTTTAAGTAAGACTCAAATGTACGAGTGGTATTCATGTTTCGAAGGGGGTGAAATGTCATGTGAGGACCAGCCAAGATCTGGCTGTCCTTCAACCTACTGAAATGATGAAAATCTTGAAAAAGTTCAAAACGCAATCAATGCAGATCATCGTCGGACCACTGATGAGATTTCTGAGATACATGGTTTGTCTTGGAGTTCATGTCAGCGAATGTTAACAGAAGATTTGAATATGAAACATGTTTCCACAAAATTTAAGGGAGACCCACAGATTCTCTCTAAAGTTGTGACCGGAGATGAGACTTGGTGCTACGGTTATGACCCAGAAACAAAGCAAGCACTGAGCCAATGGAAAACTCCTAATTCTCCGTAAGTAAAGAAGGCCCAATAGGTTTGATCAAATGTTAAGATCATGCTGATTAGTTTTTTGATGCTAATGGAATTGACCACAAGGAATTTGTTCCTCCTGGACAAACTGTGAATCAACAATTTTACTTGAAAGTGTTGAAAAGATTACATGTTAGTGTACAGAAAAAATGACCAGAAATGTGGAGCAGTGGTAACTGGTTCCTTCACCATCATCATGCCCCTGCCCAAATGGCCTTCAGTATGCAGCAGTTTTTGACAAAAAACATGAGAGTTATCCCTCATCCTCCCTATTCACCCGAACTTGCGCCATGCGACTCTTTCCTGTTCCCTCTTATGAAAGGCCAGATGAAAGGGAAATGTTTTGCTGATGTCAGCGAAGTGAAAAAGAAAACGCTGAAGGTCTTGAACAACATCAGCATGGAAGAGTTCCATAAATGTTTTCAGCAGTGGGAAAAACACTGGTACAAGTGTATGGAGTCAAAAGGAGAGTACTTTGAAGGAGATTAGAGTTGTAATAGTATAAAACCTAATAAACCATTTTAAAAAAATAATTCCGGTTATTTCTGGATCCCCCCTCGTATAATCACTTGGAGTGTTCACTTAAAAATGTTTGTCTTGCATTCAACCCATCTGTACGTGTTCACTTGCACACCCAACTTTTAGCAGTTGCTGGCATACAAAGGCCTGCCTGGACATCTTACAACTTGCATATTATGACGAATGACTAGACATTTGCTTCAAACAGAATACACATAATATTCATACACCATGAACTAAATTCTGACTTTTGGCCAGGTTTTTGACACATTCTGGCCCACCGTGCAATGTATTACAAATGTAATCTAGTTCACTTTTTCCCTCTGTCTAGTAATTTAAATTGCTGCTCCTTTACTTTCTGCTGAACCCCATACACCTTGTTCTCTGTACTACTAATGACAGCCATCATGTTATTGTTGTCATCAAACCACATGTGACAGTTGCTTGCAGTGTTGATGAGCTCCAGTGCAGACAAAAACTGTTGCTGGAGGCTCAATTTTCCATCATTATCTTCCTCCTCAAGCATATCAGGTGTAAATTTTTCATCCATCATTGGTTCTGAGGTTTACGTCCCAATCTACAATGCCACTATCACTAGAGACATATTCCTCAAATAACACACCTGTTTTCAACTGACCCCATTCACCTTGCTGAATGAGTTCCTTTGCTAAGTCACCATCACTCATTTCATTTAAGTTAAATCCATAGTTCTGAGAACAGTTCACTATTGTCATATGTGTGGCAGAGCACCAAGATACTGCAATGAAAAGTACCACATCCAAAACATTTACCTTCATGAGTGCTGCTGCACCATAAAGCAATTGGTGACCAATCACAGAAATAACTGTTCTTACAAGCTGCTTGCAGCAATAATGTTTGAATGTCCAGATTATTTCCTGGTCCAGAAGCCGGAAAACGATGTGCCATTTGGGGGTAAAAACACCATCTTCCATTCTTTAGGTAACTCTGATCTTGGCGATAAGCAGCCTACTGATCCATAAAAAGTAAGATCTTCCATTCTGGGAACTCATTTTGGCATCTAATGCCCTCAGTAAAAAATGGCAGACCTAACCCATGCTGTTCTTTGGCTACGTATTTTGTGGGCTACTTTCTGACATTTTTAAAGCAACAAGGCTCTTTTACTCTCCCCATTCATTAATAGTGGGAGTCAGTCAGATTAGCACTGCAAGCTAACAGGACTGCTATCCTCTCCTCATAATTCTTTAAGTCTTCAAAAAGTAAATGACCAGTTCTACTTCCCACACACCACAGGGTGCCACATGAAAGAAATAATTTCATGTACAATGACTAACATACCACATCTATGATATAAATGGTGCACTGATTGGAAGAGTCTCTCCAGCCTGAAATTAAGGATTTAAATTTAAAACTGTTATTCAACAGGGATACAAAAGAAGGAAAATGAACCTCACTACCCTGAACTCAAAACTGCAACTATTACATCACTGCTACTATGTGTAAGAGATCTCACCCCAGAGGTTCCTTGGCCAGTTATCATGTTCATTAGCGTCAGGAATGCAATACCAGGAGGCTGATGTGCTGGCCCGGAACCACCAGCAGATGCAGAACCAGTAGGAGTTGACTGCCTATTGGCAGACATGGGTGCTGCAGCTGAAGGTGGTGGTGGCGGTGGTGGTGGGGGTGGTGGGGGTGGAGGAGGAGGTGGTGGTGGTGGGACCTGGAAAGAAAATGAACCCATGCCCATGCCAGGGTGTCCACCACGCATATTGCCAATGATGTTTGAGATGAAGTTGAAAATGTTGCCAACATGTGGCTGTGGCTGGGAGTGTGACTGGGGTGGGGGTCGTGGCTGGGGCGTTGGTGTTGGCTGCTGGGGATGGTTACTGCTATCTTGTGATGGCTGTGACTCTTGTTGCGACTGCCCTGCTGTTGCTGTTGCTTGTTCTGACACCTGAACCTCAACAACAGATTCTGAACTTGCAGTGCCAGCTGAATGCTGCTGCGCCTGCTGAGCAAGTCTCTGCCGACGCCTGAATGTCCGTACATGGTGCGAGTTGCACGGTAAGAAGAAATCAAAGTTGGTTGAACTTAAACCTGCAGACAAATCAAACATGTCACAATATTAAGCCATAATGACAGTGTCATCAGCACAGAAGTTAGCACTGTAAAGCTGGCATATATTTCATGACATACCAATGGTTATGAATAGATCAAATTTCCTTCCAATGACTGCTGCTCCATTATCCTTCAACCTGTAATTTCCAACCACTAACAATGAGACCGAACATTATACAGCAGTTTGCCATTACACCTCTCCTGCATCTCAGAAAGATGAAAAATTAACCATCAGTTTTTAAACTAACAACTGAAAATTTCTACTTCATTCAGAATTCTTTTCTATTGTAGTCAACTACATCCTAATACAGACTTTAATTTATTGTACTGCTGTACTTCTGAAGAATTTTAAAAGACATACTGAATACAGTAGAACATCATTTGTATGTGCTGGTACAAATATAAATCAAACTCTCACTCAGACAACGAGTTGTCGATGCTTTACAGAACACATGCGTGTCCCAATCGTAGTAGACTGAGCAAGTATGTACAAAAGTTGCAGAACATGACAAAACATTATGCACCTTGCACAGCAGCTGGTGCAAGATGAACATGTGGACGTGAAGTGGAACGTGTCTGTGTTGAGGTTGTAGGATGTGTTGCTGTGTTGCCACGGGCCTGACTGTTTTGACCTCCCACGCCAGGAGCTGCTTGAGTGGTTCCACTAGTGCTGGCTGCATTACCGGTTCGACCAATCACATGTCCTGCTACAGCCTGCATTAAATTCTGTATGAACTCTGGTGGGGGCGGTGAACCCCAGGGAAAATCACCACCCATAACTGTAAAATGTGAACATAATATGACGTTTCCGCGGAACATCATGAACACCTATTCCATCAATACACTCAGTTTTATAATTTGTCACTAGATACAGAATAAATGAAAAACTTTACTACCTCTTGCTAAACGATTATTAAATAGTAGCAAACCATGGACCAATATAACAAAGAATATAGAGTTATCAGCCGAAGTGCTTTCCAAGACAAAGACAGCAATGGCAGAAAATTTATCCAATATGTGACATTATACAGTATTAGAGAAGAATGCAGAATGAACATATTGGAAGAAAGGGGCCTCAGAAGGATCCACAAAACACTGTCCAGTGTCAAGCCAGATGCACAAGGTGCTTAGCAAGCAACACACCCACCCCCTAAAAAAAAAATCTGTTTGACATTTGAAGTTCCGATAGCAATGTTGTGGAGAGTGAATGAAGCCTTCTTTGATGTGATGCTGTGTCTCTGAGCAAGTGTTTATCAACATTTTAAAGGAACAGTGTCTTCATCTTCAGGATCTGATGGCCCAAGACAAATAGCCATGCAGGAAGATAGGGTGTATTATGTACATGTGAGTAAAGAAAGAATAAGTCAGTGGGGCTGGCAGTGATATATACTGGGCACTGTCTAGATGTGACTGCTAAACCTCCAGTGGTTTGCTACCCACTGTCCTTTCTCCACGCACACACCCTGATGACAAAGGCACTGCCATTGTATGAAGCAAGGGGTAATACTTGCCCAGCAAAACAGCATCACATTCCAGACGACTTGAATCTTCAATATATCTCTAATAAACTGTCTAGGTGTGCTACCAGAAAAATAAGGATAAGGCATATCTACAACAAATCATGACCACATCCCTCCAAATCCTTACATATGACTACATGCTCTTTGGTTATTTTAATTAGGATCATATACATAAACATCAAAACTAAGAAACATAATTTTGAAGTTAGATATCCCGTTGTGCTATCACATAATTATTATGTAAGCAATAATCATATGATAGCATGTTGCACTAAATGATATATACATAGTTGTGCTGACTGTTTATTTACAAAATAATTAAGAAATAAAAGGCTGGCTAAAAATATCACAAAATGCAAAAATACAGAATTCCTTTAATATGGCACCCAAAGAGTCATATTATGAAATATTCTGGCTTATCAGACACTAACCATACTGACTGAAGTTCTTACAGGTTTTTTTTAATTTTTTTGTTACTGCTCTTATACTTGGGCTGCACAACTAATCAGAGGAGCATTTCATTTTGACATATCCTTCACCTGCTGGTTCTTTAAAATCTCACAGGGAGTCTTGAGATGATGTGCACTTGTAAGTCACTTTCATTTCAACACATAAAGGAACATTCACGGGTTTTCCTTCACAACGCATTGCTGTAAACTTATTTACACACCTTGTTCAACTGTGCTAATTTCAATGCTTGCCATGTATATCACCTGAAAAGGTCCTTTATACTTTCACTTTATGCCATAATCAATCATAATGGGTTCTTCTGTTTATTTATCATCACAGTGAGTTGACAAACCCATGTTGTATGAAGTTGTAACCTCTCTTCAACTTTCACCAATTTCAAGCCTCATAATTACTTCAAGCTTACTGTAATTTATACAAATTAATGCACAAAATGGAAAAAGTGAAATTAGTACTTCAAGTTTTTGAACAACCATTAAGTTATGTGTCTCCTCTTGCCAACAGTACCTTGTTTACTCGTCTCTGGGTCTTTTGAAGCCCTTGTAATAGCTCAATGGTCTCAAAGAGGTCCAGACAACACAAGATAAAGTCACAGAATCAGCATGTGCACTGAAAGTTACGGATGGAAAAACTTCTACTCTTCGACTACTTTCCTCAAGAGTCAGATTAAAGGACTTCTAGTGTACTGGGATTTCATATTACTCCAAACACAATATACTTTTGACACTGACTATGGTAACCCTTCTTCATCATGGTCAAGCAGAATGACCGAAAACACATACAAGGTTCACCTGAACTTGATTCACTTTGGGTTTAAAGAGTATTTTGCACTACAACAAATCACGTCAGCTATGGAAGGCAATTACTTTCGATTCTTTTCAAATGACATTTTGAAATGGTGGCTAATACACAGCAGTTAACTTGATGAGAAATAGACCTTTGATGCAGACAGTACTGGCTGAACACAACTTTAACACACACTTCCAACAAATCAGAATCATACCACAGTGAATGTTATCTTCCTATCATATTTCTACTTTCACAGTGCCAAGAAACCAGATACCTTGATTCAGGCTTTTTGTGGTTTTCCACAATCCCTCCAGTCAAATGCCAAGACAGTACCTTACATTAGGTGATTGCTTCCTACAACAATGCAGTGAATACCTTAAACTAGGTGCCTGATTCCTCTACATGTCACAGCAGTGAAAACTTTAAATTAGGTGAGAGCTTCCTACCACCAGTCACAGCTCAGTAAATACCCTGAATTAGGTGACTGCTCCTATCACATGTCTCAGTTCAGTCAATTTTGTGAACATTGCCTCCCACATGTTATATAATCTTTGCTACTGGCAATGCAGTCAAAGGGATCATGAATGAATTACAGTGGGTTAAAAAAACCAAAAACTACTGTTTTTTCTCCTTCCGTTACCACACGCAACTGGAATTGTCTGCTACTTGCAGTACTTACCATTGGCATCTAATCCTCCTGATGTTCCACCAGTATTCCCATTGGTGACTACTGTTGCTTCCAGGGAATCAATGGTAATGCTACCTGGACCAACTTCCATAAAGAACTCCACATTACCTGGAGTAATGTTAAATGTGGGCTGAGGAACAAAGCCTTGATCTGAATTCTGGGCTGCAGAAACATGAAAAATATTGCAGTTAGTATCTAAGCCTTAATGAATACAATGAGGCTACTCAGAGTGATTCCAAGTTTAACTACATTGTTAGGCGCATTTGCAAAATTGTGAAGAGTGACTATCAGTTTGTCATGTCTGTTTGTCCGTCCGTATGGAACAACTCAGACCCATTTACATGAAATTTTATATTTGAGTATTTTTAAAAAATCTGTTGAGAAAATTCAAGTTCCACTAAAATATTGCAAGAATGGGTACTTTGCATGAAGACCAATACACATGTATAATAATATCTTACTCAATTCTTCTTTGAATGAGAAATTTTTCAGATCAAATTTGTACAGAAAATCAAAACACACAATTTATGTTCAATAATTTTTTTAAATAATGCCTTTATGGGATAATGTGAAAAAATATAGTAGAGCTGGGTAGGCCACAGATGACAATATGGTGCATGCGCATTGCATGCTGGGCACCTCAGGCTACAAACACACACTCAGAATATATAATACTTATTGTTTTTCCACTGCAACAATGGCTGCACGAACATACCTTACTGTTACGTTAAATGTACATTGCCTGTACTGTTTGAACTACAGAGGTAATATGACAATGATGACCATTACAATAATACACGAGAGATGAATTGGAAGGTATGGGAAGAGTAACTATTATTTCAAAACACAGCAAAAATCTGTCATAAGAGTAAGCACTAGCATGGAAAACTGTTGTTAAAGTGAACTCATTACAGCCAGATTTGTGTTGGGCAACATAAACATTGCATCCAGCATCAAATAGGTTACTTTTACGACCATCTCATTACAAGCAGTGAAAATGTAAGATTCTATAAAGGAATTATAAGCTACTGAGCAAAAATAAACATGTGAGAGGATCTTTGTTGATTAGCATATCATTTGTCAATTTCAAAACCTTCATATAAGTTACAGCTCACGGACAAGCATACAACGTCCAGACAGTGGTCAGCACAGGCAACACTACTATGGACTTCGATGAGAAACAAAGTTTTGAATGTGCAAGTGAAAAAATAAAGGATGAAATATTTCTCTGCACGCCTGCCCTCAGAGATGATGGATGAAAATTTTAGAATTGTAGCCAGTCCAACAATCTGAACTGATCCAGACCATGCAAAAGTCTGTTGTATGTGCCACCAGGCATAACACAAACTCAAATCTCTGTGTGACCTGATCTGACCTACACCTCAGTATTATTCATTCAACCTGGCACAATACAAACACAAATACTATCCCTGCTACCCAGGCATCATGCCTGTGCAATCTCTAGTAGCAACTATGACAATCCTTGAGATAATTAAGTAGATGAGATTTCTTCTCTGAACATGAACAAACCCACTCCTCAAGCTCACGTAGAAAGCATTCAGTGAACAAATCCTCTGTTCACCACATTTAATTTACTCCCAACATGAACATCCTTTCAGTGCCTTTCATCTCATGCTATGCAGGAACAAAATGAGGTCTCCAATTTCACTGCTTTACCTGGTTTAGTACTCCCATGCTATGAGCCTGACTACACTACAATTTCTTATGCTGCTTGCACTGTTGACAGGTACACAAAGTACCTGTATGGCAATTCTTGATGGCCACTGAAATTATTCATGGTTTTTCTACCAGTAAAGAAGTATTTGAAGTTCAACACAACATGCATCTGTGTGCATCTACTTGATTTCACTTTCTGCACTTGTACTGCATCTTCCAACACAGTGAAATACAAAATCTTTGGCTTCTTTCTTATATGTTGGTCACTGACACACTTTTCACACAAGAACTGCCTGATGTAAACGCATTCAGCAATAATTCTTTATCACATTACACTTCTCTATTACCTTTTGCATGTCATCCTTAGTTTCTCTTTCTTCTATGCCTCTGGCTGAAAACATTCTTAACTGACACACAACTGGCCTTGAAAATGAAGCAAAACTGTCCAATTTGTGTGTCACAAATTTTTCATTTAGAATTATGTTACAGTTTTTTTAAATGCCATCAGCTCATGGATGTCCAACACACACAGACTCCGGTAATCCAGTAAGTTAAAATCCTGAGGTCTTCACTTACCTGGTAAGTTACACAGTGCAGAGGGGCAATTTGTCACAGACATCCTATAACTCAACTACAGTGTGTGGAAAAGCTTAAAATCTTGGAAGTATAAATATGATTGGGAGAGCACATAGAAGTGTAAGTGTAGCCTTTGTATCAACTTCATGTTACATTGAAGCTTCTCTAAATGGTGTAAAAGAACACACCAGCATCTCTTAAGAGTCCCATGCTGAACATGGGCCAACATTACATCTTCTTGTCAACATTCTAATACAATATTTTCCATTTACTTTGTAACGAACATCAAAATAGTCATACATATATTGTGCTGTGGCAATATGATTTGCATTTGTGATCAAACAGTGACTTCTACCACACCAGATGTTCCATGTATGTCACGTCTTTAACCTTAAGTGTTAGTTAATATGTGGCAAGTTTGTTTCCAGCACTTGGACATGGAGTGAAAGACAGCAAAAGAGATTGGTAGCAATAAGCCCATTTATAAATCGATCTACTAAAATAAAGAAAAGAATTTCACTTCACTTTTCAACTGCCATCTTCAGTAAGGTAAGGTAATGTACAGGAGAAATTCACCCTAGAATGGGCCACGAAGGCCTAGAGGGGGAGTAAGGGTATAGCTCTACTCTTTCTTTTACCTCAGCACCAGATGGAGGTGGGTGGATAATGCCACAACCCAGCCGCTTTACATGCAGGAATAGCCTGATACAGGAGGCTAGGTGGGAACCAGGAGTGGTCTGGATGGGTAGAGAAAATCTTGTCCCCACCAGGATTCAATCACCAGACCATCCAGCCCATAGCAAGTCACTATACCAACTACACTATCTCAGCCCACCTTCCAACCTCAGCATAAACTGAAATTGCAAAACAAGTGAATACACACATATTCATACATGTAAATAAAATATTTTCCATGGTCAACACAGACACTTGCTGCATAACAATAAAACAGCATTTTGTTACTGCTCTCTACATGTTTCATTTTCAATTATCTGTTAACATACTTTTCTACATTTCTGAAGTCACTAACAAATTAAATCACAGAATTATCAGTGTTACTATTTGCTTCCTTTTTAACAACCTCAGTTCTGATATTTCTGTCTTTATATACTATACAGGTGTAATTCAACAAAATCAGAAAAAGAAGGAAGGGGTGAAAGAAAGAAAGAAAGGTAAAATACACATGTTGGAAATTCTAATAATTTCAAAAGGTAATAAAGTATATAAATGCAACTATGAATAAACAAAACATGTAGTTTCCATTGATATTTAGTATTTTATGGTCTGACAGTACAGATTTAACAATGAAAATGTTGCGAATGACAATATTGTTTTTGTTGTTATAATTATAAAGCACTGACTGCTGAACACAATCAAAACTCCAACAGATAGACATATGACAGGTGACAAACAGCCAACTAAATACAAACCACACTCACTCAAATGCAAGACAATGTTCTTCCTTTGAATTTGGTGTTTAAATATGTAAAGCTGTCTTAAATTTGTACCTGACACACTGAACCAGACAGCATAAAAGTGGATTACTTTGAACTGGTCCATGCCAAGCCAATCCATGACCTTCATCACCCAAGTGTAGACAAAAGTGAGCACACAGCTTGACAAAAGTTAACTGGTAATCTTCTTTGTTTGGAATTTGTCCATGACTAACTTTTTAAAACAGCACATTTTTCAGAAGCTGGCTCTGTTTCTGGCTTAGGGCACAAAAAGCAACTAACCTGGTGGACCCCTTAGATTGCATTATTCTGAGTCACTGGGCACCACAGAAACAGCAAACTTGATAAGACATGCACCTAAGAACAGGTCCAGTCCTAGGGCAGTAACAGGGAAAAGGCTACTGAAAAATTAACTACTACACTCAAAAATGACTCCCAGACCAACCCACAAATTAAAAACCATAAAAGAAGCCCCGAATTCAGACTGATCAGACCACAGACACAACACAAAACTCCAGAACACATATATTTAGAATCCTTAATGCCGATCCCATCATCTGTGGAAAAAAGTGTAAATCTTCTTCATGGGTTCAAGTAAGTTCATAAACCATGAAATATAAATAAATTATTTGGTCAATGTGGATCATAACGGCAAGGCAGCATATCTCAACAGAAGTGACTGTGAAGGGTTGTAAGAAGTGCTGAATATCCAAAGCAATGGATGGGACAGATGAGATATGTTGTGGAATGCCAGTGAAGAATATGGGAATGTGAGTGAATGTGAGGAAGATAAAAGCACTGACAGTGAAGATGAAGACAGTGACACTGACTGGTAAAGGCAGACAGAATCTGACAAACTTTGTGTATTAAGTGTATGAAAATAATAGTATTATATTTTTTCTTGGCAGACATTTTATTTTTGCTGGGTCGATTTCTTTTTGGATAAATACATTTTCCCTTTTTCTTGATGCTACATATACTGTGCATCATATGTCATGTCTTGTTTTATTAACTGACAGTTAATGCAAAGTATTCTTGTAAGCATATTCTACCGCCTTAAAAATTTTTCATCATCATCATCATCATAGCTGAAATGCTTCAATAACGGTAAAGCGATACGTCTGAGAAAATTCAAAACTATGTTTTAAGTATGAAGAACTGGTCAACATTTTAATCACCTAAATATTTTAATATACAAACCAATATAGAGAACTCAACTGTTACTTAAAGTGTGGATTCTGTGTAAAAATTGTGAGTTTAGAATCAATTAATGCTTGTGTCATTTTGATATGTTACAAACAATAGTCGTGGGCCGGGTAGCGCAGTTGGTATAACGAATGACTATGGGCAGGATGGTACAGGATCGAATCCCGGTGGGGACGAGATTTTCTGCCCATCCAGACCGGCCCTGGGGCCCACCCAGCCTCCTGTAAAATGGGTACCAGGTCTTTCCCGGGGGTAAAGTGCGGCCGGGGTGTGCTGCTGACCACTCACCCCCTTCTAGTGTTGCGATCATGGAACAGTAGAGCTATACCTCTAACCACCCCCTGGGCCACAACAGGCCTATAACGCGACACTTTACCTTTACCTTTACAAACAACAGTCACAAACTCCCTAAAGATGGCTTACACAAATGTGTAAGTTATAGTTAAAAAGTGATTAGCTTACAAACGGCATGCATTAACTGTTGGTAAACAAAAAGATGTGTCTTAACTGGGGGCAGGGGAGCATCTTAAGAGTTGTTTTGTGTTCAGGTAAATATGGTACTACGCATCCACAGGAGTGTGTGTACCAACACAGTATACCACTCTTTGTTAACAGCAGAATGGGTTAACCAGTTTTAAATCCCATTCCATGATCTTAAAGAATGTGTACTGTATAAATACGAGGTCTGTTAGAAAAGTATCCGACCGTATTTTTTTATGCGAACACCTGATGGATTATAATCTAGCGCGCTTGCACGAGCCGACCTTGAACCTTAGTGCGCATGCGTGAATTTTTTCC
>Ga0123357_10007118_pt1 | contig 13768 bp, 8 predicted proteins | sample TergutEmb28metaG_FD_89873 | JGI IMG/M metagenome (GOLD analysis project Ga0123357, IMG submission 89873) | Embiratermes neotenicus P4 segment gut microbial communities from Petit-Saut dam, French Guiana - Emb289 P4 | ecosystem: Host-associated > Arthropoda: Insects > Digestive system > Gut ... | reverse complement strand
TAAAATTTAACGCTTATCCCTTAAGGAAAAAAACAAAGGAACCCACCTCTGGCCACCTTTAAATGAAAACTTTCCCCCCCCCCCCCCGCGACCCAGAGGGGAGATAGAACAGTTCATTTCCTAAAATCACATTGTTTTTAATTAAACAAAAACCTTTGTAAGCCACATAAGAGTTTGGGTTTTGTTTGTGTAATGATAATAATTCAGTTTAATTACGTATGTTTCCAAACCTGATGGGGCACTCAGACTTGATGTTGAACAGACAACATCTATGAACAACACCAAGGGAGTCAGCACTAATAAACCTTATTGTTTCAATCCAATGGCTGTACATCTATCACGACAAAATTTAACACTATCCATCGCTCCTGCTCAGCAAAACTCTACACTTGTACCTGCCAAGGTGGGAACACACCAATCGTTAGTTTCTAAATTAAAGATACAGCAGCAGCAGATTTGATTTGAATAAGCAGCATTTTGAATTTCATTCCAGTCTTGTCTAATAACAACGATGTACAAATTTGTATTCCTTCATGTTATGTTAAAATCAGAATGACAAATCAGGCACAGCATTATCATAGAACAAATGGATTTAATTAGTGATAATCAAATGAAAATGTACGTGCATATTGTCTTTGACATGGCCTAACTTGCAGATGATGCCTTAGAGTTAAATGAAAACAATGAAGTGTATTTTTTTTTAGTGAGACACATGCTTAGTGTTTGAGTATATAACAAACATTACTCAGTGGTGTAGTGACTCAGCTACAGGCTGGTGGATCTGGGTTGGAAATCCCGTTAGAAGGAAGAATTTCTCTATTCTTCAAAAGTCCATATTGGCTCTGGCTCAGATTTTTATGAGCAGACTAAATTTAGAATACAGTAGTTGTGAAGAATTGAATGTGAAATTTAATATAACTATTCAGTTAGTACCAGAGTTCTTGCTCGGGGGTAAAGAGACCGGGACATGAAGTTAACTAATTTCCATCTAATGCCGAGGTGAAGAATGAGTGAACCTGTACCTCCACTCCCCCTATATGATCTCATAGTGTATATAGGGGCAACTTTACTCTTTACAAACTTTCATTGTTAGTTGACAGCATTTATAGATGAATGAAATTTTAACTACAAGATCCATGTAAACAGTTCCATAATTCTGTTTTTGTAACACTGGCTACAGTCCTGAAATATGCCTACATAACTATGATATTACGTACATGCAAGTCTGTACAACGCCTTTCTTCAGCCGATGCGCAAGCCATCAAACTTGTTAAAACTTTTACATCTGCCGGTGTGTGTTTGTGTTTCGACCAAGAGGCGTACGTACTTTGTAGAAGAGGCAGGAATATCTTAGGAAAAACGCTGTGCGTAACCGTGTTTTGTGTGTGTGTGTGTGTGTGTGTGTGTGTTTGTGTGTGCGCGTGCATCTGCCTTGGAAGGTCGTCTGTATATCAAAAAGAAAGCATAGAATACTTACTCTGAAATGACTTACTTTCGCCAAGAAAATGGAGCGGGATTTCCTTCCTGTGTTGCATTGTAATTGAGTATTTGAGTATTTACATTAGGAACGCTGCCTGCTCACGTAGTTCCTTTGTGCACCTGTCCACTCACTTTAAAAAATGCGAAATGTGCGTCTGGGGTTTCGATTTATTGTATTATATGCAAGCCGTAAGTCAATGAAGGATTGTTTTACAACCGTTCATTATAACCTTTTTATTATATTTCCCTATGCTTTATGTTCGAAATATTCAAATTCAAGATGGCTTGCTCCCACACAGAGGGAAAAGGACAAAGAAAGAAAAAAACTTTGACAGAAATATAACATTTAATTCTGCTAATTAATGCAGAGGGTACCTCAACATATTTATTATACACAAAATTGCCCAGTTTCGGTATGTTGTGGATGTAAGTTATTCCTGGAAGCAGAAGAATATTGTATTGATGCGTAGGACATGCTTCATTCACATTCATTTGAGAGAAAGCCTAAAGCAAATCTCTCATTCTGTTGTTACTGGTTTTCCTTAAGAGGCAGTGAATCCCAGAAGTCCATGCGATCTTTGAATCTGTCAGGAACTACGCTGATACGCAGTGGCCTCACACCGTATATGGGTTCGGCTGGGGGAGGAGCGTTATCGAGTACGTAGTAACTTATGACATCTTTGTCGGCTCCGGCCGTGGGCCACACGACGCCTTGAGGAGGTAGAGAGCCTAGAGGGGGCGTCGGATTTCTGGCGGAGGATTGAAAGGGCAAATACAACAATAATAAGAACAATATTAATAATTGTAATAATATAATAATGATAACAGTTACTCTTCACGAGATATATGTTAGGATGATAAAGTGGAGGAAAAGAAGGTGGGACACATCACAGATATGGCAGAGGTGACAAATTCATTCGAAATTTTGACGGGAAGACCTGAACGGAAGAGATCACTGGGAAGACCTAGACGTAGATGGAATGAAAATATTAGAAGTTACTTACACAATAAAGGAGGAGGGAGGGAGGGTATGAACTATTCACCTGGCCGAGGAAAGGGACAAATGGTAGTCTCTTGTGAATACATTAATTTCCTTGTGTTTCGTAAAATTTGTAAGATTTCGTCAGTAGCTCAGTGACACGTAGCTTTTCAAATGGGCTGTGTTGCAAGTAGTTGGTTATAACAATAAAACAAAGGAAGTCAAAAAAATGGAGAGAAATCATACAGGTGCATCCACGTATAGTGAAGTGAATGTACCAGTCTGTTCAGCGACTTTGTTTCGATGCAATTTAATATGTTTAGGTTGAGAAATAACTAATGCGGCTGAGTCGACATCTAGCAGCTAAACTAGACAGGAGAGCATTTTAAGCTTGTCATATCACACCAGATTCTTTCTCTACTAAATAAACCACACTTCGCCTTGAAGACTCTCTGATTGCCTTACCCGTATTGAGCAACATGTGTCCACAAGGTGATTAGAGCTTCAACCGTCTCGAGATCAGGATGTTCAGGCTCCCATCTGTCGACCACGAAATTGGATGATAGAATAAATTCCAGGTCATCTGCATGGACAACGCCTGAAACGCAGCATTATTTCTTGTATAATAGGAGTGTCTAAGAGAGGCTTCGTAGGCAAGCTGGTATCGCACCACAGCACAAATCAGCATTACTGCTATAGATTAACACTTATACTATTGACATTCATTTGGATGCTCACAGAAGAAGATGGAATGTAGTGAAGCAAGTCCAATATTTTTCAACTCTGAAAAATGTAATCTGTAGTGAAAAAAAAGGGCAGAGGCCAACAATATTTGGAGATCTTTAATACATACTGTGAATGAAGATACAGTGCAGTCCCGATTCCCCGAGTCCCGATTCTTCGAGGTTCCGTTTCCTCTCAGACGATCCGCTGTAGTCAAGGTCGTTTCTATGTTACGTGCGTAATTTAATTGAAACGAATATCTCTGTGTGCACACTTGTCTTTCAAACATTACTGTACTTCTTTCAGCTTAATATTTCTGTATTGTTACGTATTGTTCCGTTATTTAAGTATATATTTTAGCGTACCCTAACAATGAATGCTCTTATAATTATACTGTGGATATTTAACAACTATTTGTAAATTATAAGTAAATATATGATACTACGAATAGACCTAAAATGATATAGATTATGAAAGACAATGGAGTACCAAATAAGTTATAATGGTAAATGTGACACTGGGAAAGAACAACAACGATGTAAAATCCAAGAAAAGCTGTAACTTAATTTTGAATTGGTTGTAGGAATGAGGGAAGTTGATGTACGTAGTATTATCCACACTTATTTAATCTATATACGGATAAGTTTATAATGAATGTAAAAACGAAATCAACAGGAACAATATAAAACCGAACAAGGCAGTGTCCTTTACCTGCAGATGATGTGACAGTTTCAGGATGCGGAATGAAATGTACTGCACAACAAGAGCATGTATGACAATTGTACTGCAGAACAAGAGCATGTATGACAAATGTACTGCACAACAAGAGCATGTATGACAATTGTACTGCAGAACAAGAGCATGTATGACAAATGTACTGCACAACAAGAGCTTGTGTGACAGTTGTACTGCAGAACAAGAGCATGTATGACAATTGTACTGTAGAACAAGAGCATGTATGACAATTGTACTGCACAACAAGAGCATGTATGACAATTGTACGGCACAACAAGAGCATGTATGACAAATGTACTGCACAACAAGAGCTTGTGTGACAGTTGTACTGCAGAACAAGAGCAGGTATAACAAATGTACTGCACAACAAGAGTTTGTATGACAGTTGTACTGCAGAACAAGAGCATGTATGACAATTGTACTGCAGAACAAGAGCAGGTATAACAAATGTACTGCACAACAAGAGCATGTATGACAATTGTACTGCAGAACAAGAGCAAGTGTGACAAATGTATTGCAGAACAAGAGCATGTATGACAATTGTACTGCAGAACAAGAGCAATTATGATAAATGTATTACAGAACAAGATAATGTATGACAATTGTACTGCAGAACAGGAGCAAGTATGACAAATGTATTGCAGAACAAGATCATGTATGACAATTGTACTGCAGAACAAGAGTAGGTATAATAAATGTACTGCACAACAAGAGCACGTATGACAATTGTACTGCAGAACAAGAGCAATTATGACAAATGTATTGCAGAACAAGAGCATGTATGACAATTGTACTGCAGAACAAGAGTGGGTATAACAAATGTACTGCACAACAAGAGAATGTATGACAGTTGTACTGCAGAACAAGATCAAGTATGACATGTATTGCAGAACAAGAGCAAGTATGACAAAGTTACTGCAGAATAAGATCAAGTGTGACAATTGTACCGTAGAACAAGAGCATGTATGACAATTGTACTGCATAACAAGAGCAAGTATGACAACTGAACTGCAGAACAAGAGCAAGTATGACAAATGTACTGCAGAACAAGATCAAGTATGACAAATGCAGCATCACAAATTGGCTTGACCATAAATGCACCAAATGTGCGATTAAGAGAACGAAAAAGAGAGAAGAGCCAGAAAAAACTGAGATAAACGGACAGAAATACTAAAATGTAAAAATTCTTGAACAGGCACAATTGAGGCTGATGCAAACATAAAGGTGAGAATTATTGCTGGTATTAAATGTTACCGTGCACTTGGCCAAGCCCGCTCAAAACCGTAGCTAGAAGGCAATGTTTTGCCCTAGGCACAGTACGTTGCTCGCGGAGACATTCGAAACGATAAAAGCCTTTTAACCCTTCTCCTGACAAAACAGAGCTACAATTTCGAAGCAAATTTGAAAACTTATGAGTTCTTTATGTATAGAGACGTACATTACATTCAGTGGCGTCTGCTGAGTATAAGACAAGGTTGTGCTGCCTGTTAGCAATAGGCTAATTTTCGTTAGGAGTTTTTAAAAATATACTCGACAAACTTCGTTTTACCAATGACAACATACTTGGTATTTGTTACTGTTCAACAGAATGATTATATACAGAACTCAGTAAGATAAATATATAGGAAATATCTGTATTTAAGAAAGTTTTTTAATTATTTGAATTATAGAATAGCAATTATTATTATTATTATTATTATTATTATTATTATTATTATTGCTGCAATTGAGTTTCTACTCGGTGGCAGTAGTCCTTACACTAGTACAGACAAAAAATAAGAATAAATATACATAAAAGAAACACTACAAAAACACAGTACAAACAACACAAAACACAGTAAATACTAGTACATTTATTACCAAAACACCCACACAATTGTGAAAACACTCACATACACACACACCCACACATTACAAAACAAGTTAAAACAGAGTACAAACTGCACACCAAATGAAATATTCACAATACAGTCAAGTACCCTAGGTGTAAGGTCACTCTAATGAGCATGGCAATTTTGTCCCCAAGAACTTCACCATAACTCATTTCACTTAACTTAAAAACAAAATCACCTAACATAAATCAAGTCAGTTCACTCCATCTCACTAAACTTCACTTATTTACACTCAGTCCCCGCTTGAATTCCCTTTCTTTTAACTACATTTTTAACCCTCTTTCTAAACGTGTTTAGTTTACATGGGAAAAATGCTAGTAAGCCTGCAGGTAATTGGTTCCAGTTTTTAATGGTCCTAATTACGAAGGAATATTTACCAACATCTGTTGTTTCCTAGCCTTAATTTTCCGATTATGATCGTCCCTACTCAGCATGATTTCAGAAGTCTATCCCCAATCGCTTTCCAAGCCCGTTCCCCAGTATATGCCTTGAAAAGGGCGCATATTCGGGTCATCAGTCTACGCTCTCCCAGAGTTTCCCAACCCGAATCTTTTATATTATTTGCAAATTTAGCCGCTCTCTTTTTATGCATCCGATTTATTTTAAGAAATAAAAAAAACCAATTTGTATTTGAAATTAAATAACAGTGGCTTAATTCAGATGATTTACAAGTAGTGAGCCATGATTTTGAAAACATTTAGAAATTTTGCGAAATTTCCTTTGTTTAAAGATGTGAACGACCCATTATGGCCCCCGAATGGGAATTCTCAATTAGCTAAAGAACACACAGCATCCACTAACCGTAGTAATATTCAGCAGTTACTTTTTTAACTTGTCCTTTATGCCCGGTGAGGTCGTTTCTGGGTTGAGGGTTGAGGAACAGTTGAACCCTTGGTTGTTTTCCAAATAAGTTTATCTTCGAGTCCCGCTGGGGGCATGGTTGTCTCTTGTGGGTGTTGGGTGTTGTCAGGTAGAGGCCTCGGCTTCGGGCTGATTGCTCATCTAGAGGAGTCCTATTGAGTGTGGCGAGTCTATCATGAAGCCTCGATAATGAGGAGGCCCTAGCCTACTAAAGGGCTCTCGAGGTGGGGGCGGGGATTTACAAAAAATTCCGGAACTCATTGACAGTGAACTAGTTTCGCTCCCACACAACAAATATGACGTTCGGGTAGGTTCAAACTGTGTAAATTTTATACCAGACTTTGTGAAAATCTCTCGAGTTATTCTAAACATGGAAGTGGAAAAACACACTACACAAAACACGATGATCCCATAAGCTTGCTTTCGTTCTTAGGAAAATAAAAGTAGGAAAAAGAAAAGGAACAAATTGCACGATAGAAAAAAAAATTACGGCAATTTTATGTCAGGAAAAAAATTAATCTGGATACTTGTCAGTGGCCACAGGGTTTTTGAAGGCGTCTCAGAAGAAGTGATATGTATCGTTCTGTGTCCCTCAAGTTTAGATAGCTAAAAGAGGAACTCTTTGAGTTAAAAAAACTTTTTTTTGTCGGTTTACTTTTTGTGCACATATTTTTTGTACTTCTGAATAAGTTAATGGCCACAGCATATTCACCCAGAGGCTTTATGCGCAGCGGTCAGGAACCTTTTTTTCTCACACGTTATCAAAAATAATTTAAAGCAATGCCTGTGATATTCCTCGGCCCATGAAACGGCTGTCCTTAACACAATACAGTAGGTCTGATGCGGTACATACCAAGATCATACCGGGTGTTCCCATACTTTGTCTTTGCCACTACACTGAACTTGCCACGATAGGCCAGGTTGTAGAGATATACCGTGTCGTGGCCTGCCTGGAGGTGCAGTTCCACGGACTTCTGTACATTATGCTGCATGAACCGGTCCGTTGCTGCCTGTTACCATCAGAGAAACACACCACACAGGAGTATAAGTGACAGAAGTTACACACGGCACTTTTTCAAACTCAAAGGGACTGGAAGACAGCGGAACTTTGGGTCTATTCACCTGGGGACCAAAGGGTTTTCCATTCCCCAAAAGAGTCCAGACCGGCTGTAGGGCTCTTTCCCCACGGCTTAGATGGTTGGCACTTGAAAATTGTCACTCGTCCCTATTTAGTGCTAACGTTAAGAATGCTTGGAGCTATGCCTCCATCCTCTTTTGGTTTAATGGCATGCACAAGAACAATTGTATATTTGTACCTCACCTACTTTTTCACATCGGCGATTTCTTAGAAAATAAAGCTTATACAGGTTTTCTTCCTTTTCTTTTTTGTGTGTACACAGAATGTCCAATAAGCTGTTTTTACAAGAAACATAATCATTTGAGGGTTGTTTGACCGTGCATCTTCCTCATGAAATAAAGTGAAATGCCAACTTGATGCAACTAGATAAAACAGAGTACAAAATGCACCACCCATCCAAAAACTCGGTGCAGAAAACCATACGCTGCAACTCAACATCTAATGCTCCTGATGACGGACGTATGTGCCCGAAACATGTCGAGCTAAGAATACATCAATAAAATTACCTTGTTTCATCAAGTTGGCATTTCACTTTATTAAACATAATAATTTTTTTCAGGTAGAATAACACAAAATGCGTGATACAAGTGAGAGTTACTCTGTTCAGAAAAAACGCGGGAGTTATCCTTTTAGCTTGTCCCTGCTTTTGGCCAAAGACATTGAGCTGAAGAATTTCACCGTCTTCATCCCAACAGACCACAACCTGGACAGCGATATTTGGTCGAAATTTTGCGAGACTTTAGAAGCGCGGCGATGTTTCGGGCACACCAACAGCAGGTCGTCTGAGAACCTTAACTGATAATACAACCAATAACGGTGTGATTACCAAGATCGTAGTGAGTCCAAAACGATCGGTGAGGAAGTCAAGAGAAACGTGTACACTGTATAATGCAACGTCAGGATCTTTGTCTTTAGATCACAAGGTACATTTCACGCTAGAATTGCATGGAAATTATGGAGATCGCCTATTCTTAGTTAAGTAAAGGTTTATATCACAAAGAACTCGATCGGACGATAACATTTTTAGTTATGAGAAGTGTTTCAAATTGAATGGAAGCATAAACTGACATAACAGCGTGTACTGGGTGCAGGATAGTCGTCATGCCACAGTTGATGCTCACCACCAAACTAACCCAAGAATAATCACTTGTGGTGCGATACAAAACAACACTTCCTTAGGGCCAGTGTTCCTGGAAGGAGGACAGAACGCCTGCAACAAATGATGTGTTGGAACAATACACGGATGAAATGTCACTCGCATCATGACGTCGGTTTTACTTTTACCGCACCGGCTCGTTTTGATGGCGAGATGCGAAACCGGACGGATGAATTTCTTCCCGCAAGAAGGTTTAGGTGCAGGGGAGCAATAGCATGGCCACCAAGTTTCCTGACCTCATTCCCTTAGATTTTCTCCTCTATGGTCATCTGAAGTCCCTTGCTTAGCATACCCGCCCACGTATCATTGGCAACCTTACAAAAATATCCGTGCTGCCAATACAGACATCACACCTCAGACTCATTAGAACGTCTGCGATGCAGTGCCCAGCATCGTATCAAACTGTGAGAGAAACAGGTGAGACATCGATGTGAACATTTGCTTTGCGAGTGCTTTTCCCTGTAAGACCAGACTTACAGGACACGGAAATGTGTATATCAGTGTCAGGTAAAGAGGGTACGAATGTGTGTATATCAGTGTCGGGTAAAGAGGGCACTAATACATGTTCCATTTCTTCACCTGATCCAAGTATTAATTATCCTTAAAAAATAAAAAAAAAACCTAGTATGGTCAGCCATGTTTAAAAAAACTTCATCGCACTAGGCCAGAAGTTAACAGACAAGAATATCGGTCCTGTTATCGACATCCTGACTGAGGGCTTTTCTGATCGCCTACACAAAAAAGGTCGGGATGCTATCTGCATATTCATGATTACATTATTTTAAATCTGTAACAACTCAATTCTTACAACAATGTGCGTATATATTTCAACAAGTTATAACTGCTTCAGTTGCAGAAGTGTCTTTCGAGATTACAAGAATAATGACTATTTTCATTATTTCTCTGATGTTTAAAGGAAGTTGCTTTAGCAGTGAAGGTTATGTAGCGTGCTGTGACATGGAACAGTCGTGGGTATTAAAGGCCGTAACAAGGTCAAAAGTACAGGCCTGGCGTATTTGATGGTAGGTGCTATTGGGAATTGGACAATGTGATGGGAAATGTCAATGCATTTTAGTGAACACAGACGCCTGAAGAAACGGGAATTTACTTGGTACTGTATAATAAATAATTAGAGCAGAGTTTATGTATGACAAAAAGATTTCCCTTTTTTAGGTTTCCATTACTTTCTCCTAAGAATTTTAACCCATAAGCCTCTACACTTTTGATGCCCCCTCTTGCAATGTGGGTTAGTCCCGTGCTATATCACAAATACCAAGCAGCAGTAGATTGTTAGAAAGGCAGAAAATTATTCTTCCCATGACCAAAATTTTCTTATTTGGCAGGCCGTAAATATGACGTTTACATTTCCTTCGGTATGCCACGACATGCTGTCTTGCTGGCAGCCTATGTGCACGGCGCTGCATGCCAGTAGACCGTAGTCTTAACATTTGGACCCTCCAGTGTCTCACATTTCAAAGATTTGCATATTGTTTGAATCTGTATCACTTCACGAATTTGCAAAACATTAAGCTGTCTAAAACTAATTTCGTTACCTACTCAGAAGTTCACCTGTTATTGTCCTGGTATTTCCCATGTCCATTCTACTGCTGCAAAAATACTGCAGGTTTTATTCACACGAACCACGTGATTGATGTAGAGTCATAACGTAGGGGGAGTACCTGTACAGGCAGGCATGTACACAGGCATGTATATATGACCCACCAGTCTGTCTTTCTTTATAGCATTAGACTGGGCAAAGTATGTCTAATCATCATTCTGGAAGAAACGTCTTCTGGTAATACTTGACTTTAGGCCAGCAAAATGCTCAACTCCCGAGCCATATACGTTTCATTGTCAAGAACCCTGCCATTAGGCCTTACATGACACTCACGTTAATAATGTTTTGCACATTGGTTGTGGTGACAACGCGGTCGCTGCCCAAGTAGAAGTCGACCACTTTATTCCAAGTGTCGGAGACGAGATCTGCCGGCACGCTCTCGTTCAAGAAGAAAGTTACTTGACTGATATATTCATTGTTGCTGTTGAAATAGTCTATGCCTGTTAGGGTGGAGACGAAAGCTGTGGAACCAAGAAAACAAACAGCTCAAAGCACAACGTAAAACAACGGTGGCCAATTATGCTGTATTTGAAACGCATATGTTTGCAAAATGTGTAATTTGTATTTTTATACAACTCCTCTTCCTAGTTCTGTTGTCACCACTCTTCTTACATGTAGTTATTACTCTGCATTCCTTCTAATATTCTCCAAAGGGAAGGAAGACTATGAATGTAAAAGGCATCTGTGCTTTAAATTCACGCTATATAAAACATTTATGATAAAATTGCTAAATGTAAATAATGAATTAATGACAGTGATAATTGTTCACTTTCAAGTAAGTAAGTGGCGAAACAGCCGGTAGAGAAGAAGATTCTTGAAACTAAAGAAAGATTTTTACGACCTTTACTACAGGAGACTATCAATGTCTCCATGATATGACCGGGCACCATAAAATTCACGCGACAATCGTTTCCCTCTGTCACCAGTTTCACTTCTTGCTCAATATATTATCGAAACGTTTGAAACCAGGTCCCCATTCCTACCCGAGCTGTGATATATATCAAAACCCAAGCTCTACCATAGCGAACGAAACCGTGGTTGTGACACCACTCACAAACCAAGATCTATTATAAAAATGGCAGTAAGTTAACTTTGAAAACTCGTGTGTGACTCAATCATTCAGTCAGTCACACCCAGGACATTATGCTATTATAGCATAGTCATGCTTGGGATAACCAGGGAATCGTGGCTCCATTCCTGGCAGGGGTAGGGTGTTTCCACTTCTATAAGGCAAGCACACCATGTATGGGGTCAGCCCAGCCGCTTTCCGACATATACCGGGGGCTTTTTTCCTACGTATAATGAGGCCGGAGCGTAACCTAACAACTGAACTCCACGCAGTGCCGAGAATACGAATGAGTGGTGCTGTACACTCACTCTCCCGTATGCCTCCAAGAGGTGCAAAGAGTATCCCTGAAATTTTGTTGTACTGTATGGAACTGATCTTAATACAACTACTTTTATAATACGTGATGATTATTTTTAGTTAAAGTCGAACCATGTTGCACAATACTTATTAATCACTGCAAAATATAATTGTGGTTGACATTCCCTACTCATCTCTTTACGCTTTACTTATAGAAGAGATAACAATATTAAAACGGATTTAGATAAACATGTTTTATAACTGCAAATTCGATTGTTTTATTCTCTGAGATCCAAATGAATATTACTGTCCCACCAATTCCCAGGCCTCCTGAAATGATTCTTTCCTTAAATTTCCCCACACACACTTTTGAACATGTATGTTGCACCCACGTATGCTCTATATTTTATTCTGAACTCACGCAGGAGAAAAAATGATCCTTCGTCGGAATTGGTGCCCATTACGAAAGGTACGCGGTTGAAGTCCCCGGACGTGATAATATCCTTAGGTTGCGCTGTCAGGAAGGGCTCTGGGTTGGCGGCAGTCTTCACCTCTCTCACTGGTCTCCAGAATATGTCGTACTGCGTAACACAGAGGGAGACAGCTGTAACTTTATGAATTGTGAAGGGTGGGTGATTGAGTGGTGGATCTACAGATTATTGAGTTAGGATACATATGAACTGAGACCCTTGTGTCATTGAATATTCACGTTGTGGCCTTCAGGGCTATGGCGCTGTTTATTGTGGTATACTGCTATGCTGCCTCGACCCTGAGGCAGTATAGCCTTCCGAAATGCTGGTACCCACCGGTCAAACTAAGCTGGACCGACACAATAGGATATCTACCATTTCTGTCCCACGTTACTTAATTTAATTTCATAAAACCATTATTCTTTTGTGCCTAATTTGGTTGTTCCATAACTTCTAAAAAACTGAGGAAATCTCACGAAAATTTGTATGACAAGAATGCCTTCAAATATTATCCAAGACACGAAATTTTTAGTTTTCTTCCATAAAAGTGCCATGTGGTACCTATACCAAATTATGAGACTGGAGTGACAGAGCAATACTTGAAAGTATGGTTCTTAAATTTGGTGTGGAAGTACAGATTTGAAAATGTGGAGCTCTTTATAAGGTAATTACTTCACAGAATATCAAACAACAGGCATCCAGAAAACAGATCTATATTTAGCCTATATTAGGTTTCTATTTCGTCAGAAAAAATCCCCTTTCTTAAGGATTCAGTACTTGTGTAGGTCCCTGTATTTAAGGACGCTCGGAGGAGCGTGCTGTTTACATATTTCTGGACTTTTTTGAAGCGTTGGTAAATATGCACCAATCCACATGTCGTCGTGTCCAAGGAGACTTAAATGTTTGTCAGCACTGCGCTCAGAAACGCAAATCTAGCCCTGTCAGATTTTGGCCGGCCATGTGAAAATTTGTATCGGAATAGACAATAACATAGCTGTATATTCCGTATGAAGTATTTCATACAAAGCTGCAGGGTGCTGAAAACAGATAATATCTGACACTTTTTAAGTAGTGAAAATGTGCATTCAAATGGACCTGTAAAGTGCAAATATTAGTTCATTTTTGTGAGATTTATATCATACAGCCTGAAAAGTCTGAAGGAAAGAAATATTCATTATTTATTCCCGAAGCTCCTATAAGTGGGTGAATGGATTAAATACATTTATTTATCTTATGTTTATTGGACCGTGCATCATCTTTATAGTTGCGTGAAGGGAAAAACCAACTTGATGCCACTTATTTTATTATTTATTCAATACTCATTTATTACTCATTACTCAAACATGTTTCG
>Ga0123357_10007117_pt1 | contig 13770 bp, 8 predicted proteins | sample TergutEmb28metaG_FD_89873 | JGI IMG/M metagenome (GOLD analysis project Ga0123357, IMG submission 89873) | Embiratermes neotenicus P4 segment gut microbial communities from Petit-Saut dam, French Guiana - Emb289 P4 | ecosystem: Host-associated > Arthropoda: Insects > Digestive system > Gut ... | reverse complement strand
TATGTGCTCAACATGTTTCGGACATTAATATATCCATCATCAGGAGCTTGCGACTATTCTGTTGAATTACTACATTGGTCGTATTGTTCTTGGTTCGATGTGTGTTGGAGTTTCGGTGTGGTTAGTTTGGAGTGGTATCCGTGTTGCAGGCTGAAGTGACATCAAGTTGGTCTTTTATTCTTCAACTATCTCAATGATGCACGGTCCAATATACATAAGATTGATTTTCTAGATACGTTTGAATGGTTAAATAATATTTTGGTCTCTCATAAACACGATAATACACCGTCTGTTCCCATACATGACTGAAAATTTCTCTGCTGCCTTAGTAACTATTAGCTTTTGGCCTATCTCTAATTTTCTTGAAATTTTTTCAATTAGCTCTAATGTCCTTGCGGTATACAGACACACCCACATGATGCCATAAGCCTGAAGCAGATTGTACAGTAAGGAAAGTAACCTAGTAAAATATTACAGTAATTTTTTAGGCGATTTGTCGCGTCATTCTTGAGCAGAATACAGGCGTTTCGGAGACAGCCTATTTCTCCGTGGATTATGAATGTGGAGCATTGGTGGAAGAACCGAAGTACTCGAGTAAAACTTTGTCTACCAGAAATTCCACGTAATCTGCTCTGGGATTAAAGCCGGGAATTCGCAGTGAGAAGTTGGTCAATAGTTGCGTGAGCTGAATACATTTAGTTAAATGACTTACTTAGTTCAATTTTGTTACAAAACTAACCGGGGACGCACAAATTGCGGGCGATAAAATTTTGTAGGGTGGCACCTAATATTTTCAGTATATTTAATGCAGTTCTTTTACTTACATCAGTATTAGCAGTTTGCAATCACCGGGTTGACAGCGCCAAATAACAGACACGTTCACAGATCACTCCAGAATTGTGGCCCGTAAGTAAGGAACTTGCTTCTTGTCACCATTCTGGCGCCTAGCATTTGGAGGTGGCTTCTAGATCTTTGTAAAATATTTGGACCCCTATAATTATCATACTTGATGCTGCGTGTGCTCTGTTTGACAGAAAGGCAATTCGCTCATTAGCCCATTGCGCCTTTTTATTGGCGCGACAGCCCCCCAGTGGGCTCGGGCCTCCTAATTCACGAGGTTTCTAGATCACACACAACGACACACCACAGTCGGTAGGACTCCTCCGGACGAGTGATCAGTTCATCGCAGAGACCTCTACTTGACAACACACAACACTCACAACAGACAAACATCCATGCCCTCGATGGGATTCGAACCCACAGTTTCAACAGTTGAAGGGCGCAGACCTACGCCTTAGACCGCGCGGCCAATTCGACCGGCCGTTGTGTTTTGAAAGGGGACCGCGGTAGCACAGTGGTTAAGACGCTGTGCTACAAATCGGAAGGTCGCTGGTTCGATCCCAGGTGGTGTCATTGGGATCGACTCAGCCTCTAACAAAAATGAGTACCAGGAGCATTTCCTGGGGGTAAAGGCGGCCGGTGCATAAGGCTGACAAATTACCACTATCCTGTGCCGTTGTCATGAAATCTGGGAACCTAACTTCCTGGAACCCTCTGGGCCACTCCAGGCCTGTAAAGGGACTGCTTTACAATTGCTTTTTGAAATGTACAAATAAGAAATACTGATGTAGGCAGGTGGGAGGTAACCGGAACAGGTCTAACCTTACGTCTGGTGGTAATGGCACACGTACAAGTTGCATTACTGGTATTATTTTGGGTGCGCTGCCAGTATCTTTCGACATCTTCTGTTACCTGTTTCACAGGCCATAGTGCCCCAGTTTCGTGTTCTGAAGGTTCCGATTTTGAATCTTGGACAGGAAGCCTGTTATTGACTTGTTTTCTTTTTTGTGTATTTCCTCGTTTCTTTCAGGCCAGTACTGTGGCACTTTAACATGCAATTTTCAGTCATCTTGATATAAGGCGCTTGCCAAGTTAATTAAGTGTAATTGACGAAGCAATTAGTATTGTTCATTATGCTGCCTGAAAACTTTCAGGCGAACGGAATGCCTTAGGAAGTGTCTCGCGTGCTTTGGCTCAGAGGAGTGATTGTATAGGCTGGAGAGACTCATTTCTCCGCCACCGAGCCCATGTCATACATAAACATATATGCATAAAACATACAACATAAACATAGTATTTTGTTCCCCTCGAGGCGTTCGTGACGTATTTAATCCAGAAGATAAATGCCATTTAACATTGCGTGTCTATCTCAGGTATCACTGTACAGACCTATTACAAGCCCAGAGTAGGTTGAGGTTCCAATATTCTCGAGAAATCAGTGCATGAAGGTGGTAAGGGTGTCAGCCCTACACAATGACCGCCTGGTACTCATTTCTGCTGAGGCTGAATCGACTATAGTGCGGCCGGAAGGATTATGTCAATGAACACGCCAATGATAGAATCGGGGAATCCAACCCGCGACCTTCCGGCTTGTAGCGCATTTCCCGAACCAATTTCGCCACCACGTGCCCCCTCGTGTCTGTCTCCTTATTCTAATTGACATGTTGTTTCTCTGCGCTTCTTATCTGTTTATGTGCACACTAGGAGACATATGACTCGCCGAGCGGTAGCGGAAATCAATTGGGACGGCAGCAGGGAATTAATTTTCACGTCCTGTAAAAAAATCCGCACCTGGGTAGTAACGTAAATAAAAGAGAATCGCACTGTACTGCATTCAGGACACGCATTACGTCGGTCTCCTGAATATATCATTTCTACCCACTCGGGGACGTTTTACCTCGATCATGGATGTTACTGTGTCAGCCAACCATAAGACGAAGTTGGAGATCATTTATTTAAGGCTTGTTGGTGTTTTAGACGGGTCATTCAGTGTGTGACCGACTGTGCGATGCACGGTTTTTCTCGCACAATTGTATCTGCTTGCCTAGTCAGGAAATGCTCCATTTTTATAGAAGCGAAACTTCCGACATTCTGTTTGTGTCATCTCACAAATTTGGTACTTGGAAAGGAGTAGACTCAAAAAATGCTCTGGGGCCTACAGAGAAGATTAAAATGTTCCATAGAATTAACGTAGTCTATATGAAAGTAATGGAGGCGGCCAGATTTCCGCGGATTGTAGTAAATTGTGCTGGAAGAAAGTTGCCACTCATCATTTGTAGTCTTCGTAAATAACGAACTTGACGCACAATTCTTTTTTATGTATGTTTATTTTTATTCACTACATGTTTCAGACAGCTATGTGCCCATCATCAGGATAATTAATTGTATCAATACGACATCTAGTATATGTCACTTTGTGTAGATGACCATCTGGTATGCATACCAGAAAGTCGTCCACGCAGAGAGACATATACCAGGTATCGCATTGATACTGTTAATCCTCCTGATGATGGGCCCATGGTTGCCCGAAACATGTAGAGAATAGAAATAAACATACGTGAAGGATACACCTCATAAGGTTTCCTCTGTGACGCAGAAGTCTCAACTCGGTGTTCTGTTGTTCCAACTTGCATACCAGACGGTCGTCAACACAGTGACATACACGTATACCAGGTATCGCATTGATACAGTAAAGAAGTAGCAGTGAGATAGCCTAACTAACAGCGAGAACCCACAGCAGTCTAGCAGCTGACTGAGTGGTTTTCTACATCGACACATGTGGCCATACTGCCACTACTTTATAAACTGCTTATGCTGCTACAAAAATGGAGACTTTTGTATTGAGGGTTTGGAGATGACAGGCTGTCTTCATGTCATAGAGTGTTTCAGACTCTTCTGTATGCGATAGTACACACATGGGGTTGATGTGGAGCAGCTTGCAGCAGATGACATGATGAAGGTGGAAGAGGAGATGGAGAGGGAAGCGTATGTTCAAACGGAAGGAGAGGGAAGAAAATAGTAGCAGATATATCAGATGGAAAGAAGAGAGGAAGAATTATCCGGATGAAAAAAGATTCGGAAAAAGGAAAAATGGTAAAAGAATGATGATAATGAAAGATAAGTGAGGTTGCGAAGACTATACAAATAATACGAACATGGGAATAAGGAATGGGAGGATGAGAAATATGAACGAAAAGGAAAGATTGAAAGCAGACTATGAAACACGAAAGTAAAAGAGAGGAAGAAGCAGAAAAGATTAAGGAAGAAGGATAAATGATGGAGACAAGGGAGAGAAAACCACGAAGAAGAGAATAAAGGTATCCAAGAAGGAAATACCGAAGAGGATAAAAGGAAAATTGGAACTGACAGTTGGAAAACTTAGGATTAAGTAAAATAATTAGAACAAGGGTGAAGATGGTGATATGAAATGGTAGTAAGTATGGGGACAAAAAGGCTGTGAAAGATATATAGAAAAAAATGAGCAGACCTCATAAAACGGAAAAGCAAGGATTAAGGGAAGAAGAAGAAGAAGAAAAAAAAAAAAAGGCGCATTCCTGCGTGGTTCATTGTCCCCAGTCCTCACTTCAGGACCCGTGTGTCCCCTACCCGACTTTCGGTTGCAGATCAATATGACAGTCACTTGCTGCCTCAGAACCTGACCAGTGATAATTGACAAGTGGCGGGCTCTGTAGTGAGTTGCGGTTTGCATTGCTTCTTATTGCAAAGGAGCAACAGTGTCAGTCGTAATAGAACCTCAGAATAACTGAAGAATAAAATCCAGCTAGATGTCACTTAATACTTTATTATGCTTACGTTAGGCTCAACATGTTTCGGGCACCATTATGCCCATCATCAGGAGCTCACGACGGTAGCGTTGGTTACCACATAGGCCGTCTGGTTCTCGAGTTGCTGTTGGTTGGAACCAGCTGAAACTCGAGAACCAGACGGCCTATGTGGTTGGAACCAGCAGCAACTCGAGAACCAGACGGTCTATGTAGTAACCAACGCTCTCATCGTGAGCTCCTGATGATGGGCATAATGGTGCCCGAAACATGTTGAGCCTAACATAAGCATAATAAAGTAATAAGTGGCATCTATTTGGATTTTATTCTTCAGTTATCAAGATGATGCACGGTCCAATACACATCAAAAAAGAACCCCAGAATCTACCCATATTGGACACGCAGTTCTCACGCCTACCCTGGAGGTAGAGGAAGTGTATTTCTCCGACAGTTGGCAGTTCCTCATCCCAGACAACAGTGTTCTATTGCTTTTTTATCGTTTCATTTTCCCTCACATGGACAGCGATAAACGTTGTACGTATTTCCCAGTAGGTCGGCGGGTTATCTTCATATCTTCTGACCCGTGCACTGAGGGTCAAATATCGAAAGTTTTTGACTGAAGGTTATTAATTGCTTTATCAAAGTTTCTCCAAGAACGGACGTGGTCAGGAGCCTTCAGTGACTGGAATATCAGACATAGTACTTGTGTGATACGATCTTACAGTTTATCTACCTACCTAACCAACTTCTCATGCACTAAAAAAGTAAACACAATCGATACACAGTTTCCTTCCTACATGTTTCGGCACTTTCGGGGTGCCATCATCAGTAGGATTCTACTCCGTTCATAGTACACGTACGTCGCTCTGTCAGGAATCTACCCGTATTTTGATCACAAATTGGACCTCCGGAAGACCACCGACTTTCCGATGAAGATTGTGGACGCCCTAGCACATTAATGGAACTCAAAAAATCTCTATCTATTGTTTTTACCATTTTAACATTTGATGTGGTGATGTTTATGTGTTTTAATTTATGTAGCTGTGTGTCGGTTCTTTACACACTGGAACAATTTGGAGGCACTGCTTGTGTTAACGTAAGGATTTCGTGATGATGGCACAGCGGGAGTGCCGAAACATATCGGAAGGAAAGTGTGTATCGATTGTGTTACTTTTTATTGCATGAAAAGTTTTTTGATTGGTTGAATTTGACATCATGCACGGTACATACAATATTAAGATTAGAAATTACCAATCAGCGCGGCGTCATGTGCCAGAAGGCTGTAACATCCATATACAAGACGTCATTGCAGATCACTAGTAACGTATCTGTTCAGAATTCTACGCTGTTAACGGTCTGGCAGAAAAGGCCAATATCCATGGTGCTTTGTGAAATGTTTTAAACGGTTAATAGTCTGCTGCAGTTAATGAAAACTACATATAATTTCCACAATTCTCGGTTTATTGTCTTGAAAGAGATCTGCTGGAATTACTTCAAATAGCACCAAATAATATTTTGTGTCATAATATGTACTGTTTGTAGAATGGATGTTATTCTGATTCAACAACAAATATCGATATGCCTGAGATCATTCCGTCGGACAGGGTGGGCTGCCGATACAGTTCGTAAATATATCATATTACTGAGCACCAAAAGTTTCAGTTGAGTGGCAGTATCCATACTTCGTATTATGGAGGTCATGGGTTCAGAGCTGAGCTCTTTCATGATTTTATTTAGTTCCTTTAGGCGAATGGCAGGATATTACTTCAGTATGGGCCACGACCGCTTCCTTCCACTTTTTTAAAATTAATTATTACGCCTTGCCATTATCGAACGCCCAATAATTCGACTTATTGCAAGCGTTGTGAAATAAAACAAGAATACGTAAGCAAATAAATTCATAAATATGTAAATTCGACACTAATATTGCTCCACAAAATGAGCGGACAGTAGGAACGTCGTATATTCACCGAATGTGCTCGTTTCGGTTACCAGTTGGAAAATCGACCATCCTAATTGTGGTATTTTTTATATTTACTTGTCCCCTTACACCATTTCCCAGCAACATGGACATGGCTGATTTCATTCATTTTCATCCTGCTAATAACCGTTTATACCCCAGTGATTACTTCATGTATCGGCAGGTTTAATATTAAAAATTTTGCATTTTGCCCGCACAGTGCATTTATGCATTTTGAGCGGATTAGAATAAACAGCGATTTTTTCCTCTCTCTGTGCAATAATAACTGATTAGTTTTTGCTATTCAGATGCAGTGTGCTCTGTGCGGTACGACCAGAGTCTGCAAATACAGTTCAGATTAATTTTCGCCTTTAAAGTGTTAATGATGGCACAGTGACGTTTAATATTGTAAGGTGCGAGTCAGTAGGCCCGTAGTCGGAACAAGGGATAAGTTAGACCACATTAACCGTTTGGCGCCGGAATTATTTTTTTTAATTTAGCACACTCTGTATATAAAATGTGAATGAAACAGGAACCAAATATGTTAGAATTATGAAACAAACTGCATTTTGAAGAGAAAGAAACGGAGAGTGAATACCTTGTTTAAAATATTCAGTACCTATATTTGTTGAATAAATGTATAAAATGCAACGTTTAGAGGTTAGCGGTGTGGTACGATCACTATAGGGGTCGTTAGGCGTCAAAGGGTTAACAAGTTAGAAGCTCAGCTGGTCTTTTATTCCGATGAATTCAGTTGTATGGTCAGTTGTAGCTTGGAGATACATCTGAGACTTAGACTCGTGGGATGTTTGACCGCTCTTTAAAACAAATTGACCTTCTACACCAAAACGCGATCCCGAATGGGAAAAACCACGAAAGCTGTTATACAGGATAGCCAGAAACTTGACAGATACAAACCGAGTGCATCCTGCCAGAGTCACCACTACGTCAGCGTACTCTGTCGGTCTGTGTGGGTTCAGGTCATGGCAAGGTTGTGTGATAGAACAGAGCTGAGGACTAGAGACATACTGGCAGTCGTCGGTGTTCCGGTTGTGATGGGATTGCAATCTGGGAGGGAAATTAAGACAATAAAATTGCACTGCTAATGCTGGATCTGAATGTTGAGGGTGCTACCGGACAACTGGGGGAAATGTGTTAAGGCGTAACGGGAAATCCTACGGCGATTCGCGCCTAATTAACGTCTGTAAGTCGCCACAACGGCCACTGGTTTAAGTCCATGACATTTATTCATGTAGTTGTGAAGTTCTGTGGATGAAGCCAACTGAAAAATCTTGCTATGGAGTGTGCAGGTAAAGAAAACGTAAGTTGCTAAGACGATTCGAATTTCAAAATGATATAGTATAAATTTCACATCTTATATTTATAAGAAATCTGCAAACGTCAGGAATTCGATACTCTCGAGAGTGTGTCTTTAAATATTGTTAGATCCCCGGAATACAGTGGAGTTGCTTCTCTAAACTTTATTAACCACGTATTATTAATGTCCTTTGCTTTTATTTAAAGCAGTCCGCTTACAGGCCCGGAGAGGCTCAGAGGGTTCAAGGAAGTTAAGGTTTCCATATTTCGTGACAACGGCACAGGATGGCGGTAGGTTGTCAGCCTTACGCACCGGCCGCCTTTACCCTCAGGAAATACCACCTGGTACTCATTTCTGTTAGAGGGTGAGTCGACCCCAGGGCCATAGTGCGATCAGAAGGATTTTATGTCAATGAAAATTCCAGCTGGGATCGAACCAGCGACCTTCCGATTTGTAGCACAGCACCTTAACCACTGTGCTACCGCGGTCCCCCGCTTTTATTTAAGGAAATATGAACACTTAGGCATATTATTGCATGTTTCATATTTCTTGCTTGATCTGAATTGTGCAGAAGACTGCGTCACTAACTCGTAATGTTTAGTTTAGCTGCGCCATTCCAACGTGAATTCCAACAAGAGTTTGAAAGCAGCGAGTAGAGTATCCAGGTCGTCTGTAGTGTGACGCAGTGTTGCAGGGTTTCGAAGAAAAGTAGTGCCTTCTTCTGCAGGGGTTGACGGGTCCCAGAAGAAAGCTAAACAGCATTGCAGTTGCAGCTGCTATTCCCGACTGTTTTATAAAACATTCATCTCCCATATCCAATCTCAGGGAACAAATGGCACATGCTGAACCCAGTCGGCCTTTGTTCTTCTATAGACATGATCATCTATACAGGTCATGTAGCTTCAAAGGAAACATTTTTTTAACGATTTAGAGCGGTGATTTGAAATGGAAATGATGGAGATCTACTTTGAGACATTAGGACCATACGACATCCGCAAGGAAACAGTGAACAAACATAAGAAATCTGCAGATTAGAGTGGACCTGTCATAGGACTCGAACCATGTTACCTCCATGATAAAATTGTAGGCGATATTAAGCCAAAACATAATTTTTTTGACGTTCAGGTGATCGTGCATCGTGAAAAATTCTTGTAATAAAACCAACTAGGTGCACTAATTTCAGGATCAGGACGGAACTGGTTCCGTCCTGATCCTGCTGACAAACTGTCAGCAAACCTGTATAACACATACCATTGCTGTGTGTACAGTGCAAAACTCCTGATGATGGACAGATGAACTGTCCGAAACATGTAGAGTTTTATTCCAAAAATAAATTTGATAAATTAGTGCATATAGTTGGTTTTATTACAAGAATTTACAAGAATATAATATTCTAACGCACGAGTATGAATGAACTGCTTTTTTTGATTATTCCAATGTACCAGTTCTCTTGTTGCAGGTTACTGTGCATTGTTTTAAATTCCTCGTTTGAAAGTAGCTCAATGCCCTCGACGATTTGGGGATTTTATTTTTACTTCTAAGTTTGGGACTTCCATATATTTCCAGATAAAACTGCTGAAGACATTAGTAAGTTGGCAAACTTAGCTTTCTTGAGAGGGGACAGGAGAGCGAGGAACGACCCTGTGCAGTCTGAAAACTGAATGTTGCAGGAAGAGAAGAGTGAGCGCGTGCGAGCCTTTCTGGCGCTCATTGGTCTGAGACAGAATAACGAATAGAGTAATGACCGAAATATTTCCTAGTTAGGGATTCTGCGAAAGAAGTGCTGGGATAGAGAACTATTGGTCACGGTGGATGCTCAGTTCAATACTTTATTCGTTTGCTGCAAGATTTGCAGCATAAGTGGCTAATTACAAAGCCAGCTCAAGTAGAAAGAGACAACAGGCAAACAGAATCAAGACAAGAGCAAAGCTGAAGACAAAAGGGGGGCACAGTAATTCAATTAAATTACATTTAATTGGAAGTTTAGACAGTAAGCCGTAAAAAAGAACTGTACGAGTTACAATAAACACACCAAAACCCGTGACGTAGATATGTCGGTGATTTCAGCTCAATTCGAAATGCAACCGTCTATATACCACTCATGTAGATCTGGGACGTTTAATTTAACGTTCTGAAATAGAAATGGTTCAATATAATATGAATTGGTTAATGGACTGATGCTAGGAAGTAATATGTGCATGCGTGTGTCGAGATAGTTTGGGGAAGCCTGTGTCATGGCACAACAGTAGAGACAAACAAGGCAATGACAAACGCAAGATAGTATGTAAAGCTTAACACAATACAGAAGAGCGCAACAGACCGTTTCAAAAGGATATGTTGTAACCCATTAATAATGGACATAATACAAAACGAAGGGAACCGCAATGCCAAACTGAATTAAAGTACGTCAAGTTATATAGTCCTACCACGAAGAAATACACTTCGGATATATAAGTTGATATGAGATGGGAGTTTCTTGAACAGATGAGCAACTATTGCCTTTTGAAGGTAAACATTGCATTATGGGGTTTGGAAAGTTCTTGATTAGGCAGTGTTCTGGTGTTTGAAATTTGTCTGACGGGGCTGATAGTTAAGCCAGCGTGGTGTTTCAGCGGAAGAAAATCGCAGGCATATTCCGGTCGCTTCCATTAGGCAGATTGAAACACGTCCTGATAAAACAAGAATGATGTAAAATAAGTGGTGGTCGTTCAGTTACAGCCGAAATTTGTGTGATGACTAACCATGGCTTATGGTCCATACGGTACAATGAGCGGGGACCCGTACTAATGGGGGAGAGTGACCAACATCGACGTTGATTTATTTTTTGTTATTTCTCTGAACAGTAAAAATAAAAGCTCTACTTTCTGAAAGCATCGGTCACTCTAACGCGAAGATTTCTTGGCTATTCAATCAATTTTGCTTTTGTATCGATTGATGTTTCTGCCTGGGCTTGCCGGACAGAATATCCATTGCGGTCTCGAAGCCGGGCTTTAAGAGGACACGTAGCAATCCTGCTTGTCCCCTGCTTCATGACTTTTTTTATCTGCCGAATGAAGTCCCATTCTGTATGGAGCGATCTCTGCTACCTGTTACATTAAGCCTCTCTCTTTTCCCGGTAGGGATTTCCGATGTCACTGATCTTTAGAGTGCAGAGCTCTGAATAGATGGAGGCATTGCGGATCACTTTCGCCACCCGGTTCATCCGGATCGAATCAAATTTGGAACCTCATCCGTAAGATCCGTTCTTCTGGGCCAGGTAAAGGAGAGGAGGGTCGTCATGCTAACGTTAGCAGCACACGAAATCCTCCTACACACGGTCACATAACGCCTTTTCGCGCAGCAAACGTTTTTCGGCCAGGGTGTTTAATTGTGTAAAGGCGTTTGGATTTCTACAACATAGTTTGTGATTTTGCGGATATTCGAACTTAAAATAAAGCCCACGCTCCTGAAGATCTTCTGTTGATAGAAGTTTGAGTCTTGTATTACCATCCATCATGTCACAACTATTTCCACTCCGTGATTACCTTTCGCTCTTTAAAGGAGATTGTTAACCTGAATTATGTTTAACAAGGCAGGCAATGTACGTACAACGTAACACTGAGGCGCGTTGTTGCAACCATTGTTGCAATGCTAAAGCAATAAGTATTACATAATCTGAGTGTATATTTTAGCCTTACGTGTCCAGCACGCAATGCGTACGCGCCATGTTGTCATCTGTGTCCTGCCTGGCTGTACAATATTTTATCACATTGTCTCATAAAAGGCAGAATTAAAAAAAAAGTTATTGAACGTAAAATGTGTTTTGTTTTTCTCCACTACTTTTGTCTGAAACATTTCTCATTCTAAGAAGACCTAAGCGAGATATGATCATATATATATATATATATATATACACGAAAACCTGTATATATATATATATATATACACGAAAACCTATATATACATATGTTGGTCTTCGTGTAAAGTACCCATTTTTCTTGTAGGATTTTTAATGAAACTTGAATTTTCTCGACAGATCGTCTAAAAATGCTCAAATATCAAATTTCATGAAAATCCGTCCAGTGGGAGCTGAGTTGTTCCAGGCGGTCAGACGGACGGACATGATGGAGCTAATAGTCGCTTTTCGCAATTTTTCGAACGCGTCTAAAAATTCAGTCCGTACCGCGCAGTAAGCACGTGCCACATTCATCATAAATACACATCTGTTAATAATGTAGAAGGACATAAAAGCTGCTTATTGTGACATTCATACACATCAATACGCTATGCATGCCGAATGTAGTTGCTGAACTTCCAGCCTGGTGGTACATAGAATAGTTACTAGGCTCCAAAGGGTTGAATTTGTGGCCGGCAAGATTTTGCCTCAGTACCGGACACAGACGATACTTCCCCGGCATCCAGTTACCCTGATACAGTCACAGTCAATTTCGGGTCTTTTGTTACGAATTTATAAACCTCATGAACTTACTATCTGACCGGAACCACATCAAGAGTTTATTCTTCGTATAATTACACCTAGAATATAATTTCCAATCCTGGTCCGGGTAGCTCAGTCGGTATAGCGACTGACTACGGGCTGGACGGTCCGAGATCGAATCCCGGTGGGGACGAGATTTTCCGCCCGTCCAGACCGGCCCTGAGACCTACCCAGCCTCCTGTAAAATGCGTACCGGGTCTTTTCCGGGGGTATAATGCGGTCGGGGCATGCTGCTGTCCACTCACCCCTTCTAGTGCCGCAGTCATGGAAGAGTAGAGCTATACTTCTAGCAACACTGTGGGCCACACAGGGCCCGTAACGGGATCACTTTACCTTTTTAATTACCAATCATTAATGTTACAACTTATTGGATACTTCGGACGTACAAAAGGCATGAAAATTATGTAGTAAGAGCCAACAAAATGCACACTTTTTCATTAATGATTTAATTCAATTATATTGTCTTCGACGTGTTTCGAATTGCCAAGTGTTCATCCTCACACATCCTGACATTAACCAGACTGCTTATATCGATGCATGAAAAAAATACCATAAAACTGAAAGTACAAGTCTTCCTGGTTGTTCGAAACATGTCGAAGATAATATAATTGGATTAAATTATTAAAGAAAAACGTGTTCATTTTGTTGGTGCTTATTACATATATATATATATATATATATATATATCACAATGCACGGTTCAAAAAACGTAAAGTGTTCATGAAAATTAATTGCTTTCAGATGGTCGTGTCTCCTAGATACACTTTCTACCAAGTGAAGTTTCACATCTATAAATAAACATCACGCCATTTGGACAAAGGAGCTCTGATTTTGCTCACAACACAAATAGAACGGCGGTCAGATACGTTTTTATTGCCTGCTGTCACGATTCTCCACAATCGAAATTTGCGCTGCGGACTTTCGTTTGGACTGCTGGATTTTCTCTCGCTCCCATCAATTCCATCAACCCAGTGGCGTCTCTGGGAACAGGCCACATGTAGTAATTTGATAGCTGGCACCGGACAGAGGTACAGTTAAGTGCAAGTATGCGCCGCAAAACGACGTTTCGGTCAACGACGGACCGCATATACGACGGTAGTCCCACAAGATTATAATATTATAACATAATACATAATATATATAGGGGATCGCGGTAACACAGTGTTTAAGGTGCTGTGCTACAAATCGGAAGGCCACTGGTTCGATCCCAGCTAGTGTCAGTGGATTTTTCATTGACATAAAATCCTTCCGATCGCACTATGGCCCTGGAGTCGACTCAGCCTCCAACAGAAATGAGTACCAGGAGCATTTCCTGGGGGTAAAGGCGGCCGGTGCGTAAGGCTGACAACCTTACCACCATCCTGTGCCGTTGTCATGAAATCTGGGAACCTTA
>Ga0123357_10007115_pt1 | contig 13773 bp, 10 predicted proteins | sample TergutEmb28metaG_FD_89873 | JGI IMG/M metagenome (GOLD analysis project Ga0123357, IMG submission 89873) | Embiratermes neotenicus P4 segment gut microbial communities from Petit-Saut dam, French Guiana - Emb289 P4 | ecosystem: Host-associated > Arthropoda: Insects > Digestive system > Gut ... | reverse complement strand
GGCTCGGCACACGTCCTCTTCAGAGCAGAATTCCAGCCGGGGCACGGCTGTCAGACGCCAAGCCAGCGGATTGCCGCAGAGCTTGTCTGAGAAGCCGTCGTGTTTACGCGACGGAGTTGTCACAGGGGTCCCCAGATTGGTCTCATGGCTGTTGATGGCTGATGGAGATGGTGCGGCAGTGGAGGAGGGCGGCCTGCAGCTGTTTTGCGAAGGCGTGTGTCGAATGCGCTGCGCGGCAGGTGGAGGGGGTGGAGGGGTGGAGGTGCGTGCCGCCGCCTTCGCTCCAGCTACTGACACCTGGCGCTTTCAGTACCGGATTTGTGCCTCTTTCCGCGCCCGCGCCACGGATATCGCAAAGCCTGACGATTGCTTGCGGCGACGTCCGGATTGGGCCGGCTGAGGGCGGGCAGCGGGCGCAGCGGCTCGCCTTGCCGGTTGCGCCTGCCGGCGTCATCGTCAGGTGTGCGGGTGATCCGTTTCGCGGGCAGCGCCCGGTCTTCCTTGCGGGCAGAGCTTCGCTTGCGGAACCCAGGACATGCGTGGGCCGCTTGCGGCATGAATGTGGCCGTTTTTGTGGCACTCAAGGGGCCGGTGCGGGAGGCGATTTCTCCGGCATGGCTGGTTGCGATCCATCCGGGCAAGGGGTCAGCCATGGCTCGCCCGTGTCTTCAAAGGAAGAATGTGGCGGAGGTTGTCGGCCTGCGTCGAGAGTTCCCGGTTCCGGCAATTCCAGGCCGCGGAACGTCACAGCTCTGGAGTCACGGACTCCAGAGGACAGCCGCAGGAGGCGATTGCGTTCAACCAGCTCCGATCTGCGGTGAGGTTCCTGCCACTCGTTATCAAACTGCGTGCCGAACATTTCTGATCTGCCTGCGACACTCGGTGGTGAGAAATTCCCTGAGAGCCAGGTCGCGCTCGTCAAGGAAGACGCCGCGATTGTCAGAGAACCGCCCGGGGCAGCCCGGAATATGTGCTCCGAGCTGCCTTCGCATCGCCTCAGGGCTCTTGTACAACTCAATGGCGGCGGCGAGGGTCGCGGCGTCGCCCCGGCGGCAGGTCGCATTCATTGCCTCAAAAGCCGAGGGGCGCGCGCGCGGCACGGTCGTGACATGTGCGTGTGGCCGAATGGGTCAATTCCTTCCCTGAGCGCCCTGCCGCTGAGCTGGTTGAGATTGAGGGAAGACGGATCTGCAAGGGCTGGAAGATTTGTCAGCCAGGGCTCGCATGTCTTCCCTGGAAGCTGCGCGGTTGCCGCGCAGCCGACCTGCGTCCGACGTTTCCGGCTCACAAATTCAAGGTTTCGAGGCAAGAGGTTCCAGAGCCCCAGGCGCCAAAGGTCGAGGCTCCCGAGGTTGAGGTCGCACAGGTTCAGGGTCCGGAGTTCCAGCATCGCGGGAGCAGCCGCATGCGGCCATTGCTTCCAACCAGGAGTCGTCAAATAGGGATTTCATTTTCTCATCCTCAAACGCCAGGCCTGACATTCTTCCTCGTGCGGTTCGCAGCACCGGGCACAGGGTGGCATCGGGCAGATGGGTGGCGGCATCAAAGAGATAGTGTGTCACTTCGCCCCCCAGTTCGCGTTCAAGGAGGGGAAGAATGCTGTGGTCCTTGCGTTGAGCCAGAGCGGCAATTGCCATGTGCCGGATGCAAAGGAAATCGTCTGCAAGGCGCGCCTGCAGGGCCGATCGAATTGTGGGGCTGTCAGCGTCGATCCTCCGGAAGTTTGATGTCGCAGATTTGCGGACCTCCGAACAGGGATCCGCGGTCAGTCGGATCATCCCCTCGATTGTGGCTTGATCGCAATTGTAGGAGAGTGCGAGGGTGACGGCAAAGCGCACATCCGAGCTGGAATGGTCGATCAGTCCCAATACCAGCGCAGTACCGCGGGGATCTTTGAGATCGCCCAATGCTTTGCAAATCGTCCAGACCACGCCGGACGTTGGCGTGACGGCGATTTCGGTGGCGAGAAAACCGGCGAGAATGCGGTAGCGTTCTTCAGCGAAGACGCCGCCAGGATTGTCATGGGACCCGCCAAGACCGCCCAGAACACGCGCTGCAAGCTTCCGGCGCCGGATGTCAGCGCTTTTGGACAAATCGGTGGCGGCAGCGAGGGTTGCCGCGTCGGAAAGGCGGCAGATCGCACTGATTGCGTCGTGGTCGAGAGACGGCATCTTCAGGGGATCAACGCCATCGAGGAATTTGTCAGGGCCGTAGCCGAGCGCCTTTTCGATGAGCTGGTCGAGATCGAGGGAAGACAAATCCGGCTCGTCGGAGGATTTTTCAGCCAGGGGTTCGGTGCCTTCGCTGGAAGCAGGCGGTGCCTGTTGACCCAGGTCCGGAATTCCAGGCTCCATCGGACAGCCGCAGGCGGCCATTGCGCTCAGCCAACTGCGTTTCCGGTCCGGCGTCAGCCTCTCGTCCTCCCTGCGCGCCCGCGACATTCGTTCTTTCGCCTGCATCAGCGCCGGCCACAGGGAGGGATCTGCGAGATTACGGGCGGCTTCGAAGAGAGAGACGGAAACGTGTCCGGCGAGTTCCTGCTCAAGGAACGGCAGAGCGGTTTTGTCCTTGCGCAGTGCGAGTGCGCCGATGGCGCTGTGCCGGATGGCGTCGCATGTGTCGGAAAGGCGGGCGTGGAGGGCCGCCCGGATCGAAGTGCTGTCCGTGGCGCACTGCTTGTAACCTCCGAAGCTTGAGGTCGCGTATTCGCGGACGCTGGAATCGGGATCGTCCATGAGCCGGATCAGGCCATCGGTCGCGGCCTCATCGGTATGGCGGGAAAGTGCGATTAGAACCCCATGGCGCACAGCGGCGCAGGAATGGTCGATCAGCGGCAGGACGAGGGGAATGGCGCGGGGATCGTTGAGATAGCCCAGTGCGGAACAGATCCCGGAAAGAACGGAGGGCACGGCTGCCTGTGCCATCTCTGTGGCAAGGAATTCTTCGAGAGCGCGGTAGCGCTCTTCCTGGAACAGGCCGCAGGGATGGCGACTTGACCAACCAAGGTGGCCCAGAACAGCTGCTCCGAGTTCCCTGCGCCTTACGTCGGCGCTTTTGCACAGGAGGATGGCGGCCGCCAGGGTGAGGGGGTCGGCCCGGCGGTAAAGTTCATCCATCGCCTCCCACCCGAGGGGCGGCAAAAATCTGGCATCGGCACCACTGCCGAACGTGTGAAGGCGGGCCTTGAGCGCCCTTTCGATGAGCTGGTTGAGATCTTGGGAGGCCAAATCGGGGTGGCTGGAGAATTTCTCAATCATGGATCGCATGCCTTTGCAAAAAGCCGCGTCGAGGCGCGGTGTCGGCCCGGTTCCAGAGTTCCAGGTTCCGGGGTGCTTCGCCTGCTGCTTTCAATTGGGGGATGAATTGTGTCATTTGTCGTGCGATTACGAAACTCGGGCTCCTACTCCGTTCGGCCGGCGTGTGCAAGGCCGGATGTGATATGGAACTCGCAACTTCGATTTAAGATCCGGAAATGGAACCGATGCGCGATCACAAATGTTCCTCTCTGTGCGCATTCAGTTCCTCCTTCTCTCGCTTCCTTACGCTGGTGTAGTTGACGATGGCGGACGGGCCGCGGGTAACGACAGAGTGGTTCGGGGTCGGGATCGAACATGTCGACAACGGCAATATGGCGGGTGAGGTCGGCCGCGCGGGTTCCTTCGGCGGCGCAGTCGACCCTGACGTGACATCGAAAGGCCATTGTGCGATTTCAGAATTCAGGATCCGCGGCAAACGGTTTACTGTTTCTGGTCCGCAGGTCCGGCTGCCGTCTTACGCAATGCCAATGTACCCTGTACGTCTCCTGCCGCGCCGCACAGGGAGGGGTTCTGTTCAGCGGTCCGGGCGTTTGGGCGCTTTCGGCCCCATGTCCCGCATCCAACCTGTTTCGCGGAACCTGCGTCTGCCGCGGGCAATCGTCCTCGAAGGGGCCGTATGAAGAAATTGTGCGCAAAGAGATGGCGGGCTGCGCCGGTTGTGCCAGATGAAAGCCCGACTGTGCCAGGGAAACGGGAACACTCTTGAAAGCGCGGTCCGACGGAGGATTACGAGATCGCTGCGGAAAAGCAGGATTCGGCAGTCGCGCGGCGTCCTGCCGACGGCGCCGGGAGCGATCTCGCCGATGCCTGCCGGTCTCTTTTGCTCTTTTGCCCCCGACTGAGAAATCGCTGTCGCTTCAGCGATCCTTCACCGGGCAGCCGCACGCGGCCATTGCCGCCAGCCAGCGTTTTCTCCAGTGATCCCGCGCCGGCTTGTCAGCGGTGTGGCCCGAAATCGTATTCCATGCCTGTTCCAGCGCCGGGCACAGGGAAGGGTCCTCCAGTTTCCTCGCCAGATCGAGCAGAAGGTGCGGCTCCGGTCCTGTGAGTGCCTGGGAAAGGAAGGGCAGAACAGTTCTGTCATTGCGCTGTGCCAGAGCGGTGATCGCGTCGTCCCGGATGTCGTCGGAGCAGTCGGTGAGGCGCGCGTGAAGGGCGGCCCGGATCGCAGCGCTGTCGGCATCGATCTGCTGGAAGCCAAGGGTGGCGAGCGCGCGCACACCGTCATCCGGATCGGCTGAAAGTCGGATCAGTCCCTCGATCGCGGCCTCATCGTCATGGCCGGCAAGTGCAAGAGCGACATCAGAGCGGAGTTCGGCATTGGAATGGGCGATAAAGGGCAGCACTAGCGCAACCGCGCGGCGGTCCTGGAGGTTGGAAAATGCGCTGCAGACCTGGCCAAGAATGTCCGGATCCGCGCCAGCCGCGATCTCCGTATCGAGCATATCCCTGAGTGCGTGGTAACGCTCCTCCCCGAACACGCCGCCGGGATGGTCTGGCGAGCGGCGGCCAAGATTTCCGAGAACAGCGGCTCCAAGCCGTTTGCGCGTGTTGTCAGCGCTTTTCGACAGCTTAATGACAGCCTCCAGCGTGGTCGCGTCGGTTCGGCGGTCGAACTCCGCAAAAGCCTTCTTGCCGAGTTCCACCACGGTCTCGGAGCGGGGGTCATTGGCGTCTCCGACGTGAAGAAAGGCTATCGCATCATTGATCAGCCTGTCGATTGTTCCGGTGGATTCGGCCATGGATCGGGTTCACTTTGTGTTATGGGCATCTGTCTGCCCGGTTTCGAAGTATCAGGGTCCGTTGTCTGCGATGTGCGGCGCCTCGAATGATCGACGATCACTTGAAACAGGAATAGACTCCGGCGGTCCGGCAAAGACCCGACAGGGGTGTTTCTCTGTTGGTCCGATGCCACCGCGACAGCTCGGTGGCTCAAGGAGCGTGCGTTGTTCCATGAAGCCAGGGCAGGCGCGGCATCCCAATCGCCGGAATCGCCTGAAAGCCCGGAACGGACCGCAAGCCTGGTACCGGGCGTGCGGCTGTGAATTATCCCGTAGCCGGGATTCATGTCCAGCACCAACCTTGATCTGCGTTAAGGTAACTGCCTGCTACAATCCTGGGGTGTGTCAGACGGGAAAGAATCAACCTGGGCGCGTAGTTTGCGCCCAAAGAAGTTGGAGGGAGGTCCAGTTCTCCTTTGTCCTGGCCGATCGGGTGGGCGACAGAACTCCCAACCAGGGTAATCACGATTGTGATTTATGTGAGGCAACATTTGCATTTGCCGCTCCTTTGTTCCCTGTTTCCTTACCCTGCGCGCTGTATCACCTCGGAATTTGGGTCGTTTTGGAGGGAGTTGCGGCTGCCGCGCGGGAAGAATTGGGATGACTGGCTTGCAGCAAGGAGGACTTCGGAGTGGCCCTTGAAGCCGGCCGAAACTCGGGGAGAAAGGGATCCGGATCATTCCGGATCCGGCATCTGCGGGAGATGACCGATTGCCGCGTGATTCAAGTCCGGAAGATCCGGTTGGTCTGGCAAGACGCTGCCGCCCAATATGGATCTTGCCAAAAGCAGTTTGCCGTTTGCCGCGCTGGTTGGGATCACTCGTTCAGGGATGTCGCGTTGCGGTGCTTGGACCCGTGTCCCTCCCCGTGCAGCCTATGTCTGCGGCTTCGTCTGTGCGGGGCCGCGCGAAGTTGCGCGATGGGCCGGGTCGCGGAGGCGTGTTAACAGCGAGGAGCAACAAATCGGCTCTGGTTTCCGCCCTCCTTCGACTGGCAGGCGCAGGCGGCCATTGCCGGCATGCGGACGTCTTTCATTGAACGTTTCTGGAACTCGCTATTGCGGGTGTTGCCGGACAGCGTTTGGCAAGCGCGGCATCATACGCGCGGCCGGAACGGATCTGCCACTTTCGGCTGCTTCATCAGGGAGGAGGTGCGGCTGCGGGCCAGAAAGCTCCCCGAGAAGGAATGGCAGAGCCGTCCTGTGCCGGCGGTCTGTCAGAGCTGTTATAGACCCCGCTGCCGCGCGGCCCCGGACAGCGTTCGGCATGTGATCGTGGGCGAGCTGGGGCGGCCATCTCAGGGCCCGCTTCCCTGCCTCTGTCGCAAAAAGAGACAGTCCGGGGGACAAAGCGACGCCGCCGTTTAAAAATCCGCCGCAGTTACCAGGGAAGATTGTCGCTCCCGGCGGCGCTACCATTTCCAGTGTCTCCATCCCGATGCCCGTCGGCAGATTCCAATGGAAGCGCAGCTTTCTGCGAGGCCTGCAAACAAAAGGGCGTCTCTCCTGGCAACTGCCGATTGCGCCGGGCGAGGAACCGCTTGCCGGCACGGCGGCAACAGGTTCGGGCAGCTTCCGATTGGGCGAATTCGCGACCTTGACGGCCGCAAAACGCCTCCCCACGGCCAGGGGTGTCAGGACAAAGGCGCAGTCTGGCCCTTGCTTTCGTTGTTCGCCATACAGCATTTCTCGGCCTTTCGACCGCTGCCGCAGGGGCAGGGATCGTTGCGTCCGACATTGCGGAAGGGATTGGAGATCGGGGTGTCTGACTGCTGCGGTTTTCGCTGTGCCGGACGTATCCGTGGCGGTGGCAGTGAGGAAACACGGGGAACGGGATGCCAAAGCAGTACATAGTTGAGACTTGTGAACCCTCCCATTCCGAGTTCGAAGAACCGCCCATCGTCATAGGGATCGCGTTCTGCATCGGCGAGGAGTTGCTGAAAATCGCCCCAGCGGTCCTCGTCCCGGAACCTCGCGGGATGCTTGAGAGCGGCGTCATCCACGCTGTGCCTCACCAGAGGTTCCAGTTCGCGCAGTCCGAGCATTCCGACGGCGTGGAACCAGCTTTTGAGCAGGGGAGAAAGGTCGTGATCGGTCGGGCTGTGGAGGTCGAGCTGGCGCAGAAAACCGGTCATGCGATCACGTGCGATCTTGCCCTGAAAGGTCAGAAAGGTCGCTGCATCAAGGAGGGCGGCACGAATCCCGGGCGCGATGGTGCTGTCGATAACCGGTGCCAGAAGGGCTTCGGGTTTCCAGTCGAAGACGTTGACGAGGATGCTCGACAGGTGAGGAGAAATCCCTCGGAGCAGTTGATGAAGCGGCCGTTCTGAGCGTCCCACCATGCGCAGTACCGGCTGGCAAATGGTGCGATCATGTTCGCTCGCAAGAATATAGATGCAGCGACAGACCGCAATGCTGTCATTCTCGGAAAGACGATCTGGGGCTGCGGCTTCAAAGATCCGTGCGCGCAGAAGAGGCTCCGTGTCCGTGAGCCTGTCGAGGCAGGCCTTGATGATGTCAGGGCGCGAATAGGACGCGGAGGTGAGATCGGCCAGGATGTCCTGGACGGAGGGGACGCGAGCGGACCCGCTGTGGGCGACGCGGCTGTCGAGGTCGTCCGGGTCGTCGGGGTCGTCCGGTGCATCCGGGTTGTCCGGTGCATCGGAGTAGATGCCCCGGGCGAGCGCTTCGGCGAAGTCGTCGATCTCGCCGAAGTCGAGAGTGCGGAGCCCTTCCGATTTTGTCGGGTTCCTCTCGGCCTCCTCGATCATCTGGTCGAAAGACGGGCGATCGGGGATGAGTTCACCGAAGTCGCCGGTGGTCATGCGGTGGTGGACCAGGGGTGCCAGTTCACGCAGCCCCAGTACAGCGATCGCTGCAATCCAGCGCTGCAGCACCAGATTTTCAGCGTCTCCGGTGTCGATCGGAAAGGATTTGAGGAAGGCCTGGATGGTACTGCGGGAAATCGCGCCCCTGTGGGCCAGAAGGACCGCCGCGTTCAGTGCCGCGATGCGGGACAGAACCTGCAAAGAGCAGTCGGAGGCGACGGCGAACAGGGCTTGCGCATCGCCATTGAAAACAGCGGCGATCAGGTTGGAGAGGGACCAGAAGATGTCGGTGTCGATCAGCTCTGTCGGGGGGTGACACCGCAGCAGGCGCAGCAGGGGCTGGCAGCTGGCGATGTCGCTTCTGGCGCCAAAAAGATACAGGGCGTGATTGAACAGAATGATGTCGTCGTCCGGCATCGGCTCGCCCGCGACGGCCTTGTTGAGCAGCTCGCGCAGGCGGGGAGCAATCTCATCATAGCGCGCAAGAATAGCCGCAACCTCGGTGGCCGAGAGCTGCTCGGTGGTTGAAAGTCTGGCGAGGATCTCGGACACCGCAATGGGCGGCGCCGGGTCGGGATCGGGAAGCTCCTGATTTTGCACCGTCATTGAAAATTCTCCGGAAATCGGGACGACAGGGGGTGGCGACGACATCCGCCCATTCCGGCGTGCGGCTGTGACGCGAGGGACGCGGCGCAAGGGGGCTCCCTTGTGCGTTTCGACAAGCGGAGCAAAGTGTGGCATCACGTCATGGGATCGGTGCTGTGCCGGCCTGGATCCGGATTGGTCGGGTCGGCTGGGTATGTCGACATGTCCGGCGTGAAGTGCTGCACTGCTCTGCGGATGGTTGAGGTTGTGGGAGATTCGATCAGCCGGCTTGCCCAGGCGATGAATTGCGGGATGACCTCGGTGGAAACAAACTGTCTGGCGATCGCTGCCTGGGGTGAGGGAACGGCATAACCGTAGACCCAGAACATTTCGAAGTTGAGTGGCGAAAACCGGCAACGAAGAACGTTCGGTAGTTGCCGGGGAACGGCGGTCGCAGGTTGCTGGTGTGGGTGAGGCTGACCTGGGTGGCGATCCCGGCAGCGTTCCATGCTTCTTCGAAATGCGAGGTCCTGAGGACAAAGCTGAGACCTTTGGGGATCCTGTTCTTGCGGATGAAAATCGTGGCTCCGGAGCTTAAGGTTTTCTGTTCCATGTTTTGATCCGGCGATTTCACAGGTTCAAGGGAGGACACGTATTGGCTCTGTCCACAAGCGACGAACGGGGTGGCAATCGCGACGGTTGGGAACCAGCAGGGCCAAGGGCCGCGATCGGTCGTGAGGGGTCTTCGGTTTGCCGAGCTGTGATCTGGTTCGACACCAGTGGCAATCGCCTCAGGCGTTGCGGCCGATCACCGGTTGGCCAGACAGCATTTCTTGGCCTTGCGTCCGCTGCCGCAGGGGCAGGGATCGTTGCGCCCGACATTGCGCAAGGCGTTGGTCGCCGGAGCCGCTTTCGGTGTCCATGGCGGCTTCACGGCGGCCCCTCCGGGCGGCAGCGTGGACAGGCTCGGAACCGGATGCGACAACAGCGCATCCGTGAGGTTAAAGAAGGCGAAGATTTCCAGTCCCTTGAAGCGGTCGCGTTCATAGGGCAGTTTTTCGGCTGTGGTGAGGAGTCTCTGGAGACCCCCTTCCGTGATCCAGAAATTCTGCAGGTCCGGGCAATCACCCGCATTGAGCCTCTGTGCTACCTGCAGGGCCAGATCGCGCAGGCCGAGCAGCCCGATGGCGCAGATCCAGCGCTGGAGCAGAGGGTGGTGATCCTGATCGGTGAGACCGCTGACATCAAAGTCGCGAAGAAACTGCGCCATGCGTTCAGCTGCGATCCTGCCATGAAAGGTAAGGAAGCTCGCGGCATCAAGGAGTTTGGCACGAAGGTCGGGATCGATGGCGGAATCGGCAACAAGGGCAAAGAGAGCCTCGGCATCCCAATCGAACAGGTTGACGAGGATGGCGGTCAGATCGGGAAAAATCCCGTCGATGAGAAACTGAAATGGCGGCTCTGAGCGCTGCAATATCTGCAACAGGGGGTGGAAGATGCCACGGTGCCGGACGGCGGTCAGGATATAGATGTAACGGCAGAGCGCGACGCTGTCCTTTTCCGTCAGCTTTTCAGCAGAGGCCGCCTTCTCGATGTCCGCCTGCAGCAGAGGTGCCATCTCACGGATCCGGGCCATGGCGGCGCGGATCGTGGGCGGGCGCGTGAAGGGGGCGTTGGACAGATCGGACAGGATGTCCTGGACGCTCGGAGGCGGGGCAGGTTTCCTCCGGGACTCGTCCTGCGCGATGTCCTCGCGTTCGGCTTCACGATCGACGATCTGTGCGACTTTCGCGAATGTTGCAGCGATGTCGTCGATCTCGGCTGCGGGGTTCCTTTCTGCCTCGTCGAGCAGCCGATCAAAAGTCGGGCGATCCTCGACGAGGTCGCCAAAGTAAGCGCTGGCCATTCTGCGGTAGACCAGAGGGGCCAGATTGCGCATCCCGAGGAAGGCGATCACCGCGATCCAGCGCTCCAGCACCCGATTTTCAGGGCCGACCGTGTCGAGGGTCGAGGGGGAAGGACCTGAGAAAGTCCTCCATCGAAGAGCGCGCAATCGTTCCCTTCCATGTCAGAAAGGCCGCGGCGCCCAGCACCGCGCAGCGGTAATGAGGCTCCACGGAGCGGTCCGCGGCCAGGGCAAACAGAGCCGGAAGATCACCATCGAAAACACTGGCGATGATGCCTGGCAGGGAAAGGAAAAAACTCGCCGGGGATGAGTTCGGTCGGCTCGGGGCGACGGAGCACCCGCAGCAAAGGCGGGCAGGCCGCGACTTCGCCCTTGCCGGCGAGAAAGATCAGAGCGCGATGGAAGGCGTTTGTGTCGGAATCCGACACCGGATCGCCGGAAGCGGCGGTGGTGACGATCGCCCGCAGCTGCGGCGCGATGGCATCATATGCGGCGAGAGCAGCCGTGACGGTGTCCTTGCGCATCGGCTCAGGGTCGGAAAGCGCGGCAAGGATTTCACAGAAGGGGGATCGCGGATCCCTGGCAGGACCGGCAAGCCCCTGATTTGGCGCAGTCATTGAAAAATTCCACACGAATCACCGAAGGTGCTGTTTGAGGGCAGAATAACACGGGCAGAAGGCCTGTTGTGGCCTGGTGTCTTCCTTGCTTCATTGCGCGACAGCCTGTGATTCTGGTGGTTTCAGGAGAGACGTGCATCCTGTACTCTGCCGTGCCGTTTGTGGATCTGCGGCCGGCGAATCTGGTGCGAAGTGTTCTCAGGCTCCGGCTATCCGGCGCAGATGGTGATACGATCGGGTAGAGGCGCGAGGCTGTGGCTCGCTGTCACGGGCAGGATCCCTGAAGGTCGAGAAGGACGATGCGCACGGTATGCGGGTGGCCGTACGGCGGACGGCATCGCGCAAGCCTTGACGCCAGCCGCCTTGCCTCTGTGAGAAAACCGCGGGCAACCGCCATTCCTGAAGGACTGTATTTATGGCTTTGGATCCCGTTGTCATCGTCGCTCTGGCGCGCACCCCAATTGGCGGGTTCCAGGGTGAATTGAGCAGTCGCTCCGCCCCGCAACTTGGGGCCTCGGCCATCACTGCGGCGCTGCAGCGCTCCGGGGTGAGATCCGGGGATGTCGACGAAGTCCTGATGGGCTGTGTGCTGCCGGCGGGTGTCGGCCAGGCTCCGGCACGCCAGGCCTCGCGGGGCGCTGGCATTCCCGATCACACTGGCTGCACCACGATCAGCAAGGTCTGCGGTTCCGGCATGAAGGCGGTGATGCTGGGGCATGACGTGCTGGTGGCGGGCAGTGCTGCGGTGGTGGTGGCGGGCGGCATGGAGAGCATGTCGAACGCGCCTTATCTGCTTGCGAAAGCGCGCGGCGGCTATCGTCTCGGCCATGGCAGGGTGCTCGACCATATGTTTGTCGACGGGCTCGAGGACGCCTATGACCAGGGCCGGCTGATGGGGACCTATGCCGAAGAATGCGCCGACAGCTACAATTTGTCCCGCAAGGCCCAGGACGACTTTGCCATTGCCTCGCTTGAGCGCGCGCAGAAGGCCGCAGTCGACGGCGCATTCGCATCCGAGATCACCCCGCTCACCGTCACCTCGCGCGCCGGAAGTGTGGCTGTCGCCATTGATGAGCAGCCTGGAAAGGCTTCACGCGAGCGCATCCCGAATTTGAAGCCGGCCTTCCGTGAGGGCGGCACGGTGACGGCGGCCAATTCGTCCTCGATCTCTGACGGCGCGGCCGCTGTGGTGATGATGCGTCGCTCCGAAGCCGAGCGGAGGGGAGCGACCATCCTTGCGACCATTCGCGGCCACAGCAATTTCGCGCAGGCGCCGGCGCTCTTCACCACCGCTCCCGTAGGTGCCATCCGTTCCGTGCTCGCCAAAGTCGGCTGCGGCATCGGTGACATCGATCTGTGGGAGATCAACGAGGCTTTTGCCGTGGTCACCATGGCGGCGATGAAGGATCTCGGGCTTGACCATGAACGGGTCAACATCCACGGCGGAGCCTGCGCCCTTGGTCATCCGATCGGTGCCTCGGGTGCGCGCATCCTCGTCACGCTGATCGCGGCGCTGCATCGGCACGGATTGCGGCGCGGAGTGGCCTCCCTGTGTATCGGTGGCGGCGAAGCCACGGCGATCATGGTGGAACTCGGCACCTGACGGCCGGGAAAAGCCGATCAGGCGACGCCGTGAGCAAATCGTGCAGGATCGACCGTCGCCATGCCTCGTCATGGCGGTGGTGCGGATGGCGGGACCAGGCGGCCTCTTTCGGACCTCGTGGTCGAAAGCGACAGCACAGCTGATTTCGAGGCAGACCGCAGCCATGCCAGCAGGCAATGTGCCCGCGACCCTGGCTGCGTGATCCAGTGCTGGTGTCTGGCCCCGTTGGGCTGCGCGAGACATGCCGGCGAACAGCTCTATTTATTGCCCAGACAGCATTTCTTGGCCTTGAGACCACTGCCGCAAGGGCACGGATCATTGCGCCCGACATTGCGGAAGGGGTTGGTCTGCGGCGTCTGCTGCTGTGCCGGCTTTCGTGGTGCCGGTCCCGGGGGAGGTGCCGCCGGTTTCGGTTGCCTTGGTCTTGTTGCCAGGCGCGGATCAGGATGATCTGACAGGGTCTCAACCAGTTTGCCGAGTTCCCCGATATTTTGTTCGTGAAAGCGTCCTTCATCATTGGGAGCTGCCGCGGCGTCCTTAAGGAGGCTTGAGAGAGTGCCGCCGGCACCGTCATTGTCACAGAAATCAACCAGATCCTCGAAATCGGCGACGGCGACCCGGCGCGCCACCAGCGGGGTCAGTTCGCGCAGGCCCAGCAGCCCGATGGCGAAAATCCAGCACTCGATAACGGTTTCACCAGTGGCGTCGAAACCGCTGAGAAAATCCACCGTTCGATCACGTGCGATCTTGCCATGAAAAGTCAGGAAGGCGGTTGCATCAAGCAGGCCGCAGCGAATCCCGGGATGAACGGAGCGGTCGGCGATGATGGAAGAGAGGGGCGCGGCATCCCAGTCGAAGATGCGGATGATGATGTTCGGCAAATCAGTGAAGAGCGGGGCCAGCGGGTGCTCGGCTCGCGTCTCTGGCTTTTGCAGCAGACGCAAAAAGGGGTGGTAGGTCCGCCTGTCGCATGCGTCCGCCAGTATATAGATGGAGCGGCACAGCAGGACGGCCCTTTCGTAATCGGTCAAAAAGTCGTGGGAATGGTGCCAGGCGGTCGCCGCCGGACAACCACCGCCTCCCGGGGTATGTTCGACATCAGGCCCAGCCTGTGCCCGCCCGGGAGACGGGAATTCTG
>Ga0123357_10007114_pt1 | contig 13774 bp, 6 predicted proteins | sample TergutEmb28metaG_FD_89873 | JGI IMG/M metagenome (GOLD analysis project Ga0123357, IMG submission 89873) | Embiratermes neotenicus P4 segment gut microbial communities from Petit-Saut dam, French Guiana - Emb289 P4 | ecosystem: Host-associated > Arthropoda: Insects > Digestive system > Gut ... | reverse complement strand
TATGTGGATAAGGGTGACAGAATGGCCAACAGTTACTCCACCAGCCAGCACACATTCAAGTGGACGAAAAAATTGTTCTTTCAGCTGTTAGACCTGGCCATTCTAAATAGCTATATCCTTCATTCCTCTTGTGGGGGTAAGAAGATTTCACATACAGATTTTCGATTTACCCTAGTGAGGAATATGTTGGCACATGTTGGACCAGAACGGAGAGTACCAAGGCCATTAGGTAGACCACCTAAAGCTGAAAAGCGTGTCGCTAGGCTTGAAGTCTGCGGCAGCAAGCATTGGCATACCTCGTCTGAGACGCAACTGAGGTGTCGTGTCTGTAAGACTAGAGGTGTGACAAAAAAAGTGTTCTGGAAGTGCTGTTAAGTGTGAAGTGGGACTGTGCCTTAAGAATACTTGTTTTGAAGATTACCACACAAGGCACAGTTCTGACATCACGTGCGACCTCCTTAAGAAAAACTGTGGAATCAAGCCAATATGTAAGTAAAGGAAACTGAAATTTTTGCATAATCCATGCAATTTTTTTTGTCTATTCATTAACTAAAATTATTACTGATTTCTTGAACACACGCAGAAATGGCTGTCTTATTTCTCAAAAAATGCCATTTAATCCATTATTAAATCTTTTTTGGTTCCTGGAATAATTAAGTCTTTTTGTAAACCATGTACTAAAATTTAAATGCCCAGCGAAAAGAATGTCGTACGCGAAGGTTGACTATAACCATTTAAATCCCATTGCATAAAGGTTAATGAAGATTCAAGTCTTCTGGGATGTGACTCTGCATCACTGACCCTGGAACTTGAGTCCTTCAAACATCAGAAACACACATCCAACCCAACGCAGCATCACATCCCAGAAGATGTACACCTTTGATGTTTCCCCAAAGTAGTGTGTGCATTTCTTCAGCACAGCCCCCATTAATAATATTATACAAAATATAACCTGTGCAGTTGGTCAAGGCTTATTGTGGACAGCATTTTATTCTCCGCAACCACAGCAGTAGCACAATTTCTTAGATTTTCAAAAAGTGTACCAGTAACCCCTCTTTCCTGTATGAATTGTAATCTCCTTAAATTTATCATATCTGTGAACATTTCATGCTTCACTGATATAAAATTTCCATCACAGGTTGGTTTTCCTTCTCAAAATTATTTTAAGATATGGAAAAAAATCTCTAATATTTGATTTTGGTATTGATATGCATTTATTTTCTATACGTTTTAAACATTAAAATAGAAAAGGTAGCAAATCAGTCCCATTACAGGCCCAAAGTGCTCAGAAGGTTCCATGAAGTTAAGGTTCCCAGATTAGATGACAATGGCCCAGGATGGTGGTAAGGTTGTCAGCCTTATACACTGGCTGTTTTTACCCCCAGGAAATACTCCTGGTACTCATTTCTGTTAGAGGCTGAGTCGACCTCAGGGTCATAGTGTGATCAGAAGGATTAAGTCAATGAAAAATTCCAACGACACCATCTGGAATTGAACCAGCGACCTTCCAATTTGTAGTGCAGCGCCTTAACCACTGTGCTACTGCAGTCCCCGTTTTAAACATTACCTACTTTTATTTCTACAGTCTGCAGTTTCTCATTTTAAATATATTTATATGGTCAGAATAATTTAATAAAACCTCTTTTCTTTGCTACAGCTGCTAATTCACAGCACTCTTAACCGCTTGGCGCCGGAATTATTTTTTTCAATTTTAGCACACCCTGTATATAAAATGTGAATAAAACAGGAACCATATTCATTAGAATTATGAAACAAACTGCATTTTGAAGAAGAAGAAAAAAACGGACAGTATATACCGTGTTTAAAATATTCAGTACCTGTATTTGTTGAATAAATATATAAAATGCAACGTTTAGAGGTTAGCAGTGCAGTACGACCACTATAGGGGTCTTTAGGCATCAAAGTGTTAATGAAATATATTCTACCTTTTCTTAAGTAAGTTTCTGTCTCTGACAATTATGTGTTTAACCACTAAGTCAAAACAATTTAAGATAAAATTGCAAGAATTTTTTTGGACCTCCTACACTATATATGAATTTATATCACCAACAAACTACAGACTACCTGTAAATTTTGTATATTGTGTGTCTGTATACATGCTGATGCAATCATGGGTCTCATTGTTAATGTTGTCTATATGTGTAAATACATAATTTTATTCATATTAACCCTTTGACGCCTAACGACCCCTATCATGGTCGTACCGCACCGCTTACCTCTAAACGTTGCATTTTATATATTTATTCAACAAATTCAGGTACTGAATATTTTAAACATGGTGTATACTCTCCGCTTTTTTCTCTTCAAAATGCAGTTTGTTTCATAATTCTAATGTATTTGGTTCCTGTTTTAATCACATTTTATATACAGTGTGTGCTAAAACTTAAAAAAATAATTCCGATGCCAAAAGGTTAGTGTAACCCAACGTGGATATTCTTATATCTCGATTGTAAACTAAGTGTGATGTATGCGTAAGTTACAGACTCAGTATATTGATATGGTAATAACATTTACTTAGCACAGTGAAATTTCAGCAGTCGCCAAATACAGTGTGAAATTACAGAACCGTTACTAAAGTAATTACATATGCAAATTGGTATAATGTAGTTCATTATGTTCTTGGGAAGTGTTCTGTTGCTGTGTTGTATTTGAATGGAGGCATCACAATGTGCTTGGATACGTATCACGATATTAATAGTGTACATCAGCACAACTGTTTTTATTACACAAGGTAATTATGTAGGCTACATGTTTCGACAGTTGAACAGTCATCTTCAGGCCTATTCTTTACAGGTTAAGTCACAGGATGCTGTGCACACATTGGGATCCCAGTGTGTTTACATCTGTGAAATACTTAAGCCAGATCATTTATCTAGGAACATAAATGTGCAAAATGTGTAACTAAGTGGTTAAAATACATTTAAAGTTCTTTTAAAGTACTGTATTGGCATTTACCAGTTAAAAAAGGGTCCAGTTACCATCTAATTCTTCCTTGGGTTGTAAGGTTAGATAATAACAGGACCTGTTTTTAACTTGTAAAGGCCAGTACACTACTTTAAAAGAATTTTAAATGTATTTTAACCACTTAGTTACACATTTCGCATATTTATGTTCCTTGCTAAATGATCTGGCTCAAGTACTTCACAGATGTAAACACACTGGGATCCCATTGTGTGCACAGCATCCTGTGGCTTAACCCGTAAAGAACAGGCCTGAAGATGACTGTTCAACAGTCGAAACATGTAGCCTACATAATTACCTTGTGTAATAAAAACAGTTGTGCTGATGTACACTATTAATATCATAATATGTGTTGTATTTACTGTAATTTCTGAATATGATAGACTGAATTCTCTGTTGTCTGACACCCTACTTTCTAGGATCCATAGGATGCATCTATATTTGTCTGTCCCTTATAACACAATTTGTGGGCAGTTCTGGGATGACCCTGAGACATAACGCATGACTACTCTCACCACACATACTTATATGAAGGTGAAGAACCAAATTCTCACCTCTTGTAACAGACAATTTTATTAACTGTAATTTTACATACCTCAGCGCAGACTCTCTGAATGGAACTAGAACAATAACTTTTGGGCGCACCAACCCTTGGTCTCTGTACTCTTCAGGCACATCATCTTTATTCAACAATTTGTTATTATGATGAAGAATCTTAGTTCTTGTCTTCAAAATATGATTAACTACATGAAGGCAATAGGTAAATCTTATCTCCTCTCCATTCTTCAGGGTTCGTTCTGGGTAGTACAAATCCTGATAGTTGTTTATAATAGACAATAGTTCCCTTTGCAAAGGAGTAAGAGGATCTACATTTTCATTTGAAATATCACGAAGGTTTGCAAAATTTGCTTTGCTGATATTATTTTGAATTTGTGATTTGATGTGCAACTGGGACCAACAGACTCTCAAGATCCTTTGTGGCACTGTTCCTACCTTTGCATATTGCCTTCTGTCTTCAATAGTTACTTTTGGACTTGGCGTGTCAGTTTTATTCGTTGGTTTTGGAATGTTAACTGTAAATTGACCAAGAACAGGCCAGTGTTGGTTATGTTTAACTACAGACTGCGGTGATGTGGATAGAGTTTCAACTAGATTTTCTTCCAAATCATAATGAAAATGACGTACAAAGGGGTCGAGATCATCGTCAATTCCTTCCTGATCTCCTTCTGAAGACTCGTTTCCACTGTCACCATTTTCTTCATTGAACAAACATTCTTGTTCTTGTTTCGTCCTTTCCACCACTCTACAATCTGTTTCAGTTGTCTCCTCTTCCTCAGAAGATGTGTCACTTTCAACTGATTTCCTTTGGCTCTCAGAATGACGTCCAGTAAAAGTTTTCAGGAGCTGCTTAAATACATTCTGCTCTTCTTCTGAAGCATTTTCATCTTCATATAGGTTCGCCTCCGTCTTTCGCGCTTCCGCAAACTCATTTCTACGTTTCGAACCTGTACTTACGGCACATTCATCACGCTGCGAATCTCTACATTCCCTCTGACGGCATACATCTCGTTTCTGGGATAATTTAGAATTACTTTTCTTGTGGTGATACTTTATACTCTTCTTCGGGCGTTTGTGTTTGTTGTTCGCTTTGGTCCGTCTGAACTTCCCACGTGCCATTTTATAATGCGTACATTACCTCCGTTCGTGCGCTACATTTCACTTGTTTCTCATCAGCTGAAAACTACTTCCGATTCCGCTTCTGCGTGCACATGTGAAACAAGATTGTGAGGATTTGTGGCCCCCTCCCAGGCAGTGGCACATGAAAATGGCGGTGCAAGATGGAGGGGGGAAGGATGAGTTAAAAACACAGTTTATTACAAGGGAAGGAACATACAGACTAATGACGCTGTCGGAATATTCAAGACCCAATAGGGTCGGTTATACTAACACGCAAGGCAGTGGCGCTGTTCGTGTATCGTTTGTAACGTTACCAGATCCAAGCGGCAATGGGGATAGAATTTGTTTCAATTTTGGTAGGGAGCTATATGTTTACGTATACAAAGGTGTAAAAAAGGCAAGTACGCTTGATTATTAGCTCTCATTACTTACTTACATATTAGAACAATGTGTGTGTGATTCTTCTCAATTTGTTTGTTTCATACAGTACATTGTTTTGCTTTTACGGAAACAAACCTAACCTAAGTTCGCGTTACAGGCAGCAGATCTAACCAAGCCAGTAGATAAAAAAATGTATAAGGGTACAAATCCAACATGCCATGACTTCAATATGGTTACAATGACACCGGATAGTGTGTCCCTTGTGGTTGGCTTTTCAACAGGACAGATTCAGCTCATCGATCCCATCAAGAAGGACCTGAGCAAACTGTATAATGAAGAGGTAATTGTATTGTTCAAATGTAGCTGGAGTACGGTTTAACTATAACATTATGGTAACTGTGTAGCACAGTTCGATACAAGTGACATTTGTGTTGTGAACTGTGCTTTGATTATGAAGTTAGTCTGTACACGAGATAATATTACATTGTTTTAATGGAAAGAGTGAGTGGATTAATATGTGATGCAAATTAATCACATAATAAATGAGCATTTTGTCAGTTAATGAGGCATTAGTGGTGAACTGTAACAACTCAGATGATTGTATTCTCTGAGCTAACTGAAAAACTAAAATGCAAAACTAGAAGTTAGCATGTTTTCAGAAACCACACTTGAATGTAGTATGAATGGGGATGAAAAACCATATTATTTTCTCTCATCTTATGTTTTGTGTTTATTAGAGACTGATTGACAAGACAAAAGTAACTTGCATCCGCTGGGTGCCTGGATCAACGAACCTATTCGTGGTTTCGCACAGCAGTGGTCAGCTGTACCTGTATAATGAAGAGTTGCCTTGTGGCACGGCTCCACCCCACTACCAGCCTTTCAAACAAGGTGATGGCTATGCAATCCACACTTGTAAGACGAAGAGCACGCGCAATCCTCTCTACCGGTGGGTCATTGGCTCGGAAGGATGTTGTATCAATGAATTTGCTTTCTCTCCGTGTGGTGCGTGTCTTGCTGTGGTTTCTCAGGACGGGTTTCTGCGGGTGTTCCATTACGATACAATGGAACTGTTAGGATCAGCGAGGAGCTACTTCGGAGGGTTTTTGTGTGTCTGTTGGTCACCTGATGGACGTTACGTTGTTGTGGGGGGTGAGGATGATCTTGTTACCGTGTGGAGTTTTCATGAAAGGAGGGTTGTTGCAAGAGGACAGGGTCACCGTAGTTGGGTCAGTGTCGTCGCATTCGATCCATACACCACGTCGTATGGTGAACAAGATAGCGCAATGGACTTCAGTGGGGGATCAGATGATGAAACAGCTCAGCAGAACCATACACCAAATTGTACATTGTCCAGTGGGAATAGTGAACGAAATTCTGTAACTAGGAATCTGGGGAACCAGGCTTCAAACAGGAACTCTTCTGGTTCGGACTTTAATCGCATGAATGCGGCGACATGCTACCGCCTAGGTTCCGTGGGTCAAGACACTCAGCTTTGTCTTTGGGACATCACAGAAGATGTGTTAAGACAACCAATGTGCAGTAAACTGAGGACTAGTGGTGTTGGCGGGTCAGGAATATTTGGTGTAAATGGACTAGCCACAGGTGGTGCATACCACTTGAACTCTGTCGGGGGCTGTGTGCCCAGATGCAACAATGTGTCCTCAACACTACAGACCAATACTGTAGTAAGTAAGGATAAGGAATGTCTAGCGGATGGAAATGCAACTCATTTTCATGGTGTAAACATGCATAACATTTCATCATTAGGTGTCACTGCTCCGTCACTTACGCAGCGACTTGCTGGACTTGGTTTTGGTGACAGGAAAGATGGAAGTGGCACTCACAAACGAAATTTTAGCCTTGCATCAAGAGGTGGAAGTACTGGGGGAGACAAAAATAATTCATCATATCGAGGAAATGGATCTTCTAATCGTTCCTCAGCAGATGATCCAATGAGACTCATTGGAACTGGTGCCTGTCCAAGGTTTGATGAGTGTCCTATCCTGGAGCCCCTGATCTGCAAGAAGATTGCTCATGAGCGTCTCACGGCTCTCATTTTTCGAGAGGATTGCTTCGTTACTGCATGTCAGGATGGTTACGTCTACACGTGGGCAAGGCCAGGAAAAATGGTGAGTACTTAAGAAGCTGTAAGTGATTTGAATTATGAAGTGCATGCAGTGATAAAAAGGCATGTAAACTGTAGAAGCTAATAAACCCACAGACTATGATGTGATATATTTAACTGCAATTGGGTTGACACCCGGTGGCAGTAGTACAGTACACAGTTGCACACAAACAATATGTAGAAAACACAATCGACACAAACAATACATAAAACAACACATTTCACTAATTAGGAAGCGTGCGGGCCGTGCCCTGTCTTTGCGAGTTTTACCCTGGCATTTGCCTTACAACTGAGGAAAAAGCACAGAAAAACCTCAGTCGTGGTAGTCGGAGAATGCCAGTTGGCACGATGAAAACAAAATATGCGGAACTGAGCATACACCTGAGTTTCAATTCAAAACACTCCAAGGAAGTAGTTTTAGTACTGTTTCTTATATACCACATATTTTGTGAATAACTAACATTAATAATAAAGTGTCTAAAGGTTAGCATATTCTGGCATTTTGAATCATACTGTAGGTTTGCTAGAGGAATAGTAATCCATATTCAAATAATGGTCTTCTGAAGTGTGACATTATATAGTATTGTAGATACATCTCTATCTACCATAGTATATGGCATCACATTCCAGAATATTAGAATTTTGATACTCACCACTGTTTATCTATTGCAGGTAGCACATAACTTTTGCAATATTTTATGAGACAGTTTTCATAGTGGTGAAGATTAATACTGTAGTCTTCCAGATTATGATGCTTTGTAGTCTGGTGCATGGGTCCCAAATTTTAGGAGCATACTGCCGCCATCTTCCAAAATGTTGGTAGACTCCAGTTGGAATAAGATGGCACACAGTGACGCACAGGACGGGAAGTGAAGGGGAAACTGGCGAACGGAGTGGATAGCCAGTACTCTTCGCACTACCTCAGAATATGGTGTATCCAGCATTACTACCGCTGATGCGCACACCTCGGCTGCCAGTAGTCGACTGAACTGACGCCCCCTGGCCGATTTAAATGGACTCGTCCGTTTCGCCGAAAGACAAAATCTGGTTTCTGCGCGTGTGCCATCACATTTCAAATGCAGTCTACCCATCTTCCATAACCAAGAGGTCCAAAATATGAGAAGCCATATTTTGACTGAAATTTGCAGTAGTACTGAACAGTTCTTGTTTGTAACTCACACAGATTGGAATATGTTTGTGAAAGACAGTTTGTATTTGCATATATTTTGAATGCTTTGTGAGACATTGAGACATCTCCTGGATACGTGCTAGAAGTTGTGCTGCACTTCGTAATACTGTCCACATGTGAGATTTTGAAGAGTCTGTGCATTTGAGACGAAAACATATGCCACATAATTATGATGTTGCTTTAACATTTCTTAGCCATAAAACATTCAGTGATAGTGACTGTACTGCAGCTTAATTTAAGTTAGAACTTTGGCAAATATTAAGTCCATGGGCTTTCCAGACATCTTCCTCCATAATTTTGAAATTAATATTGAGTAGGCTTCAGTGAGTTTGAGACATATTTGTTTTATATAATTTTTGTATAATTAATTATTTATGAAAAATTTGTAAACGTTTCATTTGAGCTTCGTTCAGGCCAACACACACACAGTCTTTACAGTGTGTGCCACATGATGGGAAATTCAAAACCTCAGCAGTTTGCTCACACTCTAAACGTGAGTGTTTTGTATGATTCGTGGCATAAACAGTTTCTGTTTCAACTAAACTTTTTTTCCAGCCATCAGATACATTTCACTAATTATATTATTACCGTATCATTGCGACATTCTTGTCATTTGCTGTGCATGTTTCAACTCCCAGTAAGTCATCCCCCATTCATGTATCATATAACTGCTGATTTATGTATTAGGTTTAAAACTTAGGAAAAAGGGCATTTGTTCACAAAATTAACGTTTTCAAGCATAGCAGTTAATTTACATAGACTGCGTTTGAAATGTGATGGCACACGCACAAAAACCAGATTTCATCTTTCGGCAGGACAGACGAGTCCATTTAAATCGGCGGGGGCATCACTTCAGTCGACTAGTGGCAGCCAAGGTGGTAATGGTGGATACACCATGTTCCGAGGTAGTGCGAAGAGTACTGGCTACCCACTCCATTTACCAGTTTCCCCTTCACTTCCCCTCCCATGCGTCACCGTGTGCCGTCACATTTCAACTGGACTCTACCACCAGGTTTATCACTCAAAAATTCGATGTCATGCTCACGTTGCATTCGTGTGTCATGTATAGATCTCAGAGCAAACAGCGATATTTGCTTTATGCAACTTTTACAGATTGGTTTTGTACAACCGAGGTGGTGAGTGTTTACTGCGCGGTACTCACTGACTCTGTATATAAACAGAAATTTTCTGTTGGTAAAGGGTTTAAGTAAACCTATACAGTGTGGTTTAAAACTGCCTGAGCATGATTTCATTAAATTAAGTTTTTGGTTTATAACATATTTTGACCATGTGCCTGCAGAGATATGCATTAGAATGCAGCCAACACAATACACAGTATAGTATAAAATACGTGGGCCCGGTAGCTCAGTTGGTATAGCGACTGACTATGGGCTGGACGGTTCGGGATTTTCCGCTCGTCCAGACCGCCCCTGGGGCCCACCCAGCCTCCTGTACAATGGGTACCGGGTCTATCCCGGGGGTAAAGTACGGCCGGGGCACGCTGCTGACCACTCACCCCCTTCTAGTGCCGCGGTCATGGAAGAGTAGAGCTATACCTCTCCCCACCCTCTGGACCACACCGGGTCTGTAACGGGATCGCTTTACCTTATAGTATAAAATACAGTAGAACAGTATCAAATTTGTCCCTACATGTTTTGGCCATTCATGGCTATCATCAGAGGAGCAATCTTTACACCATGGATGCCTTGATGTATAGATTTTTCCTCTGAGGATGGCCAGTATTGATCAAAACATGTAGTGAAAAATTTGATACTCTTAGTAATTAACCAATTTAATGCACAAAAACTTGTTTTATAATAAGTGTATTATATGCCGTCCCATGCACAGGTTGAGAGAAGTCCTCTCTCAACCTGCGCACCGGACGGCCACCTACAGGTGTGACGATACCAGATGCCGTATAATACAGTTTTGACCTCCTGATGATGAGCACATAGTGCTCGAAACATGTAGAGGCATATAACGAACTTATTATAAAACAAGTTTTTGTGCATTAATTTGGTAAATTACTAAGATTCTACTAAGATGCATGGTCAGCAAAACATCAAAATTTGATACTGTCCTACTGTATTTTATATCTTATTGTATACCGTGTTGGTTTCACTGTAATCAATAGGTGGTTGTTATTTTGTGTGGAGTTACAGTTACTTTTCTGGTTTCTGTGAGGTGGGAACTGAAGTTTTAAATATACGCGTCAGTTGCATGCTTCAGGATGTTACAGAGGTGTATACAATCGACCAAGTACACCGAAGTGAAGTAATGTAATATGCTGTAAGTCTAGTAGTGAGCCTCATCAGAGCACTGTGAATACTTGCAAGGAAAACGTGCAGAAATGCCGACATCACCAGAGCTTTATTCCACTGACTTTTTGACTCACTCTAATGTCCTTTCAGGGCCTTGCTCCTCACATCCCATCAAGCCCAACTACAGTGACTGCAGCTGCCGTTGGGGGAGGCGTCGGTCCTAGCGGCACAGTGGTATAGCCGGCCTCTGCCAGCCCTTTTCATGCTGGGCTCCTCGTTAATGTCTCCCTCCTTTTCTCAGTAAGTTACTCTCTAGTGAGTTGTGGGATTGTCATGGCATCCGTTGTTGCCTGTTTACTTTGTGAAGCTAATGTGAAAGCTTAAGTGGCAGATATAAAATTACACAAAGACTGGATTTGAAGACTTATGAGTTCCAGCAGGTCATTCAAAGCGGTTTGCAACACGCGATATAGGCCGTCTTGTCTGTTTCACTGTTTATCGTCTCACAAAGATTTTTCACATTAGTTTTGTACTGTGAATTGGTCCAAAGTCCATGTTGCCATTTGATCCAGTATTTTATTATGTAACTCTTGTGTATGTTGAGTGAGAGTGCATGTGAACAGACTGGAAGCAACACATGTTCAGAATTGTTCCTACCGATCCAGGTTTCAGTGTGTCCTGTGAGACTTAACTTCAAGTGAGAACTGAACCTAAGGTGATTTTCTTCAACTTTTGTTTACTTCCATTTGTGTGGATTTAAGAAGTCCAGTCAGCTTGATGACTTCACTGGCAATAACCGCACGTGAACATCGTTCGTACGTGATATGTTTAGAGATGGTTTTGAGTTTAGTTGTGCAAATTTACTGTGTTGTATCTGGAACATAATGTATCCAAAATGTGTATTATTATTATTATTATTATTATTATTATTATTATAATATATTTTTAATTTATGTGGTCTCAGCGTTATTTTTAAATCTTCAGCCATGTGAATGATAAATGTGACCATTAATATTAGAGCCTAATGTTTGAAACTGCCAGGTAATGTGACTCAGTCTGCCAGTATGGAGTACTCATTTTTCATGAAAATTACTTGTTACGGTGTGTGTTATTTAAGTTTAGAGTTCTTTGTTTTAGACTTTCACCCTTGTTCTGAATGTTGTATTGTTTCTTTTGGGTGATTCCTCAGCATCTGAATTTTATGTGCTGATGTTTTGGAACACCCTGACTCTTTCATCCTCATACATGGTGTAAGGTGGAAGAATAACCAGGATGAGTTTTTGGGGGTTTTTAAATGGGAAGATGTTTGACTCAAATGGCCTGAGCCCATCAGAAAGAGGGGGGGCCAGGGAGGGGGCATGTCCGAGTAGACGAGCAGGCTGTGGAGGGCAAAGACCCCTAGTGAAGGCCTGTAGTAAGTATGAGAGGAAGAAATAGTCCCATGGTAGAGCGAGGAAGGGGAGCCGTGGGATGGACTATTATGTTTCAGGAGGCTGTCTCCTTTCTGTAAGCATGTGCAGAAGAGTTTTCCAGGATTTGCTTAAGGTCAGGCCATCTTCTCTATTCATGTTGTGTGGGTGCAAATAGAGAAGATGGCCTGACCTTAAGCAAATCCTGGAAACCCCTTCTGCACATGCTTAAAGAAAGGAGACAGCCTCCTGAAACACAATAGTCCATCCCATGGCTCCCCTTCCTCGCTCTGCCACAGGGCTGTTTCTTCCTCACATACTTACTACAGGCCTCTACTTGGGGGGTCTTTGGCCTCCACAGTCTGTTCCTGTACTCGGACAAGCCCCCTTCCAGCCCCCCCCCCCAATTGGCTCAGGATTACCTGTATTAATACCCCAACAATCTTGTCCCGGTTATTCTTCCTGCTTACAACACCTATGAAGGTGGAACAGACAGAATGTTCCAAAACATCGGCACGTAAAATTCAGGTGCCGAGGAATCACCCGAAAGAAAGAATACAAGTTTAGAATTATTTAAGAGTGGTGTGACACATTCTGTTAGCTATTTTTCAGACTGTGTTCATTGCTTTTAATATAAAAACCACAATGTCTCAAAACTTGGTTCTGTCAGTCATTACATTCACCAACAAACATGCTTAATAAAATATGATTCATAACAGCTGTTGAAACTCCATATTTCGTGCCATCATCAGGGAGTTACAGAACAAAGGAATATAAGCCCAACTCATTAGTCTAGTTATTATACTTCCTGCATGGAAATGTTTAAAATTATATAATTCTAGAATACATATAAAAATTATAAGTTTGTGTTTCTGTACCCTTCTCCGGACAGGAAAGATACAAATATATTCATACTCTGTTGGATTTGTTGGTAGGGCTAGGTCCAGGGTGTGGGTACCTCACTCTAGGGTTCAAAAAGTGTAGGAATATCTGCATATCCTTTACAACTGGAGACACAACTAGAACCCATTTTTGAAATGTGGTTTCCATGTTGAAAGTTGAAATAATGGTCAAAGAACAAATGAATAGCCTTAAGTGGTGTCAGTTGTATTAGATCCATTTTCTGGGGTATACAATTGATAGTTCTACAATGACTGACAACAGTCATTATTAATGAGTAATAGTATGTGCAAGATATGAATTTTTCTTGAAGACAGTATAGAGTTACTGCCTTCTGGGTTGTGACACATTGTAGTCTCATAAAAGAATACCAGCATTTTGGAGGACCCTGATTCCTCCATAATCAGAGTAGCTTAATTTCTCTAAATTTCTTGTGTCCTGATGATGGAGGCATAATATTCTTCAGAAATGCCTGTATACATGCACCACGCTACACATCATAACATCCTGGCCATCAGTAGTCTTCTCCCATGTTACATGTTTTCAGCTTCTTTTGTATTTCGTTATGTACCTGTAGGCTTTGAAGTGAATGGTACTGTATCTGTTTGGACTCGCAGCATTGCTGGTAAAAACCTGTCCATTGTGAGGTGTACTGTGATTAAGATTTGCAAAACTGAGTGCTTTAACTTGCACGTGTTCATACTGATCAGCTCCAGCCTGCATTTCATAATGGATTGTGTTCCCGTTAAGAACACCATGTGCTGTGCCCCCCCCCCCCCCCCCCCCCCCCCCCCCCCCCCCCCCCCCCAATCCACCAACTACACACAAACAAATTTTTTTCACACAC
>Ga0123357_10007113_pt1 | contig 13777 bp, 16 predicted proteins | sample TergutEmb28metaG_FD_89873 | JGI IMG/M metagenome (GOLD analysis project Ga0123357, IMG submission 89873) | Embiratermes neotenicus P4 segment gut microbial communities from Petit-Saut dam, French Guiana - Emb289 P4 | ecosystem: Host-associated > Arthropoda: Insects > Digestive system > Gut ... | reverse complement strand
GAAGTTGGTCCCTCCATCTCTTCCTCGGTCGTCCTATGTTCCTACGTCCTTTTGGTTTATATTGTAGTGCTTGTTTTGGTAGTCTGTTTGTGTCCATCCTCTGTACATGTTGTAGCCACTTTTTCTGGTACATTTATCTAATAAAATTTTAATTTGGTGCCCTGCATACAACTTTTGCTCTCTGTTTCCACAGTTTCCTTGTTTGTATTCGTATTCAACTTCATTCTTCTTCCTTATATTGTTGTCACACAGGGGGTGCATCGCTGGATCTGAATGCTGTGGATCCAAAGCCTTTCCGCTGGATCCTAGACATTACATGGCTCAATCTAGTGGAAATAAGCAAGCTGCCCACATTCTCAGATGTTCTTACCAAGGTACAAATCTGTAATTTGGATCAGGAAAATAATTTGCCTCCTTATGCAGCCCTGAATACATTACTAGCTACTAATTAACTCACTAAGCATGTATAATCCTGTCCGTTTTCTTATATAATGTGAAGTCATTTGGCTGTGTTGTGAATGACAGTTGAATTTACATTTTCCTACATAAAATAATGACAAAATTGGTTGCAACATATAAACAGAATGCTCTGTAAGAGACTACTGAGAATGATAAAATACCAACAGATATATAAATCCTTGCATAAGGAAATAAAACACAGGGTCCTCAGGCATCAGTTCTAGGGCCCCTCTTATTTTTGTTATGTACAAATGATTCACCTTAAATACCCATGATGCAACGTTGGTCCTCTTTGCTGATGGTATTAATATACTTATTATAGGCGAAAATATAGATGCTGTACAGGCAAGGCTAAATAGGGTTATGAAACAATTTGAAACTTCGTTCTCAAATAATAGCTTTATCATTAATAGTGATAAACAAAGGCAATTTTATTTCACTTTAACAAAACCTGTAATTTAGTAAAGCCTAAGACAGTTTTTAATAGTGTTGAAATTAATTATACATCCAAAATGAAGTTCTGAGGAATTAATATCTCAAATAATCTAAAATGGAACACCCACATCCAGTTTTTATGCTGAAAGTTAAACAAGGTCAAATCACTAAGAGGTGATTTAAGCTAATTTATGTTAATAAACATATGAAATAATGTGGAATGCCAATTTGATGCAACAAAGTCGCACGGCACCATCCGCACCATACACACGACCTATGCAGCATATCTCAAGACCACCACCCATCCAGAAACTCGGTGCAGAAAACCGTATGCTGCAACTCAACATCCAGTGCTCCTGATGATGGGCGTATGTACCCGAAACATGTCGAGCTAAGAATATGTCAATAAAATTACCTAGTTGCATCAAGTTGGCAATTCACTTTATTTCATGAGGAAGATGCATGGTCAACAACCCTTACATATATTTGCAAAATTTCAGTCTTTAATAAGGTGTGGTATAATTTTATGGGGTGAAGAAATTGAAAGTGTAAAGGTACTAAAAAATACAAAAAAAGGTACTTTTTTCAATTAAAGGGCTTAATACAAGAGAGTCTTGTACACAAATTTAATAGAGTTAAAGATTCTCCCAGTGACCACTTTATATATCTTTGAGGTGTTGTGCTACTTTAAAAAAACACATTTATTTAAGAAGGAATTTGAACATGAATGCCATACAAGAAGAAAATGTGATAAATATGGGAATTAAGTTGTACAACAAAATGCCAACTAAAATTAAGCAACTGGAATTTTTAGGGATTGTAAACATAGAATAAAGTTGTATTTACTGGATCATCCTTTTTATTCATTAAATGATTTTTGTTGATTTGAAAAAGACACTAGAATCAACAATAAGATGAATATAGGATTTATATTTTATTGGAAAAATTACTAATGTGTAATTAGCTTAGCTTATTTGGATAAAAGATCACATTTATCTAGCTGAGTGATGATTCTTGTACGTTTTGTTGACTGAAACTTATGAACTTCTTTGTAATATGTTTTTGAATCTGTTTGTCTATTCTATCTTATACTTTGATTGACTTGTCAAAGTGTTACACATGTAGCAAACAGATGATAAATAAATGATAAATGATAAAATACAGACCAACAAGCAGAAGAAACTAGGGGACACTATTAAAGAGACTTCTAGGTGTGTGAGACCAGAATGGGTCAACAAGTGGCCCAACTCAGTGTCAGCTTCAAGATGATGATGATGAAGAATAGCAACAGTAATAATACAGAAAATAAGATATGTCTGCTAAATATGACTTTGCATTGAGAGGGTTAATAGTAGTATCTCTGTATGCAGTGAAGTGTTTGAAATATGTCATACAGTGTGTTTTGTAGTTTAGTTCAGAACCAGCTAGAAGATTCCTCAGAAATATTTCCTGTTGGCTTCACAGTACCTGGGCATAAGCCTTCATAGCCAGTAAACAACATGCCTGCAACATGCATGCACTTTTCATTGGTCTGTAATTTGAAAAATGGGTAGCTTATAAACAGAATAAGTTTTTAGATATATGCCCCATTTGTTAAAGTAATATTCTGCGTTTTGTAGATTGAGCAAAATGAGAAGGACTGGAAAGTATGGTATGAAAAGGAACGACCTGAGGAAGAAGTGATTCCTTGTGGATACAACTCTTCCCTAGATGTGTTCCGCAAACTGCTCTTAATCCGATCCTGGAGTCCTGACCGAACTCTGTCACAAGCTCGCAAATATATCATGGGTGAGTCTTCATACTAAGTAATAGCATCTCACAATCATATAAACAAGACAATAATGTAACACTCAAGCTTGTTTGTGTAACCATTATTGAAGTAAAAAAGGAATAATTAATACATATTCTGAAGGTGTGTATACAGACATAGGTATCCAGCATGCAATTTGCATGTACCATATTGTCATCTGTAACTTGCCTGGTTTTGCAACATTTTCACACATTATCTCATAAATGGCATGGTTTAAAAAAAATAGTTATTGAATATAAAATGTGTTTTTTGATTTTCTCTACAAATATGTCCGAAACATTTCTTATTCTAAGAAAAACTGAGTAAGATATGATCAAAAATATATATATTGGTCTTCATGTAAAGTACCAGTTATAATGGTCAGATTTTAATTAAACTGGAATTGTCTTCACAGTTTTTGATACATAATCAAATATCAAATTTCATGGAAATCTGTCCAGTGAGAGCTGAGTTTTTCCATGCAGATATGGTCAGACAGACATTATGAAGCTAAAAGTCACTTTTTGCAGTTTTGCCAACATATCTAAAAATTTATTTTGAAAGAGCACCCAGTATTCTCCCGAAATATGATGATTAATTTTGTGTGTGTGTGTGTGCGTGCGCGCACATGCGTGCATGTTTGTTTGTTTGTTTGTTTGTGTGTGTGGTTTTTTTTTCCCCCTCCCCTCTCTCTCTCCCCCCATCAACCTGGTTTTATACTGCATGTTCAGTGGACTGTGGGTGTGGGTATGTGCTTGTGCAGTGTAGTGTATAATACCTGAAGACATTGGGATCAACATCAGACATTTGTAAGATCCGGAATTATGAAATGATGTCAGTGTCCCTGTACTTTATAAATGCTGAATTATTTTTTTCCTTTATTGCTTGTTTCATCCTGTGGAATATCTGAGAAATAAATGGTGCAGTTTTGTTTCAGGTATTGGCTAACTGATAATTTGGTACACACTTGTGCACTACATGAGTCTGTGACTTTTTTTTTTCTTAATCATTTTCTGTGCAATGTCTTGCATAGACTGCACTGTTTCATTTGATTACGCTTACCTTTAATTTTTAATTTTGTAATTTTTATTTAAATTTCTGTTTATGTACGGAAACTTGAAAGTTTATGTGAAGTTTCAAAAGGTAATTGGCACACCAACAATTATTCTGTTCAGAGGATAAAATAAATCCTTCAGGTGCATTCTTCTCTGTACATTTTCATACTGTTACATAACAGCATAAAATCCTGTATAGTTTCTGATTCCGATTCAGGACCGCGTAAATGTAGCAGCAGTTTATCTAATTTTGAACTAATCACAATAAAACCTCTTCAGGGTGTGTGGACCTCAGACAAAGGCATCAAAAACTCTGTTTGTTTAGTCCATGCTACCCTGGGTTCAAAGCATTTTGCACCTTAATCAGTGTTTATGCCAACCACACATAGCTCAATCATTCCTTTACAGAATCGCTGGGGACTCAGTATGGTGAAGCCATAATTCTTGATCTTGATGCAACATGGGCAGAATCGGAGCCTCGCACACCCCTTATATGTATCCTCTCAATTGGCTCTGATCCTTCACCACAAGTAACAGCACTTGCCAAGCAGAAGGAAATACGTATGTACCTCATCTTTGTGATTTACTGACATGTAAGCTGCTGATATGTGTGAAAAACACACTCTTTGTGCCAGCTGCTTTAACACTTATTCAAATGTCCCTCCCTTATATTCAAACGTCCTGCCTTTATCATTTTTCTCCAGTAAGATGTACATGAGTAGACGCAAAGACAGTAACATAGACTCACATATTAGAACAGGCCATTTGGGGTGTCAGGCATCATTCCTTCATTCATTCATTTACTTCCATATACCCACTTACAGGAGCATCCCAGGGATGTGGAGACAGTCACAACATAATACACAATATATCTGTTGAATTACAGACGTCATAACCGAATTCAATTGTATATAAAACTTACATACTAAATTATCAATACATTGTGTCATTAGTTATTATAAACTAGGACATACCTTATTTCTTAAAATTAAAAAATTCATCCATAGAATAAAAAGAATTATCCAGCAGAAACCCTTTTAAGGTCTTTTTGAACTCTTTTGTCTCATTCACTGTACTTTTTATGGAAGTCAACAAATGATCAAAAACTCTAATTCCAGCATAATGGACTCCTTTTTGGTTTTTTTAGGTGAGATAAAGGGGGATGTAGGTTAGTACTATTCCTAGATTTATTGTGTACAATTCTGCATTGTCCAAAAATAAATTTATATTGTTAACTACAAACATTAACAGAGAATGTGTGTAATGGACAGATAAGGGTAATATTTTTAGGAACTCTCTACATGAGTCATTATTCCTAGCCCCCATTATTATTCTAATAGCTCTTTTCTGTAATTTGAATACACACTTACTATTAGTTGAATTACCCCAAAAAATCAAACCATAGAACCTTACTGAATGAAAAAAGCAAAGCATACCATTTTTAATGCAACCTGTGATAATACAGACTAGACCTTCTAATTATATAACAAGCTTTATTTCGTTTTGGAGTAATTGTAGCAATATTTAAAAATTAAGACATAAAATATAACTTCATAAATCTTTGAAGAATAAATGGCAAAGTAAAAGCAATGTTAAAAGTATAAGACAAAAATACTGAAATAATTGTGTTATAGGCAGTAGAAATATCTGTTCTTGCGTATGGTGGAGAAGGATTAAAGGTGCTGAAATGTGTTGTCCAAAATCCAAGATTGTAAGAGATATCAATAAGAATATTGTAGATAGAATTTCAGACTATGGAAATGAACAGTGTAGATATGTGGACATATAGGAAGAAAACTGTATCCAAAGAGTTTTTCAGTTATGGTTGATGAAAGAAAAGCATTGAAGACAATAAAAAGATGGATTAATCAAACGATACATTATGAGGATGTAAAAGGCCACCGGAACTAATCTGTGGATTTGACAGTGATGTAATGTAGCTGTTGAAACATTGTTGCTCTTTACTTGTCACCAAGGCTGCAGGCATAGTTACCAAATTGAGTTGAGACAAGTCAAGTCTGACTCAGACCCTCAGCTTCACCCTGATGGAGTCAAATCATTCAGTGTGACGTAGGCATATGGGGAGTCTGTACAAAGCAGTTGCACCTGCCCATGCAGAATCATACTGAATCAATTTCAGTTTGACTTAACGGTACTAATCTTATACTAGTGCTCACAGCCCAGACCTATATGCAGAGTTGCTGTTTTGTTGAATATGAAAGTACTGTTTCTGTTTCTAGCCCTGAAGTCGGTGTCCATGGGACAGGGTCAGGAGATGCATGCACGCCGCCTTATATCTGATTCAATGGCAGGTGGTGGCTGGGTGTTACTGCAGAACATACACCTGTCACTGCCATTTTGTAATGAGGCTATGGATGCTCTGGTGGACACCGAAAATGTGCATGAGACATTTCGGCTGTGGATGACTACAGAAGTTCATGCACAGTTTCCTATTGCTCTTCTACAGGTAAAATAGAGGTTGTAAGTTTGAAAGACAGGAACTCTGAATATCCAACATACAGTACTATGAATATGTAATAAAATAAAATAAACAAAATATGATTTATAATACAAAAAGCGGATGGACTTCACATTTCCTTTTCATATTGTATGGAGTAAGAATAGCACATTCACTGAAGTAAATGGTTGCAGGAGGGATGTCCAACCAACATCAGGCAGGGGCAGTATTTCTGTATTCATCACCATTCCCAGACTACATCTTTGGTCCATCTATCCTAATATCCAATTTGAACGGGTATCCCCTTCCCCCAGAGATTAAACAGCCAGGGCATATTTCTGTTCATTTCACCTTGATCTAGTTTTCAATCCAAGAAAGTATGAATGTTTATCTGTACTCATCTTGTATGCCTTCATGATGTGATGGTTGGGCACATAGGCAACTTTATCTTTTCTTCCCTCCTTTCCTTTTTTTCTCTTTTCTTTCTTTTTTGCATTTACATCTTCAAATTGTAATTTCACACAGTTTCGGAGACTGGTTTTACTTCCAGTTTTAGATGAATTTATCTTATGTCATTTCTTGAGAAATATGATAGTTCCTCATGCTTCATCTGTGCTAGCATTTTTACACAATTCTAGGATAGTTTTATCTGGTACACATACACAAGCGAAATGTATTAACATTTGTAACTGTACCATTTATTTCCAGATGGCAATAAAATTTACAAATGAGCCCCCTCAAGGAATCCGGGCAAGTTTGAAGCGGACTTACCAGAATATAACCCAGGTACGCTTATTTTTATCAGTTTTAATACCATTAGGAAAAGGGTTTTTTTTAAGTGGTTCATGAAAGCACTACACAAATAGTACATAACTGTTACTAAAACTTTTAGATGAGAATACTGGAAAGTACATAACACAGGAGCACTTCCCAGGATGCTGAGTAAATACAGTGCAATCGTGCAGATTCCATAGTTCTTAACAGTTAGTGTGCAGACATGCACTCACCATGCTTTAGAAAAAAAGTATTGCTCATATTATGAGAGATGTGAGATTCAGTACCTTGATAACCAATAAACCATGTCAGCCCAGTGTTAACAGTTAGATCCTCCAGTTGCACAACAGGCAAACCAAATTCAAGAAAGAAGTACAGTGTTTTTCCTTGTATGAATTGACATGGAACTGCCCATCTATGTTTCTATTGTAGGACACTCTAGACTACTCAGCACAACCACAGTGGCCTCCTCTTCTGTATGCTGTTGCATTCCTGCACACTGTGGTGCAGGAGAGGCGCAAGTTTGGGCCTCTTGGATGGAATGTTCCATATGAGTTCAATCAGGCAGACTTTGCAGCAAGTGTCCAGTTTGTTCAGAACCACCTTGATGACATGGATCCAAAGAAGGTAATCGTACCCATGCCTTTCATAGTCTTTTTTATAGTGCCTTAAATCGTGAAGGTAAATGTGTTCCTGTGTACAATTTAGCACCATGACAAGAAGCTGTATGGAGGATTGGAGGTGTAGCATGATGCATTTTTATGTTGGCACTAAATAGTGGCAAGAGGTCAACCTTACACCTAGTGACTTTACCCAGAGGGACAAGTTCCCGTTACCCATCAGGCTGTAGACCACATGAACCGAGAGCCATTGTGGATGCAGTGGCAGAGAGAAATGTCGTGACAATGCAAAAAATCAAACCCTGGTCACCCAGTCTAAAAGCATGGTCACTAAAATGACTGAACCAGGCCACCTACTCATCTTAACTCTCAGTTATCCCTACATGTGTACATATGATACATGATATCTCATCACCTCCATATCTTTTTTATTTCAATTTCCAAAAGTACAGACTAATACTTAAAATACACCCTGCTTTTATCTCCCTAAAGATATCTTTCCATTATACTTACTGTATCCTTACAAAAATATGCATGGTGTGAAATTTGTTGAATAACTTCTGACTCTGATCTACTAGAAAAAACTTTGTTATTGGATACTGAAAAACCATTTGCAGTACTATCTTCCATTATATTTTCTCTTTATTTAAGGAAGTTTTATCTGCTGTAATTTAATTTGAAATATTAGTCACACTTTTAAATCTTTCATGCCAGATATTACGGATGTTTAGTTTCCATTCTTCACATTACTTTAAATAGCTGACCCTTTCCTTCTGTATGCAGTTTGAATTTTTCCTTATAAATTGTTGTTCCCAGTGCTCAAAAAATTACTGTTTTGTTCCTTTCATATAGCTGGATCCTTTGCAGAGTTAACAGATTTCTCTTGCTCTGATAGATCACACAGTAAACTAGGACAGTATTCCTTTTAGAGGTTCCAGGTTTTATTTCATTAATATAACACAATATAATATAATATTAACATATATTGTTTGCAAATTAGTAAAATAAAATATGAATATATGTCTGGCACATCTGTCAGCACCAAAATTAAACATACATAAAAACTTGCATTTAACACATGCATAAAAACTTTCATCTAAATATAGCATCCGTACAATGTCCATATTGCCATTTCATTAACTTTATGCTAAGAACATGTGATAAAAATTGCAGAAAATAATTCTTAATTATCATTCAATGTGACTGATATTAAGAATTTTTAACTTGATGTGTTAAGCCTTCATCTATGTTCCAATTCAAGACACAGCTACTGAAAGTATGCTCTTACTTACCAGTTATATTGACCACTGTTGCAGGGTATCTCTTGGCCAACAGTGTGCTACATGTTGGGTGAAGTGCAGTATGGAGGGCGTGTAACGGATGATTTTGACAAGCGCTTATTGACTACATTCATGCATGTGTGGTTCTGTGATGTGTTACTTCGTCCAGGATTTGAATTTTACAAGAACTACAAGGTTCCCATAACCAAAAACCTTCAAGACTATATTGACTATATCAATAGTCTGCCTCAAACTGACACACCAGAAGTGTTTGGTCTTCATGCCAATGCTGACATCACGTGAGTGTTCTCCAATTGTGTAATTTTCTGCTATCTACAGTAATATTACTTACTGACAATCACATCCACATGGTTTGTGCCATGGCTCAGGCAGTTAGTTGCAGGCCTCTCAATGTGGAGACCTGGCTTCTTTCCAAAGCCAGACAACATGGGATTGGTGGTGGACAAAGTGGTACTAACACCAAGGTTTCTCTGAGTACTTCTGTTTTCTTCTGTCACTATCATTCCACCAATGCACCATACATATTAATTCATCTATCACTGATGCTATGTAATCTCAGCAACTAACAGCATCATTAAATAACACAAGAAAGAACACCACATCCATATTATGAATATTGCAGAAACAAGGAATTACTTAAGAAATTCTCTCAAAACAACAAATGCTTAACTCCATGGAGCAGGGTCCTTCTTGAGAAACTAGTAGCTGTTGAGCTAGTCAAAGGCTCCAACCTCAAATGTATGTGGATCCCAAAGGTTCATTACCATGTTCACAAGAGCCTGTACCCATGCTGATACTGAGATAGATGAATCGAGTACATAACCTTCCACACAGTTTTCTTAAGATGTTTTAATGCCATGTTAGTATTTTAATCCAGAGATGGATTACAGCTTAACCATGTGTTTGTATTGTGCAAAGGTAAACTGCATCACCATACATTGTCCCAATATTATGAGGTACGATACAATTTAAAGAATTTTAATGAACTGGATAATTTCCTGTCTGAAAATACAGTTGTACAAAAGAAATGATGATGATGATGATGATGATGATGATGATAATAATAATAATAATAATATAGGAGCTCAAACTAAAATAAAAGATTTATTAACATTGGTCGGTAAATATTTCTTAGCTGAACCATTGCAACTTTGTGTTTTGATGCTTACCTATATTCATTATTGTCCTTGCCAGGTTCAGTCCCCTCTCCTCTGTCTAGTGTTTGTGATTAGCCACCTTTCCAGCAGTCTGCCCATAAAATTTGAATAATGGGTATTTACCTACAAGCCTGAATGACATAACAACCCAAAGACCACAATCTGAACAATCCCCACTGCATAAACTTTGAAGTAAAGGTTTCCTATTATAGGCCCAGTGTGGCCCAGAGGGTGGGTAGAGGTATAGCTCTACTCCTCCATGACCGTGGCACTGGAAGGGGGTGAATGGTCAGCAGCATGCCCCAGCCACACTTTACCCTTGGGAAAGACCCAGTACCCATTTTACAGGAGGCTGGGTGGGCCCCAGGGTCTGGACTGGTGGCAAATTTCGTCCCCACCAGGATTCGATCCCAGACCATCCAGCCTGTAGTCATATAGCTATACCGACTGAGCTACCTGCCCCACACATAAACCTTTAAGTATATATTACATTTAATAATTATAAATACTGTTGTTTGTTACCATAAGGAGAGAGCCAAGATAGAATAGTCAGTATAGTGACTAGGTGACAGATTGAACGATCCTGGATTCGGTTCCCAGCAGGAACAAGGAATTTTTCTCTTCTTTACAGTATCCAGACAGTGTCTGAGGCCCACCCAACTTCCTAGTTGGTTGAGTACCAGGGGTTCTTTCCCCAGCAGTAAAGTGGGTGGAGCATGAACTTGTCCACTCACCACTCTCTGGTATTGAGTTTAAGAATGAGTGGTGTTACACTTCTGTTCCTACTGTATGCCTTCTTCTTGTGGACATGGACAACTTACATGTTCATTTCAATTATAAGTTCCGATGTAGTTTATTGCATACTGTGCACTAATATTAATCTCATTTCAGTAATCATACCATCATAGTGAACTGTGATTGTACGATTATTGAATAGATAAATTATAAGTGCTTGCAAATAAATTTCTCAAAAAAATATCTGGACCTATGAGGACTGAAGTGTGTGAGAAATTTAGAAAGTGACACAATTCAGCTGGAATTGTGCAGCAGATAATGGATTATTAATGATTAGAGCAGGCTGCATATCAAGTTTGGATGGAAAAGCAAGAAATACACACAGCACTTTGGGTGAAGAGGTGCTGGGAAGAATAAATTAGGATGAATTTTAGTGTTAGATTGCAAGAACAGGGTGTGGGTGGCATTGGCTCAGAATCATGCCCAACTGTGGGCTGTGGTCTTACCAGTGATGAGACTGCAGGTTTTGTCACTGTAGATTTAAGCTTTTGTTAGTTATGATCAACATTTGGTGTGTTCCACAGTTACCAGATCAACACTGCAAAGGGTATTCTGGACACAATCCTGAGTGTCCAGCCCAAGGAGGGTGGTGGGGGTGGGGGGGAGACAAGAGAGAGCATTGTTTATCGGCTTGCAGATGATATGCTGGAAAAACTGCCAAAACAATACAACAGTTTTGAGGTATGTGGAAGAGCGTATTGTAGTATTAAATTACACATTTATCTCTAATTTACTGAGCACAGTACTAATCTAGCGACTACAGTTTTTAAAAGTGAAGTGCCTTATTTGTACAGATATAAAAATTAGGCACACTAACTTAACTACATGGAGCATAGTGCTTCTTGAAAGGCTATTATTTGTTGGCTAGTTTGGACATTCCCAATCTTTCCCTGATCCTGAATATTCAGTACTTTGTTTAGATGTGCCACCTGTGGTCCTTGCCCTGAACCAAATGAATACTGTTCCTACTTTCCAACCTTATTTCTTTAAGATTCATGTCATTATTATGCTCCCATATACCCTTAAAAATCTTAGGCAGTACATTGTAACATGTACAATGAAATAGATTGTGTGCTGTAATTTCCCTGGACAATATGATGTTGTATATACAGTTAGAATTTTAGCGTTAAGCCACACAAACATCAGTGAAGTGATTATAGCCATCTTATGTTCAGGTGAAAGAAGCATTACAGCGAATGGGTGCCCTTCTGCCAATGAACATCGTCCTTCGTCAGGAGATTGATCGTATTCAGCGTGTCATCAAAATAGTACACTCAACACTCTGTGATCTGAAGCTTGCCATTGATGGTACCATTGTTATGAGCCAGGGATTGCGTACTTCTCTAGATGCAATGTATGATGCCAGAATACCAGAATGTTGGCTGAAGGTTAGTGTTTAAGCTAAATGAGAACACTAAAAATGAATTTTTATAAGCATGTTAACTGCATTCTTTGAAAGAATATGTAATGGAGCCAAATTACAACAAATTTAAAATTGGTCCTGTTGGGTGAAGAAGAGAGAGAAACCAACAAGATGCAACTAATCCAATGTTTATTATCAAAGTCCTATCTCAACATGTTTCAGGCATCATTATGCCCATCATCAGGAGAACAAGATCGTGTACTACTGCATATGGTGTTCTGCACTGTAACAAGAGGGGGAAGAAACCATAAGATGTGAGAGCCGTAGTGTCTTTGTGTGGGGTAGTGCGTAGTAAACATAGTTGGGATTTCGTGTGTATGTATATGGCCATGTGTATGTGTTCATGCTGTGTGTATATGTGTATGCTGTGGTGTTTGATTGGTATCTAATTCGTATGTCTGTTAGATCTGGTGTATTGGGTGTGGATGTTGTGAAGCATGTGTTTCACCTGCTTGATGGGAGGTGTGTGTGGTGTAGGTGTTATTAGGTGCCTATAGGGGGGGAGTGTGCCGGTGATGGGCAGGGTGAGTAGAGGCACACTCCCCCCCCTATAGGCAGCTAATAACACCTACACCACACACACCTCCCATCAAGTAGGCGCAACACATGCTTCACAACACCAACACCCAATACACTAGATCTAACAGACATACAAATTAGATACCAATCAAACACCACAGCATACACATATACACAAGGCCATACACATATACACATGGCATGCACACATACACATGGCCATATATGTGTACACATACACACGAAATCCCAACTATGTTTACTACAAACTACCCCACACAAAGACACTATGGCTCTCACATCTTACGGTTTTTCCCCCCTCTTGTTACAGTACAGATCACCATATGCAGTAGTACACAGTCTTGTTCTCCTGATGATGGGCATAATGATGCCCGAAACATGTTGAGATAGAACTTTGATAACAAACATCAGATTAGTTGCATCTTGTTGGTTTCTCTCTCTTCACCCTACGTTCATGATACACGGTCACAAGAACCTTAAACTTGGTCCTGTTCTTAGTTATAAACATGACATAAATGAACAAAACAGAAATACTAGCTTTAATTTACACTGAATATCATTCTTTTTATCCCATTTATTTACCCCAATTAATGTTGTAACATCCCCCATTATTGGTTTTGTGTCTGCTATATCTTCAAAGACTAAATTTAAAGTTTTCTGAGAATTTAATATTTGACAGAGTTGATGAAAAGAATGCCAGCTGTAAGAGACAGGATTAACAGGAATTAGAAGGAAGGCACATTATGGGGAACTTCACAGTTCATACTCTATACCACATTTTTTTAAGCACAGGAATATGAGATGGAATGGCCATGTAGCATACATGAGAATACAAGCAATTCATGTAGAGTTTATTATAAATAGCATAGAAATTTCCGTCAACACAACTTTAATTGTAGGTTTAAAATTACAACATGTTTCGACCCTTGGGGGTCATCATCAGGTCGAGCTTAAGAACCTATTATTTACAT
>Ga0123357_10007112_pt1 | contig 13778 bp, 11 predicted proteins | sample TergutEmb28metaG_FD_89873 | JGI IMG/M metagenome (GOLD analysis project Ga0123357, IMG submission 89873) | Embiratermes neotenicus P4 segment gut microbial communities from Petit-Saut dam, French Guiana - Emb289 P4 | ecosystem: Host-associated > Arthropoda: Insects > Digestive system > Gut ... | reverse complement strand
TGTTACCGGCAAAGCAAAAAGGACCAATTTGAGCAAACACCATTCCCCCTGTATTGAAACCATATCTTGTGATTTCGCTTCAGTAGCGTAACACATAACAGCGACCGTATCAAGGGTAAAATACACGCTTCGCGCCCTTGACACGCCCACAGTTATGTGTTTTACGAAATTCAATAGCGAAATCTCACAGGAAACGACGGCGGCGCGATTGCTATATATAGTTTATTGGTGGTAGACGCTTATTTTCCTTTTTTGGCGTAATCCTATTTTCCGGTCACAATTTCCCAGCCATCAGGCTGCCGGTAAACGCCGCGGCCGCTTCTTCCCCCGCAGACAGCGAGCCGCCCATACTCTCAAGCATGTTCCTGAATATCGGGAAAACCTTGCCCACCAGCAGCGCTATCACTACGGACATGACGATAAACAAAAATACCGGATACATAAGCGAATTTCTGATTTTCGCTTTCATATACTGGTCTCTTTCGTAGTAATCCCCCAACGATTCCAGAACGTTGTCTAATTTGCCGGTCTGTTCCCCTATTTCCGCCATGTTCACCACATAGCCGGGGAATCCTCCGGATTTTTTCATCGCCGACGACAGGGTCTCGTCGAGTTCCACCATATCTGCCATATTGTCGATAATTCGTCCTAACATTCCCCTTATTTTCTGCTTTGATTCTACCAGTTTGTTGGTTTTGTCCCCCAGATTCATTAAGCCTTCGTGCAGTTGTATTCCTGCCTTTAATATAAGCGACAACTGAAGACAAAATATTGATAAATCACCTGACGACAGTTTTCTCATTATTTTTACCCCTCTTTTGTTTCCCTTAACCTTGTCATGTTTATCCCACCATCCATATATTTTATTGGTTTTCAGGCGAAGTTGCCGTACTCTTTGGCTATTCTGGCAAATTCGTCAGTGAGTTTTTTAAAGGTATCAATCAGCAAAGGATCAAAATGAACGCCGGAATCTTCAACAATAATCCGAATCGCTTCCTCGGCGGGAAACGCTTTTTTATAGGGTCTGACAGAGATAAGTGCATCATACACATCGGCAACCGCCATAATACGTCCCTCCAATGGTATAGACTCACCGCTAAGCCCCTGCGGGTAGCCGCTGCCGTTCCATTTTTCGTGATGCGTTCCGGCGATTATTTTAGCATGATTTAGAAAATCGGCAAAATGGCCTGCTATTTCCATCCTCTCAATCGCTTCCACGCCTTTATCGACGTGAGTCTTCATAATTTCAAACTCCTCCGGGGTAAGTTTTCCGGGCTTGTGAAGTATCATATCGCTGATTGAAATTTTACCCACATCGTGAAGCTGAGCTGAATGGGATGCAACATCTATATCCCATGAAAGCAGTTCGTCGGTATAAATATCATCTTTGATTAGTTGTTCCGCCATCGCCTGAAAGTATTTCTGCGTACGGGTGATATGCCAGCCTGTGGAGTTGTCACGGAATTCAACAAGGTCCGCCACTGTATTGATAATTGAATTCTGAAAACCGAAGATCTGTTTTGTCTTTTCTTCCACTATCTTCAAAAGATTATCATTAAAATCCTGAAGCCTTGCTTTCTGTTTCTGAATCAACAACTGATTTTCTATGCGTTTCAATAATAGTGCGGATGAAAACGGTTTCGTCACATAGTCGATCGCGCCGAGAGCCAATCCGTCAAACTCGTCCGATTCCGAATTTTTGGCTGTCACGAAGATGACGGGAATATCCGCGTGCTGGCTGTCACTTTTAAGTATTGTCACCGCTTCATAACCGTTCATGCCGGGCATTTCGATATCCATAAGAATTAAATCTGGCTTCACACGTTTTAGAAAATCAAAGAGTTTAGCTGTCGATGGAAGCGCATACACCTCATAATGTTCTTTTAGTATGTTCTTACCCATCGTCAAACTTGTCATATTGTCGTCGACCAACATAATTTTTTGACGTTTATTATCCTGCATAATAATCCTCCTTTTTTGTATTATTACATTATTTTACACAGTCATGAGGCGTTTTAAAAATCCAATCGCCTCTGGAAAGCTCTTCAAAGTGCATATTGTCTACCTGTTCGCGCAGCCAAATCACTAATTCCGAACCTCGCTCATATATAAAAGATTCTATCTGCGACATCGTTTTATCAACATTGTCCATATCATAATCCCCGCAGGCTTTACGCAATTCTTTTAAAAGAATTGGATCCGGTTCCGCTTTCACAGGTTTTGCGTTTTCTGAGACATACTTGGCGAGCGCGACGTTGATAGAATCAAGAAGATTTTCCATATATTCCGTAAACGTGCCGTTTTCAGCCAGCACTTTTTCTTTTTCTCCAGATTTTGCCCATTGCTCCAACCGCTTGGCGTACTCGCCTGCCTGCGCGGCGCAAATCCCAAAACTCGCACCTTTTATTCCATGGACGGCGACGGCGTAATCATGCAAAATCGAAGAGTTTATATTTTCTGCCGCTAAGTATTCTCTCATTCTGCCGACAATCGGACGCGTGTTCCTCGCATACGATTTAAGGACTTCTATATATGCCGCTTCGCTGTTACCGAATCGTCTCATTCCCCTGTTCATATCTACTCCCTCAATAATCATACCGCCTAACAGGGTATGCTTTGGCTCTGCTGTTTCAGATACCGTTGCTATCGCCGCGGAAAAATCTTTTTCGCGGCTTTTATCCCTGACCCACTGACGCAGAACCGAATCTAACAGCATCATATCGATCGGTTTTGAAATAAACGCTTGAAAACCTTTTTCTAAAAACATTTTTTCGTTTCCGACAATAGCGTTTGCTGTCAGAGCGATAATCGGTATATTTTTCGTGTAATCCGTGCCTATCTCCTCGCGGATAATCCGCACCGCTTCGATTCCGTCCATACCCGGCATCATATGATCCATAAACACGGCATTGTAACGAGGGTTCTCGGCGCGTATCATATCTGTCGCTTGTCTGCCGCCCGTAGCACAGTCCACTTTCATACCGTAAGGTTTCAGCATGCCTTTTGCAATATCCAAATTTGTCTGCACATCGTCCACTATAAGTACATGAGCATAAGACATATCTATACGAACAAGCTTTGCGCTTTTAGCTCGCTTGGAAGCAATGAAGCGGCTTTCCATGAGGTTTTCAGCCACTTCTCTGCCGATCGGTTCATCCGATACGAATTTCTGACGGAAACGGACAATAAATTCCGAGCCTTTGCCGTATTCGCTCTCGACAGTGACGGTTCCGTCCATTATGTCGAGAAGCCGCTTTGTTATTGTCAAGCCTAATCCGGTGCCCTCGGTTTTACGGTTTACCTGCGGATCCGCTTGGTTGTAAGCCGCAAACAGTTTTTCCATATACTCGGATTTGATGCCTATGCCAGTGTCTTTCACAGTAGAACCAATCCACACACTTTCGCCGTCTTTCTCAAACGATATATACCATTCCACGACGCCTGAGTCTGTATACTTGAACGCATTTGATAGCAGGTTGTTAAAAATTTGTTTGATGCGCAAATCATCGCCAAAAAGCAGAGCCGGCAGATTTTCATCAACTGTAAGCTTAAATGATATAGGCTTTTCGCTTATGCGTATAATATTCAAACTCACGATATCGTTTATCAGACTTGGGGTATCATATTCGACAGGCTGCAGTTCAAATTTGCCGGATTCGATTTTGGATATGTCAAGAATATCGTTCACAATGCCAAGAATAGTCATACCGGAGGCGTATATCTTATTGAGTTTGTCTTCGACTTCGCCGTGAGCATCCCCGGCGTTCAGGATAAGTTCCGACAACCCTACAACAGCGTTGAGTGGCGTCCGCATTTCGTGGCTCATTTTGGCTAAAAAATCACTTTTAACTTGGTTTGCGTTTTTAGCGGCTTCTTCTATTGCTTTACGCTCTGTTATATCATGGGCTATCCCCATAATTCCCGTAACTTCGCCGTCCTGCAACAGAGGGACTTTGGTGGTTTCAACAAGCCGCATACTTCCGTCGGGGGAAGGCACATGTTCTTCATACGTAAAAGATTTGCGCTCGTTTATAATCATACGGTCCATGGTTCTGTATTCTTCAGCTATTTTTTCGGGTATTCTGAGTCCTTCCACATCGCCTTTGCCAATGATATTTTCATTTGTAAGATTAAAAAATCCGAGAAGGCTCTCGTTGCACCGCGTATAATTTAAATCCAAATCCTTGCAGAACATAAGGTCGGGAACCAGATCGAACATCGTTTTGAGGGTGGAGCTTTCAACTGCCAGTTTGGATGAAGCGGCGCGGATATCTTCCATCATTTCACGGAGTTTATCCGCCTGTATCTTGGCTGTTTGGTTAAGTTCTTCCAAACGGCTGTTTTGTTCTGCAATTTTGTTATACGGTTTCGCTATGTATCCGGACATCAAAACTGCGGCTATGATGCTGGCGGCTATGAATACGCCCGCCAACGCAAGAGAAATTTCTCTGCCCATCGTTTCCGTCAGACTCCGGCGGATTAAAAACAGGTTTGAGCCAAGATTAACAGCCGTAATGGCAAATGCTATGGCGAGGATAATCAACGCGGCTTTTTTTCTCATCAAAATTGCGCTCCTTTCTCAATTAAATTATTTTAACTATTCGCTAATCCTTTTTAGTTCTCAAGCGGGACGATAGCTTACACTAAACGAACACTCGTATGGGGACGCCCATTTTATTGCATTCATCAATCAATAATTTTGTGCATTGGTCTTTTCCGTCCCAAAAAACGATTACTATGTCCGAGTATTCTATAATCGCCTTATCTCGCCTTGACTCCGCGTCGCTGCCATATATTTCGCGCTCCGGCAGGAATTCGGTCAGATTTATCCCATGCGCCGCCGCATACTCCTTCGCCGATATATCCACGCCGTTTACTCCGTCAAACACAATTTCATTTGTTTGCGGTGGCAAATAGTTTTCCAAATCCTGCGTCGACATGCCTGTTGACCCAATTACTGCTACTTTCAAAACTTACACTCCTCCTACCAAAAGATAAATTAATTTACTATTTATAGTATATAATAATTGAATCCCTATGTCTATTCCCAATTTACTGTTTACAAAATCGCAAAATACACCCTGTTTTTACGTTTTTACAAAATACTGCTTAAAATACTGGCTGGTTATTGACAATCAATCAATTGGTTGGTATAATATAACTAATCAATTGATTGATTAGTTATATTTAATTTATAAGAAGGTAGCAGTGAATGGCTAAACAAAAAGGTAAATTCCCCACAAAAGAAAAAATCATGAGGGTCGCGGCAAAAATGTTCTCGGAAAGAGGATACGACAAAGTTACCACAAGAGAAATAGCGAAAGTTGTAGGCATAAACTCGGCATCGATTTATTATTATTTCCCCTCAAAAGAAGATATTCTGAAAAGTCTGTACAGATTTTATAACGAAGAACTCCGCAAAGTATGCCCTGATTTGAATGAACTGCTAAGACTGGCAGAAACCGATCTGCCCTATGAGGTGCTTATGAAATCTGAATTTCATTACAATGATAAAGATATGAGGGAAATGCTTGACCAAATCCTCGTTACCGCCGCACTAAGATTTTGCGGAGATCCCGAAAGCGAACGGTTTCTGAGAGAAAATATTTTTGACAATATAGCAAATATATTGAGACCCCTTCTGCTACGTTTAATAGAGTTGAAAAAAATCAAATCTTTTGATGTGGACTCTTTTATCAAAGTAATGTCCTATTATTGTTACAGTGCCGCCGCCCTCAATAATTCCGACTTCAAACAGGATATCCCCGAGTATCAGGCAGGCATGGCACTTCTTTTTTCCATTATTACGCCCACAGATAACTAAATCTGAGTTCATAATTTTTTGTTTTAGTAGTTTTTATGGAGGTATAGTGCATGAATCAGTCATTTAACGGCGATTCAATCAGTTTTCGCCAGAGCGGCGATTTTTTGAAGCGTTCGCGTCTTCAAAAATTATTGACAAACGCCATGGATTATCCGTTAATAGCCGTATATGCGGGAGCTGGCTACGGCAAGACGCTCACGGTGTATTCATTTTTGCAGGGATACAGTGCAAGTATAGCTTGGATGCAAGTTTCAGAGCGGGATAATAATCCCACACGGTTTTGGGAGAACTATACACACATGATTTCGTTATCAACTCCAGAGATAAGCAAGCGTCTTTTAGAAATAGGATTTCCGGAAACAGACGAAGCTTTCGCGAAGTACGGTGCGATAATACGCGAAGTGGGCGCGCTGCCGGGAAATCACATCAGGGTATTCGACGATTTCCATCTCCTTCACAATCCTGTCGTGCGGCGCTTCGCTGAACGGGCGATTAGCAAATTAGCCTCAAACATGACGGTGATATTAATTTCGCGCACTGAGCCGGACGTCAACTTAATCGGCATGATGATGATCGATCGGGTATTTACTATCCGTGAAGACACCCTATGTTTCACAGAAGATGAAATCGCCGAATATTTCAGTCAGCTCGGACTCTCTGTCACAAGGCAGGATACACGGAATATTTACGAGGACACGCGGGGCTGGGCATTCGCCGTCAGTATGATAGGTCGTTCATTGATGAAAGAGGGCAAATATGAACGATACGCGCTTGAAGCAATGAAAAAGAATATCTTTAAGCTCATTGAAACTGAAATTTCCAATATAATCGCCGGCGGATCATTATGGCGTTTCCTGTTGCGTATTTCGCTGATAGACCATCTTGCCGCCAGTCTCCTCGAAACGATAGCGGAATTAGAAAATGACAATATGCTTGTCAAGGAAATGGAACAGATGAACGCTTATATCAGGTATGATTTTAATTTGGACACATACCTAATTCACCCTTTGTTTTTGGACTATCTGCGGCAAAATCAACACATCTTAACGACTGAGGAAAAACGCGATACTTATCAAAAAGCCGGAGATTGGTGCAATGCGAACGGATACCTCATGGATGCGTTTTCTTATTATGAAAAATCCGGGGATTACATGAAAGTTGCGCTGAAACTTCTTCCGGACAGCCTTCAGATACCGAAGGACATGGCGCTGTACGCACTGAAAATATTCGACAACGTGCCGAAAACCGAGATGTTTTCTAATATTATATTGCCGTCAATGTATTTGAAACTGCAAATAAGCTTAGGGCAGCTTGATGAAGCGGCGGTTTTTGCGCGCAAGTGTATAGAGCAATTCGAGGCGCAGCCCGAATCCGTTGAGCGTAACCGCGGCATGGCCAGTTTTTACGGTCACTGGGGGCTCGCTCTAAGGAACAATTGTACATATACCGACGTTTATGATTTTGATTTCTGCTTTCGGAAAATGGGCGAATATTACGACAGGACGCCATTCGAAGCATTTGGCAAATATCCGTCGATGTTGCCGATAGCATGGGCATCGCTTGTCGGGGTGAGCCGCTCCGGCGCTTTGGAGGATTATATCGGTGCGATATCACGCTGCATCCCGGATGTACCGCGCGTGATGGATGGGCTGCTGACCGGTTATGACAATCTTTTGTGGGGAGAGTTGTATTTTTATCGCGGGGAATTTAACGATGCCGAACAACATTTGAGGCAGTCAATCGACAAGGCAATTACATTCAATCAATATTTAACTCAAAGCAAGGCGTTGGCTTACCTAATGGAAATAGCTTTTTTGCGTGGAGATTTGGCGTCCGCAACTACAAAGCTGCATGAAATTGAAACGCTGAATGACATAAAAGATTATGATATCCGTTTTGAAACATACGATATCGCATACGGCTTCTATCACCTGTTGCTGAAACAGCCAGATCAGGTGCCGGAATGGCTGAAAGGTAATTTTTCAACTTTTGCACATCCATCATTTTTGGAAAATTACGGAAACCGCGTGAAAATGTTATATCATTACGAAACGCATCAGTATAGCGCGTTGTTGGCGTTCATTGAAAATGCACTGGAACAACAAACGATTTTGTTTGGTGAAATAGAACTAAACGTGTTTAAAGCGCTTTCGCTTTACCGCCTTAAGCGGCGAGATGAAGCAATCGCCACGCTTATAGAAGCCTATAAACTTGCCGAGCCAAACACTATTATCATTCCTTTCATTCAATTCGGCAAAGACATGCGTACGCTCACCGCCGCTACCCTTAAAGACAGCTCATGTACGATTCCAAAGATATGGCTGGAAGATATAAACCGCAAAGCATCGGCGTTTGCGAAACGTTGGTCGCATATAATATCAGAATATATGAATGCTAATAATATCGACAAAGAAATCAATTTGACAAACCGTGAGACGGAAATATTAAGAGACCTTTCCCAAGGACTTTCACGTGTCGAAATAGCAGTAAGTCAAAACATTTCACCCAATACGGTCAAAATGATGATTAATATTATTTATGATAAACTGCATGCAAACAGTATGGCCGATGCCATTCGTATCGCGGTGAACCGGAAAATTATATAAACCTATTATACGCCGTATTGTGCAGTCTCTGTGCGGCTTTAGAATAGACACGAAAAAATGGAGAGGTATTTAAAAAGTTAAAAATTGATTTTCAAAATAGACAGGGGTCATAAAGTCGGAGGAATGGTTTATATATGGCATATAACCCGAATTAAATCAATCTGCATCATTGTATATATTATACTTCGCTTGAAAAAATTGTGTTGTAATTGGCATAAGCTAAAAGCGCGTCTAAATTTGCCTCAAACATAAACGTCCATTCCCGCCATTGACCAGCCCTTATGATACAGCTGTATATTAATTCTATACTGTAATTTTCGTCTCTTTCTTGAACCCTTAAAATTCAAACTGTGAAAATTCGTAATTAGTTTTTTATTTTATATAATATACCATATGAAAAAGGTTATCTGTCATAATTCCATTCCTCGCTTCTGTGTGGAAATTGATGCACTCCGGTTCTCGTGCAGGATATTTTCGACATTCCTTTTTATAAGTTCGACCTCACGGGTTTCATATCTGAGTAAGGTATATTCACGATATAATACATTTTGTTCGGCGGTCAGTTTCGCAAGCTCAGATTTCCAATCTTTCAACGGCAAACTGTGACCGTTAAAATGCGCGTCAAGATATTTTTTCGACGCTTCGTACAATGTTATTTCCGCGCGATTATTCTCTATGAAATCTTCTTGATTTTTCGGATTCTGCTGTTTGTACTTTTTATAAATATCTTTGAATTGAGTATAATATTCAGCCTGCCTGATATGCTCCTGTAATGCTTTCAACCGACGCTCAATGGGTTTCAGATTTTCTCTCAAACCATTCTGCCGTTCATACATTTCTCCGACTTTGTTCCGTAAATCAAGCATATCGTTTATATGATTATTTTTCAAAAACAAATGAAAATAACCGATTTTTCCGATTGGCTTTTCAGACAGCAAAATGAGGTTGATAAGTTGATGGGCAACTGATACGGTTTTACAAAATTATATTTTTGTTGATTGCTTTTTTCTATTTTTTGTTGTATAATGTTAAAAATGATGTCGATAAAATTTATTATTTGTGCTATTTGTTAATATTTGCGTAGATATGCGGAAAAAATTAAAAATATTTTTGAAGACCCCTTGACTCTACCATCGTGTCGTGCTTTATAATATATTCAGGTAAAAGAAAGGAGTGCGGTATGTATGGAATTACAGACGATAAGTCAAGTATCGAAAGAGTACGGAGTTTCGGTAAGAATGCTGCGTTATTATGAGGAAGAAAAGTTGATTGAGAGTAAGCGAAAAGCTGATTACGCATACAGGGTTTACGACGAAACAGCAATCAAACGGCTTCAGCAAATCATAATCTTACGCAAATTGCAAATACCAGTCAAACAGATAAAAAACATTTTGAATAATCCGGACATTTCGTCAACCATTGACATTTTCAGGCAGAGCATCAACGAACTTAACGAGGAAATAACAGCGTTATCCACAATTAAGTCGATACTGAACGTTTTGGTTGACATAATACAGGATAAAATCGGAATTACCCCTCAAGTCGATTTAATAGCCGATACTTCCATACTTCCGTTAGTTGAATCCCTTTCTTTTAACAAATATATAATAAAGGAGAATTTATCAATGGAAGAACTGAACAAAGCAAATGAAACACTTAACAAACTGACAGACAAAAAAGAAGATGACAGAGTAAAACACCCGCAGGAAAAAATCGTTGAAACGTTTGACTATCACAGTGTAAAAGTAGATATAGTCGAGTGGGCAGCCACGATATGGTGCGGCAAAATCGGTTATGCGACTAATAATACCGGCGAGCCCGATGTCGATAAAATCATGAGTGATTTTCAAGCTCTCCCGCAAAATTCGCAAAACAGAACAATCGCAAACGGCAGGATTGAAGATAACTGGGATGTTTGCATGAGTGTAAATTATCTATCGGCAGAACACCCAAACGGCGTAATGTTCGGCTTTCTTGTCGGCACAGGACAGCAGTCAGACGAGTACGACATTTACAAAGTACCCGCTGCGCAATATGCGCGCATACATATGTGCGATGAAACCGCAAAAGCGCTTGACTGCGAGCCGTGGAGAGGCGGTATTCCACCGTATGAATGGATTGGTGAACAAATCGCTCCCCAAATTGGATATAAGTATGGAAATGATACACTCCCGATATTTGAGTATTACGGTTATTATGACCCGGCAAAATATTCGCACGAGTTCTGTTATTTGTATGTGCCTGTTCAAAAAGCATGATAACGCGAAATTATATGGAGGTTAATTGCGGAAGATAAAACAGGATTAATAGATACTTTAATGTCAAAACTTAACGACGACGAAAAATTAGTTTATACTCCGGTCATTGCTTATTTAACAGAACTGGGATATACTCCAAGAACGAATAAAAAACGTAATTTCGTTGTTGAATATGCAAAAAAAGGAAAAGCGATCTCAAAAATGGAGATAAATAATGGACGTTTGATGTTTTGGCTTAGATTCAGTGGCTGTAAGGAATATTCAAGGATATTCCAGGACGCTGTGAAAAGACATAAAAAATCATGGGCTAAGGGCGGTCAGGCATTGGGAAGCCTTGATATAAGCAAATGTTGCGGATGTTGTAAAAGCGAGAATCGTTATTATCATTTTACAGATGAGAAAGGCGAAAAAATAAACCGTTGCGGTGTTGAAAATCTACTGATTGAGGGAATTACTTCCGACGACGTTCCCGAAATACTTCGTCTAATGAAAGAACAGGATGAATATTTCAATAATATCTGCTAATAAAACCAAAATTAATTTATTGTGTTTGATATATGTATTAATAACGTAACGAATTTATATTTTCCGATATATTAGTTATTGAACACAAAATTGAAATCGAACAAAATATCGCAAGAAATGACAGGACATGAAACGTCAATTTATGTTATAATTGTGTCATGAGAGGGGTGAAATCATTGGATTGGATTAACGCTATGCGAGAAGCTGTCGCATATACCGCATAAATTATTCGAGTTTTCATTTTCAGCGTATTTTTGGTGCTGTAGCAGGCGTAACAATCGCCGAGTATATCCGAAACAGAAGGCTCTCGCTGGCTGGCAGTGAGACGGCTTCAAGCGGAGAACGGGTAATAGATGCAGCACTTAAATACGGTTATGAGACACCGGAGAGTTTCACCAAAGCTTTTCAACGGTTTCACGGCGTACCGCCGTCCGCTGCCCGCGAGAATGCTGGGAACTTGCGGTTCTTCCATCCCATTTTCATACAAGTAAACATAAAAGGAGGATTCGATATGTCTAACGCAAATCCGACAGTTTTAGAAAAGCTGGTATTCAAACCCTTTGGTCCGTATCGTTTTATCGGCAAAGGAGTATGCGCCGCACCAGGCTCAAGTGAAGTTTTCGGCGCATTGTGGAAGGACTGGAATAAAATCAGCGAACCGTTAAATAACATGAAAGAATATAAAGTAACAGAAGAACCGAATAGCATAGCATTATTGGATAATAAAGGGATAGATGAATTTCAAAATAAGATGTGGTACACCATTGGTTTTTTCATGAAGCCTGATACGCCAGTTCCAAACGGTTATGATTTCCGTGATATTCCGGCAATATATGTTGCAGAGGGACATTTCAAAGGCGAGTTTTGGACCATGGTTTTCTCACAGCACAGTTTATTGCAGGATGCGATATGTGCGCAGAGCGAGTATGTATTTGCTTCGCCGGTTTTTGCTGCGGAGGTATATATACCGGAAACAGACGCAGACAAAGATGGCATTTCGAGAATGAAATATTATATTTCATGTGAGTTAAACCCGGATAAGTAAAATTAGCGAGATAAAAAAATATGTCATCAACAATGCAAGTCCTTACGTATTCGCCGGATTTGTTGGATAGTATCATCAAGGATATAGAGGGAGAAGCGGCAAAGAACGCTGCTCGAAAAATCATTCAATGCTTCGATACAGAAGGTTTTACTATCATGATACAGCATATCATCCCTGCTAAATCGTGTGCGTATTACCGTGTACTTTGTTTTATTAACAAAAGCAAAGAAACCGTTAGCATTAATACTAAGAACAGTAATAACGACAATATAGATATGAAAATACGCATCGAAAATCGGAATACTTTTGACAAGATGGATGAATTTACTGAAAACATTCGCAATCAAATCTTAAATGCAATTGATTGTCATTACTGTTCCGATAAATGCGAAGGCAAAAAGTATCAATTTACTTTTCGCGGCAATGAATATGTGAAATGTCAATATCTTGACTGTAATTTTCGATTTCCGAAGATAACTGAAATCGACATTGCCAGTATTATGAAAATCATTAACGACGAACTACTACCATGTGACAAGTAAGACTTGACAAAACACCCACCGCCTGCGGGCGGCACCCTCTTTACTAAAGAGGGCAGGAGTTAAGTGCGTTTTTTCTTTCATGTTTAAAGCGTCTTTCGCGTCTTTTCTTTGCCCTCTTTAGTAAAGAGGGTGCCGCCCGCAGGCGGTGGGTGTTTTGTCAAGTCTTACTTGTCACATGGTAGTACAACATAAAAACACAAAATAAGCATTAAATAATATCGTGCCAAAAACACTATACTTTCTTGATTATCTGGATTTTCTACGCAAACATTTTTACATTGAAAAATTAATTGTTATATTATTTGATATGGGCGTAATCTTGCGCCCATATCGCGTATATTGGCGTTTTCGAGAATAAAAGGTATATTACCCCTACCTACTCACTTTTGAGGCTTGAAACCCTCGATTTTACGCGAACTTTTTATTGCTAAATGATTACTTCGGTGTATGAAAATAGCCGCCATGTGGCGGCTGTTTCCCATATTCAATTATCGCTCCCTTTCTTCTTCCTAACCGCTTCTTACGTTTCAAACCGTTGCGAATGAGCCGTTTGCGGTTAATATATTTCGGGTGGTCGTTTGCACCCCTTTATATATTAACCGTCGCGGTTCGCCATCGTCGAAAACGGTATCGGCGCGATTGAACACACCAAATATATCTCTATCATTCGCCCGTAGATGATGATAAAGATGCACAGCGATATTGCTTTCATCGCCAGACTGAGTACGGCAGATTCCATATACAGTCCAAGCAGTTCGCCCGTACCCATAGCCGCCATTTGGTCGGCGAGGTCGGTCAGCGCGAGATTCATGTTGAGACTATTGCCGATTATACCCGCGCTGCCGTTGACGACGTGGGTAGAGTACAAAAAGGGTTAATAGTGATATAATAGAAGATAGAAAACGGCGGTGACGAAAATGGCAAAAATTGTGACCGGAAAATAGGATTACGCCAAAAAAGGAAAATAAGCGTCTACCA
>Ga0123357_10007111_pt1 | contig 13779 bp, 8 predicted proteins | sample TergutEmb28metaG_FD_89873 | JGI IMG/M metagenome (GOLD analysis project Ga0123357, IMG submission 89873) | Embiratermes neotenicus P4 segment gut microbial communities from Petit-Saut dam, French Guiana - Emb289 P4 | ecosystem: Host-associated > Arthropoda: Insects > Digestive system > Gut ... | reverse complement strand
GAATATCTACATTGCTTTGGCTTGGATCCTGTATCCACTGCATTTTAGCCGGCTTCCTTTGATCCAAAAAACCTAAACATTCTTCATCAAACCAGGGTTTATTCTGCTTCAATTTGTGCAGACCAAAACTCTCTTTCGCTGAGGTTTGGATATTCTCTTTAATGTTCTCCCAAGTCCTATTTACGTCCTCGTCATCATTCAAGTTCTCCAAAGTTGCAAACCTGTTTGTAATTTCAGTCTGATACTGTTTCCTAACTTCTGGCTCATTAAGCTTTCTCAGCTTAAATTTTTGCCCATCAAACCTTTGTGCGGCCTGTTTACCCACTGCTAATCTTTTCCTAACCTTTGCAATCACCAGATAGTGATCTGTATCACAATCATCTCCCCTAAAACTTCGCACATCCAGTACACTTGAATGCCATCTCCTACCTATCAATACGTGGTCAGTCTGGTTGTGACTGTTTTATTGCATTAGCAATAAATAAGTATATTGTATAGAAATGTACATATACTGTATATAAATGTATGTATACTGTATAAACAGTCTGTATGTACTCCCTAGGTCTGTATGGCCACCAGTAGTATAGTCATGCACTACATAGAATTAGGTTGTAAATGTTTTAAATGGGAATTTTGTGTTCGATTTGCATGACTTTTTCAGGTATGTAACCGTGGCATAAAATGATACCTGCCTACACAAACAAACACACACACACACACAAACACGCATGTGTGTGTGTATGTGTGTGTATATACACATATTGTGTTCTGTGTCTTTATGTTGTGACTTGAGGATTAGATTCCTGACCTCATACCCAGTCAACCATGTCACATTAACATTCGATTTGTGGCCATTACAAAGCCACAGGACTTTGAAATGTGAATGAATTGGGAGGGGGGGGCACAAAAGTGCACATAAGTTAGTGGAAGACAGTACTCTACTTAAACAGCATTACAGTATTCTACTTTTATGTAACCAACCAATGCACGATATTTGATGTTGGCCAACATCAAACATTTTGCATTTGTTGTTGAAATAAAAGTAGAATTGATAAAAAATGCACGGTCCACACAATTCCAAAAGTGTTACAGTACATTTACAACAAATGTACAAAATGGCTGCCTTAAGCACATTTTAGTGCACGTACAGAAATGGGCAGGTGCCCCATCATGTTGGTAGTACATGTTGTGGTGTATGTGGGGGGTAATGTCTTCTAAGAACTTTAGTGGATCATTTTCAAAAAAAGTTTGTGTAAATTTCACCTCTTGCATTGTAATAGTCATTGGTATGGCAGCCTGCTGAAACTGGCAAGCTGAAAGTTCCAAATCCCATAGCTTTTTAATGGTTATGAAGTGGATACAGGTGAAACTTTTCTCTCAATATGATGTCAGGAATATAATCCAGAAGTTATTACATGAAGACACCAGATGACCTACACACACACACACACATGAGGGGGGGGGATGTTTCAGGGGGAATGTGCCATACGTCAGGAGCAGGTTCCTTAGGTAAAATTACATCGATATAACTAAAAACACGTATGTCCGAATTCAAACAGTTACAGAGATACAAAAGAAAAATGTGGTCTTCTTGTGGTCCATGTACTGTATATGTTTAGCATGTTGTGTTATCGGTACACTGCGCAGGCCCATCCTTATGCCAATAACCAAGTCAAGCCATGTGAAGGTGAGTATGCTATGTAAAGTACTCAGGAACCATAAAGAAGATATTTATGAAGCTAGTGTGAATTTTTCTTGCTCAGTCAGTGTCTTTATGTCATTCAGAAGTAAATTAGATGATAAGTACAGTTGTTAACATTACAGTAACTACAAATTCCTCTAAGTTTTAAGATGTATTCTGTAGTCATTGAACATCTGACCGCTCGTATTCTTTAGAACTTCTTTAACCATTGTCTCCATAATCATTCACCTTTGGCTATAGGTGTTTTTGGTTATATCGATGTAATTTAGCCTAAGGAACATTTTCCTGAAGTATGGCATATTTCCCCAGAAACACACTGTTTGTGGTGGTGTGGGGATATATTGGAAACTATAAAATATCCATTCTCTGCCTGGAATATAATTTCTTTGTCTTACCTGGATGTTCTCTGTTATGTGCATGGTAGGAAACAGGAGACAGAAAGATTGTATTTACATATATATGTGTCTTAGATATGCCTCGTATACCACTGCTGACTGCAGTAAGCACTGTTCAGGAATATTATTTTGGTTTTCTGGCACATTGTTGATCAAATTACGTAAAATATGCTTCTTAACCAAAAAAAAAAAAAAGCTTTCTGTTGTTTAAAATTTGATGGATATGTAATGCGAACCTGCATAAAATTCCTCTCACTAGATTCACCAGACTGAAAGACTTTCCATAATTATGTCTATATAATTATGGTATTTTCTGTTGAAAATATGGATGGTAATAATCTTGCCTTCTTTATATATATCTTTGTAGCTGTTGGAAACTTACTTTCACACCACATTTGCAACTCACCTTTTTGAATTTCAGTGTTGCATAATTGTAGTGTTTTGTTATTTTTTAAAATGCAGTTTGTTTTTGCGAGAAACTTGGAATGTTTGTGTGTGTATTTTTAGTGCAAGTAACTGTATTAATAGCATTACCCTGCCTTCTGATTCCACTCTCACATTTTAGCCCTGGCTCGATTCCAAACCAGTATTCAAACCTGCAACATCTTCAGCTGGAAATCTAAGTTCGTTATCCTACCACGGTTTGTGCAACAACAAGACTGGAAGTCCATCACCTTCTGTGACGGACCAAGTAGGTGATGAGGACTATGACAGTAATAACAACAACAGGAATGATGCTTTACAGCCACTAGATCAAAGACGGGAAATTGAAAAGGAAGAAAGTTCTAACCTGAAAGAACTCTCAGGAATGAACACGGTTGAACACCGATTGCCAAAAAAGCGTAAACGTTGTGGAAAATGCTCAGGCTGCCTGACTGTGGGTAATTGTGGACAGTGTCCACCCTGCAACAGCACACGCACACACCAAGTTTGTCGTCAGCGCAGGTGTAGCAACCTCCTTATGGAAACTGCATTGAGTGTTTCCAGTTCTGGTGTCAAGAGAAGCCACGTTAATGTACAGGTTGGTGTGGATCCTTGGTTAGTTTGAGCAGGTTCGCATTGCAGCGAGGTTTGAGAGAGGTCTGCAACAAGCAGAAAGGCTCACCTCTGAGCCTTTGAGTTTCAGTTCCAGAATTTTGGAACATTTTAGAAAATCTTGACAGTAGAAATTAGCCTTCTCAGCCTGGCTTGTGCAATGCGAGTCTGGCTTGATTTTTGACAGCTGTGACCTGACTTTCTACCTCTTTGTTTACTTCCTTTATGCATTATTTATCCATATGTAGCTTGAAAGAGGACCCCAGAATATTTTATTTGAATTAAGGAATGCTTAAGAATTTTGTATATGTGATTGTGTGTGATGTTGGATTTGACAATTCAGATTGTAGCTACCTGAGCTATAGCACTGTGTAGTCTATATTAGGTGGTTACTGTCATTATGGAGGAACACACTGCCATCATTTTACAGGTAGGAATGAACTACATAGAAGGACTGAACAGTTAACAGAATTTTGATGGACATTTGTTCTACATATTAAGGGCAGAATATGGTTATAATAGCCATGTATGTACATGATTATTTCAACTGATAATTGATTAAAGTTGTGTATAGACTGCATTTACTATTGTGTTACCTATTAGTGTTTTATAACACAATGGGGATACCTTGCCTAAAAATTATAAATGCTAGTCGAGCATGCATCCACGAATAACAGAACCCAAATGCTGATAAGTATTGAAACTGATAATTAAAGATGTGTGTACTCTTTTTACTGTTGTTTTATTCATTAATGTATGTACATGGGTGACTTATGGTTTTGGGGTTTAGCCATGCTATTTGTTGAAGCTGTTCCATTGTTGTAGCATACACTGCAGTCATGATCTCCATTTATGTGGAAGATGGTAAGTGTAGGGTATGCAAAAACAAAACAGTTTCAACATAATGACTTGATGATACTCAAAAGCTAATGTTACGAGCTGCAAGAACGTAAGAAATTGGGTGTATTTATATGATGATATTCATGGTATTTCAGATATTTTTCATGTATTTGTCCAGTAGATCTTACAAGATCTTTTTCTGAGGCTAACCATAGTTGGAGAAGTTAAGCTGACCACTCACCTGCATTTAAGTTGAGGATGTATCATGCGCATTGTTATCTATACATTCCTCATTGATTTATGGTGAAGTACTTGTAGTAGGGGTGGTTATGCTGTCATCTTGTAGAATGTCCAGGTTGGAGGGATTTGTTCTGTTATGGCTGGTGGTATATTTTGGACTGAAACTTTCAGAGCAGCAAGTTATTTGCAGTATGAGACTTTAAATGCACGTGATAGTGAATTTAAGACTAGAGTGAGCTCTCCTGTTTGTTACAAAGGAAATAATCATAGTGTTAGATTCTGCAACCATATATTTTCACTATCTTGAAGCTTAAAGAGAGATTAAGCTGAATAATATATTTGTGGAGTGACAGCCACATCAAGTGGTTTAAGTAAGCCATTGTTCCAGAGGCCAACTTCCCCCATCATCAGGGTTCTTATATGACTCAGTATGTGGGCTTCCTAATATCTACATGAGCTTTGGCCTTGTGTAGCTGTACTGTGTAGTTTGGTAACGCTGGTATTGAATTATATTAGAACCTGATGATGGAGACGGAGTCAGTCTGTGAAATGCAGGTTTTCTTTAACCATCTGCTGACATGGCCATCCAAAAAATTTTAAAAGAAAGCCGAGTTGTACAAGTCTGTTCAAAAGTGTATGTATTACCATGAACTAAATCTTGCATTGAGTAATGGATGTAGAAACTGTCAGCTGTGCCATGATGGCATAAGAATTATCACAGGAAATGCCATAAAGTGCTTCAACATAGCCTGTACTAAATATTATGTGCCTGTGAGTTATTTGTCTAGGACCGTTGTAGCTATGACTTATCAGTACATAGTAACCATTTACTCCTTTCTTTAAACCACTGTGACTTTTTTATGTGTGCTGATGTCCTTTGGGTTATTTTGGGAGTATATTCTGTAAACTCTAGAAGCAACTACAAGTTGTCCTGTTCTATGAAACTCTGCCCTTTGTCTGGAGGAAAATATTTAAGTTTTAAACTAGAGGTGCTGAATTGTTGTTTGCATTTACTTCTAGTATTCTGTGAATCTTTGTATCTGTAACTAGTGTTATGCTTATAGTAAATGAAAGTTAATGCAAATATGAAATAGAGTAGTCAGTACAGTGACTAGGCTATGGGCTGGATAATATGGGTTTGATGCCTGTCAGGGGCCAGAGATTTTTGCCTTATCCAAAATATCTGGGCAAGCTCTTCGTCAATCTAGCCTTCTATTCAGTGGGTACCACGTGTAAACTACCTGGGTATCAGGTTGACCACTCATCTACACCCAGTGCTGAAATTAAGAATGAGAGAGGCAATACCTCTCCTCTCCCAGTATGCCTTCATATCATGGACAGTGACAACTTCACCCATCTCAATATAACTGCATTTTTAATGCAATGTACAATATAGTACCACCAACTGGATGAAGAACCATACAATGTTGGCAAACAAAGGCACTTGATTAACATTATTAATATATGTCATCTGTATGTGATTTGAGGCTGTCACATTGGTGTTAACAAAGAATATAGTGTTACACCATATAGTCTGGTAGCAATATAACAAACAGTACATTGGAGAAAACTGCTGTCTTCATCTTCATGGCAAATTTCTACCAGCCTGCAAGACATCCAGACCAATGACACTCATCATACTTGATCAGTACCTGCCAATACTCATTTATAAAAGCAACAGAACTGGAGGTGGTTTTCACTCTTCTGGGATGTTACATAGCGACCAACATTTCTAGGGATATAGCCTACAAATTTTAATTATGAGTGAAATAATTGGTTCATATTTGTTGTTGAGATTAAGTAGGTTAAATATGGACTAATTTATACTAAGATATGGGGGTTGCATTTCTGACATGACAGTTTCCACTGAAATTAGTGAGAAAACTAGATAAAAGCTGGGGGCATTTCTGAAATCCCAAGACGGGATTGTAAGTTTTAGAACTTATTACATTCCCTGGCTGAGAGATAGAATATGTGAAATCAAAATAACACTCTTTGAGGACAGTTTTGGAAGGGCACACAATTTGTAGACAAATAATGCTGTAAAGTTTCTGCTTGAGGATACCAACATTGTGTTCGAATTTTTGTCTGTCATTTTGCAGCAGAAGCTTCACCAGGTGGTGTCAAATGGGCCAATTGGTGGGAAGCCTCCTGTAGGACCTCCGCCAAGCTACAGTGGAACAGTAATGGCACAAACACAAAGAAATGTAGGAGCATCTGTTGGCAGAGTCCCAACACAATATGCAGGTTTGCTTCCCATGGCCAGGCCTGCCAACATACAGGTGAGTGGATAATGTGTAACCAGAATAATACTGAAAACTTCCAAGTGAAGTACTTGTGTACTTGAAGAGGCATTAATAGCGGAGAGAAAGTGCCAAAAATGCTGTGGTCTTGTGTAGTGAAGTAGTTGTGTACTAGAAGGGGAAATAGTAATGGAGAGAAAGTGCTGAAGATGTTGAAGTCTTGTGTAGAGAAAGTTGTATTCAAGAGAGTCAGAATTGTGACAACTGACTACACTACAAAAACTAAAATGTGCTTACTATGAACAGTGGACTTTGTATTCGGGTGTCAACTTAAAGTCTTTGTTGTCTGTTAAATATCTATAAAATAAATCATCTAGTTATTATTGTCGTCATTAACTGTTTGGCACCAGGCTTCAGTGCCTGGTGTAATGCCTAAAGATAGGAATTTAAATGAGAGATGCATGAGAGGAGGCATAATTGTGTTGGTAATAGGCAGCATTTGGCATCTCAAGCATCACACTGTGCGTTTCTAATCGGTTGTTATGCACTGGAGGGTTAAGTAACATAAGTTACATTGCTTTTCATTTGGGAGTGAACACCAACCATGATTCAAAACACAACAATGACAGTCATGAAATAATTATTTTCTGGGATGTGACATTGTAGATGGGTTTGGATATTGCAGAGGAACCTGCTACCTCCATCTTTACTCCTGTTCTGCGAATGGAGGAAGTAGGTTTACCCAAAATGTTGGTATCTGTGTAGCAAGCTGTATGATGTAACTTCTCTGAAGATCATGACCTTAAATACCATGTTGAGGATCTTAAAAGCTCAAACGTTTGTAATATTGGATTTTGACGTTACATTTCTAGTAATTCTGAATCATATAATTTGTTTTATATGGGATATGTATGAAGGGAAACATTACTAAGGTTTGGTAAATATACTGTCCTGCAGGTAAGTTATCTAGCAAGTAAGTCTGCTCTGGGTGAAATATATCTTGATTGGTGACCTGCTAGTGGCATACACAGTTACTTATCAGAAGCCCTTATTGTTTTCCGTTATATATTAATATGCAGAGAACTTGATTTCTAACCAGAGGAGCTTATTTTTTGTTTTAATTACCTCATTCTGTCTGAAAGGTTATATTTGAATTTTTTGTGCTGAAGTTTGAATCCTACAGAATCAAGTGTTCCATCTGTGTAGAGAACTGATGACACATGATCCTGAAATAGATTAGTTACTTCCATTAGATGTATCATCACTGTTATGCTTATTTGTTTATTTATTTATTTGTTTTTGAGTTTGACATTTTGTTGTACTTGTGACAAATGAAAATGTGTGTTGTTCACAGGAATACACATTCTAAATAAATACTGCGATTAAACTTTTAAGACATTCTGTACAGCAAATGTAATTTCTTCTGTTGACTACATAGATAAATTAAATCTTACAATTAATTTTGTCTTATATAAAAATACTGTTTATTTTTGTTAAAATGCTCGTTATTTGAAATGTACAGAATGGCATTGTCTACAGGCCACTGCAGTACTTGGGTGTCAGCAATTTTTTGTCCTGTATTGCAAGCTGAGATGGAAACTTCTAATCCAAATTAAGAGAATTGAAATCCTTTCATACTTTCTTTAAAAAAAAAATTCCCATGAATATTGGAAGTTAATTTTAATTTTGTTGTTTTATGGAGCCAGGATTGTGTAGTCATTATGATGACTAGGCTGTAGGCCGAATAACCAAGGAATTTTAGTTCAATTCCCAGCAGGGACAAGAGATTTTGCCCTCTCCTAGGGATCCAGACTGGCTAAAGGACCCACCCAGCCTCCTGTTCAGTGGGTAGTGGGTGCCCTTTCCATGTGGGTACAGCAGCTGGGGGCATGAAGGTGACCACTCACCTCTGTATAATGTCAGGTTTTGAGTTTGGGTTCAACCACACCATTATGGTGTTCCCAGGAACAACTGTGTATATGATTATTTGTACAATTTCTTTGTCTGTTGTACTGGCCATTCCAGTCAGACCAAATGACTGTCACTGACAGCAGAGACTTTTACAATTCTTACATTTACATAACTTCCTGTGTTTTGTTCTCCTTCATTATTGCCACTAGTATTACTAATGCAGCTCTGTCAGGATGAAGAAAGTCATGGTTACGGCTTTATGCTAATCACGCTTGTCTCTCTGGTTATCTGGCATCTTTTCTACACGGAAGTGTACTACCTAATGTTTTACATATCTTGGTGCAGTGGTTACATAATGACAAAGACATCATCTTACATATCTTCATGATATTGCGTGTCATTCTTAGTGATAATTCCGTAGCATGTCTAACTTCCTGGCATTCCTTAATGGTATAGGGATAGTCTGTTGAACCAGCCATATTTTATATTACCTTCTATAACTCATTATGATTGAGTCATTTTATTTGTATTGTTTTACAGTCCACATTGCAAGTCCATGTACATCTTGACATTGTTGTTCCTTTCTAATTCAGCATTCTTCTTTATGTAATCTTATTGTATTATCCACAAATGCAACATGTTATTCAATTTTAGTCCAGGTTGAGTAATGGTCCTTTAAACTTGAATCTTATTCCATTGCAGATAAACGTTGATACTGACATGCATTTAAACATTACTGCATGCACATGTCTGCCTTCAGTCATTGTGTGCTCATATACACAATTACCAATCTTAAATAATACAAGAGATTGTTTGATTGATTGATTGATTGATATTGTACCGAACAGACTGGCATTTAGTTGAACAGCAGTCAGATTCATTGTATAGATATATCATCCCCTGCCATTATGTGCATTTGTTATCATTACAGTTGTTCAGCTTTATACTTTAATATTTCCATACAAAGTGAGCACTATCTCAGAAATAATACATTCTCATTTCAAGTTTGAGCCTGGTTGGATGTAGTCAATGTTTTGGCAAGCATTGCATTCATTGCTGAAGATTGGAGTGTAATTGCATTGCCAGAGTACAGGCTACTTCTAAGCAACTAAAGCTGGAACCAAGACTTATACATATTGGCACAAATTTGTGCTTTAGAAAGTCATGGATCTTCCTGTTTACATAAACTGATTAATTACTATTAGAACAGTTCTCTGATCGGTTGTTATCCTTGTACATTTACTGGTTAAGTATTCAACACCAGATCAGTGTGAAGCAACTTTTCCACATACTCATAACAACTGCCCCTTGTCATTGTGCTAAATTTTCCACCATAATTTACCTGGACACGTGGGCAATATTTTAACAAGAATATTAACATTTAACCCAACATTTTTTTAGTTAAAACATTTCAGAAATCACTCAGAATTCTATGGAGGAAATATGCAAATATCTGTATGGGATACAGCTCTTCGACCACACTGTGTGATGGACACATTCAAACATCACATAAAAATTGTTGTCCTCACAGGTGAAGTGTGTCCACATTTCATCAAATTGGATAGCACAGTCAGCAGTGGCTTGACACGGGCGCTGGATGATAGTATATTTCCTGTCAAGCCAAATTTGTATCTTCTACACTGATTCCTGGCAGGCTGTGAGGGCCATCAAGTCTTTTGGGCAAGGAGTAGCACACGCCCTTTCCTTAGAGTGAAATGAAATTTTGAAGCCAATTCTTATCCTCTGTCTGAGGCCAAATCCAAAGTGCATGGAGATTAACCTTCACACACCTATGTACCTTTATGGCATGGTGCCTAGATACAGTAGTAACTTTACCATTACCTTTTGTCCACATTGTAGCCATATTCATTTGGAGTGTAGATAGATGTGTGTATGTATGTATGTATATATATATATATATATATTAATTTTGAGTAATATAATTTTGGTAATTTTTTAACTTTATTGTTTTATTAAATGACATTGTTGATGCCAAAAATGTACATATTAGCTTATGGATATGTTCATTCTGTGTGTCATTATGCTTGCAGATAATGTATGTAGTAATACTAATGGTGAGTACGTTGTATTTATACTTTGCAAGGAAATGCCTGACTTAATGTAGAACTGGCTGCTGTGTGTAGTAATGTTGGTGATAGGTTTGCCTATTAATACTGCAGATGCTTGTTCATAAGTGTGGCAGGTTGAACTGACTCTGGGCGTTTAGTTTATGTACATAGGACAGAAAACTAGCATGACATTCAGGAATTGTTAACTTATATCTTAGGTTGTGGAGAGAGTGTGACTGTCTTGAATGTCGTGCATCTTTGAGATGCACTGTAAAATAGATTTTGCAAAAATGTTCACTTGGCTTGGATGACCTCCCTTGGCGTGTACTACAGATTTTGATGTTGTAAAATTAATATCCACCTGTAGATGTTTTGGCAAAGTTTGAAGGTAACAAAGTTGAATACTTGAATACCATGATTTTCAGACCAGAAATTTTAGGATGGAAGTGCATTTGGCATGTGTGCACACACATTGATAGTTTATAATGAAATTTTTATCCTCGTCGGTGATGTGTTCCTCTGGTGATGCAAGCTAACTTTTGTTGAGTGATGTTTATTTGAACTTGTTTTCTGGTTCCCCAGCACATGTGTATGAAATAAAAAAAACAGGCAGGCAAAGGCTAGTCAGGAACAGGGGAAGACTGTATCAGAAGCCAAGGTCCATAGTCGAATGTAGTGCTTGAGGGGAAGAAGAACAAGAAGAACAAGAAGAAGAACAAGAAAAAGAAGAAAGTGTGTATACAAATCTAGAATATGTTGTTACTTGAGTACTGGATAATTTCAGTTTTCAGCAACTTTTGAAGGCAGTAACCCCATTTTGGGAAAATTCTTTTTGAAGTTCTTTGTAATGTACTTAATTCAAAGTCTGTTTAACTTGTATTCTAAAGTCATTACCTAGTCTTGTAAGTAGTAAAACTTCTTTAATTCAAAAATGGAATCACATGTTAAGATAATAATGTAGAGTAGACATGTGGTGAAACAAAAATGGGAAGGGTGCACTGTATATCATACAGCATACGCTTGCCATATGCGGGGTTTATGTTCTTGAAAAAAAGTCCTTCTCAATGAATTTCTCACAGGAAACATGTTGCCCATGACACGGTGTTATGAGAAAATGTCTTTTATCCCTTTCCTTAGCAAAGATGGGATAGAACACCAAAGCACTTTTGAGAACTTGTTAGCTGGTTATTTATGGAGACATACATTACATTACTAATTTAGTATATAAAAAATGTGCTAAAAATAGTGATGCTGTAGCCTGGGTTGTGAATTGCATTTTCTAAATATTGTTTTCCTGTTATTATCTGTATATTTTTTATTGCACTTGTATAGACAAATACACTGTTAAAATTATACATGTACTTATTCATTCTTCATTCCGTGGATGGAATTTCCATTTGCCTATGTGCAGTCCAAATTTTGAGGAAGTTGCCTGCACCAAGTAACGGGTTGAGCAAGCCTGCTGGAGACCGTAAAACTTCTATGCATGAAGTCAAGGCATTACAGGAAATATGGGTATGGGGGAACCAATGACAGATGAAATATGGTATGGTGAAAGTGAGTGATAACATGAAAAATTCGTGTTCACGTGTATTGGACAGATTTTGGCATGTTATCATAGAGTCCTCCAAAGCAGTACAACAGATGAAAAGGGTAATGCACTCACTTGAGACTTTAACCTCTTAACTGGGTTGCTTCTGGGCTACTAGTGTAACCTGCCCTGGGTATTTTCCTGCCTGATTTCCTAGTTTCTGTAAAGTAAGAGAAGGGGTGCAAACAATGGGGTTTTCTTTCAGTATATAATGAAAAACATTTAAAGATGAACTGCAACTTTTATTCACAATTATGGCAGCATTTATGATTTTTTAGATTTTTAAACTTTTATCTGTGTGGTAAACTTGAAAACGTGGTACAACACGTAGGGCCTTCTCACAGTCAGGACACCAATATGATGACTCTTTTCTCTTTCAATTGGCCCAGCAGACTACACATCTCTTGGTAGGTTTCTATTTTGACGTCACTGGCACCATGTCTGGGAAGCAGCGTCCACGGAGTTGAGAAGGTTTGGGTGATTTTGATGGGCAATGCCTAGTTGCAGGTTCCACCACTCCACCCATTGAAGACGAGCTTTCTGCCAATTTCACCAGGAAATCCAACCTAGATATCCTTCCACCGTTCTTGCATATGATGAATGCGTTCAGGCAGACCATATTGAGGTGGGAGTGGAACATCTGGTAGTACTTCTCTACTTGTAGCTTTGAAGTTGATCATCAATCCTGTTGACTCCTCCCGCCATGTTTTTTGTTGTAGTCAGAGACAACAGATTGTTTCTGGATACTCCTTGTCTAGCTGTCACATCCTCTGTGCTACCATCATGAAATGTGCTGATGAGTACAACATCCCTTTTTTCTTTGCTCTTCATGACCATCTGTTTCTTGCAATTTGCTGCCACTGTTTCCCCCTTTTTTAGTCTGGCCTTCTTCATGAAATCTGGGAACTCTTTCCTATTGGTCCTCATGGTTCCACCAACATCTGTTTTTCTGGTATATAAGGTGTCAAGTTTGGGACTGGTGTACCAGTTTTCCGGGTAAAGACAGTAGCCTTTATCAAGTAGGTCTTGGGCTACCTCCAGCACAATCTTCGAAGAAGTGTGCTCACCTGGGTGTCTCTGGCCATAAATAGTATAGTATAAATAGTAGTGTAAACTGTGAAGTTCCAAACGTAGCCTGTGCTGCTTCCGCAGATTTCATGGATTTTCATTCCAAACCTGCTTCGCTTTGATAGTATGTATTAAATCCAACCCTGTCCTTTCCAGAGGAGGAGAGACTCATTGATACATGTTTTGTTCCAGCGTGTATACGGAGGAAAACATTGAATTTTAGGTGATCAAGGATTGGTTGGATTTTATAAAGTTTCTTGTGACCTATCAAACAAAAAATCATCCGAGTCCTCAGAGAATATGTCACTTTCATCTTCTTTGTCTAAAACCTTGGAGATATCCTCTTCTGTAAGCAGACTACTCTTTCACTTGTTACTTGACACTGCCATTTTTTCCGCTGTAGGCCATAGAGTGTACAGTGTTTCTAATAACTGTCGTGGATGGCATTGGCTGCCAAGAAGAAGGTGGTTGGTGGTGCCTCATAGATGAAAAAACATTGACTCTTTAACAGTACTAATAACTAAGTCATATCTTGTCATACCCATTGAAATAGCTCAATACGAGTATGTACGTAGGTGGGTCCATAAGTTTCCGGCCTGACATACAAAGACCGCGCCAAATGCAAAATGCTCTGAGGGATATATAGAGCCATCTATTGTGAGGTTACTGTATCAGTTTCAGGTGG
>Ga0123357_10007109_pt1 | contig 13780 bp, 9 predicted proteins | sample TergutEmb28metaG_FD_89873 | JGI IMG/M metagenome (GOLD analysis project Ga0123357, IMG submission 89873) | Embiratermes neotenicus P4 segment gut microbial communities from Petit-Saut dam, French Guiana - Emb289 P4 | ecosystem: Host-associated > Arthropoda: Insects > Digestive system > Gut ... | reverse complement strand
TAGGGGTCCGCGCCGCACAAGGCAAAAACATTTTCTCTTTGAGATTATACACGGAAATTGCTGATAGGATTTCAACAGCAAAACGCTCTAAGGAAACGCTTCCTGGGCGTAGGTGTCCAAGGACGTCACGCCGGCCACAAAATTGCGGACCCGGGTTTTGCACTCTTCAAATTCTTTCATGCGCCCCGGAGCTATGCCGTCATCACGGGGATTGACGGCTTTCGCGGGATTGATGGAGCGCCCGTTCTGTTTGAGGCGGAAATCCAGGTGCGGACCGGTGGCCCAGCCCGTCATGCCCACAAAGCCGACAGTTTGGCCCTGGCGTACGCGGACGCCCGCCGCCATGCCCCTGGCATAGCCCGACAGATGCGCATACTGCGACTCCAGGCCGGCGCGGTGGCGTATGGCGATCGTATTGCCATAGCCGCCCTGCCAGCCTTTCCGGCTGATGACGCCATCGCCCACGGCCTTGACGGGCGTGCCGACGGGCGCAGCGTAATCCACGCCTTCATGGGGACGCACATCATGAAAAATAGGATGCTTGCGCCCCTTGCTGTAGCCGGAGGTAATGCGGGTAAAGGCCAGCGGCGCCTTGAGCAGCGTCCTGTGCAGGCTTTCTCCTTGACGATTGTAATGGCCGGCATGACCGGAAAGGCCACGGAATAAAAAGGCTTCAAACAAGACGCCTTTATTGGTGAAGGTGGCGCCAAGCACGCGGCCGTACTGTTTGAACTGACCCTCCCGGAAGAGTTTCTCCACCAGAATGCTGAAACTGTCACCCGCCTGCACGTCGCGGATAAAGTCAACATCCCAGCGAAATACCTCGGCAACCACCATGGCCAAGGCCGGGGATTCGCCTATGGCCGCGACAGACTGGAACAAGCTGGACTCAACAAGGCCCTGCAAAAGCGCAAGCTGCACCGTGTAGACAATGGTTTCCACACGAGCTGTCCAGGCGGCGCCGTCACGTTCCACTACCAGTTTACGGCGGGTATCTATTTCGTATTCAAAACGCTCAAGGGCGTTTGTCTCCCGGTCGCGCACCACGGCATACGGCTGTCCGCTGCGAATATTGGCAAGAGAATGATGCTTGCGGGCGGCTTGCATAACGCCATGCACATCGCCGCCGAGCAGCTTTGCGGCGGTATCTCCCTCGGCAACAGTGCCGGAGATGATTTTGTGCCCGTCTTCAATACGCGTCAGCGTGACATCGTCGTCCGGTCCAACAGCTTCCGCGTCTTGCGGCGGCGCGGCAGGGGCTTCAACGTCCGCAGGCGGTTGCGCGTCTTCCAGTGCAGGCGCAGGCGGTTCCTCGGCGTTTGGCGCCGCAATCGCTTCCGCAGGCGGCGGCTCCGCTTGGGACAGCAGGTCAACAAACGCCGACAGCCCCAACAGAAGAAGCAGCACAGCCAACAAAGAGAGTGTGGAAAAACCCGGAAGCTGATTACGCATATCAGGGGCGTACCTTAGCCTCGCTTGGCGCGCTTGTCCAGCTTGTGGCGCGCCGTTTGGGAAGACCGCGCACTGCGTAGCGGCTATCCGGTTGTATTATAATGTGTTTTTTGCCCATGCCAAGCCTTGTTTCAAGCTGTGTTTTCTGCTAGCTTACGGAGTTCGCCACCTGTTTCAGGGCGCGTTGCGGCGCTCTTGGATGCTTATAAAGGATAGTTTTGACGTGCTGGAAACTTTTATCGTCAACCCCAAAAACGCCCTCCCTCTGGCTGTCGCCCGTGAAGTTGCCCAAGCGCCGAAAGAACCGCGCTATACTCCTCTTGTGTACTACGGCAAAAGCGGCAGCGGCAAAACACACCTGCTCCGGGCCATTGCCAACGCGTTCAGCGAGACCTACGGCGCGCAGGCCGTTTTTTACGGCAACGCGGTCGAATGCTTCCAGGAATGCGCACACAAGGGGACGAGCGCCGGGCTGGATACATATCAAGCCTATTGCATTGATGATATTCATCTTTTACTGAACGACTTTCCCTTGCAAGATAAACTTCTGCGTTTGCTGGAGGCTTGCCTGGCCGGGAAAAAACACTGCGTGTGCGCCTGTTCCGGTTCGCTTGTCTCCAAGGGTTTTACCGAAAGCCTGCGTGTACGTCTGGCGCGCGGGCGGATTGTCGCGTTGAAAACCCCGGATCTCGACGTACGAATGCGTTTTGCCCAGGCCCAGTGCATGATCCGCGGTATCGGCATGGCACAGGAACATCTCTTGCTGCTGGCCCAGCGTTGCGGGCATCTGTCCCATCTTGCTGAAGTATTGCTGAAAATAGCCGACTATGCCAAACTGAAGCAACGGCCGGTCGAAAAGCAGGATATCGAAAAAATATTGAAGCATTCCAGCGGGCACAGCCAGGTGACGCCTCAGGATATCATCCACCGGGTCGCGGCCTACTTTTCTCTCGCTCCCGAAGACATAACAGGCAACAAACGAAAGCCCGCCCTGGTCTTCGCCCGCCAAACGGCCATGTATCTTTGCCGGGAAATTCTCGGGTCCTCCTATGCCCTGCTCGGACACTATTTTGGCGGAAAAAACCACAGTACTGTCATATATGCCATTAAAAAAATTGAAAAATATATAGTTATGCACACTACTGCGCACCGAGAAATAACACACATCAAAAATATGTGCCTTCAAAAAAACAACGAGGCTGACCCGTGCCGTTTCCGCCGCGGACGATGCTGACATGTACGTTCTCTGTTACTATAAAAGTTTATATTTTAAATATCTTATAGGAAATAGAAACAAATTTTCTCCCCCAATAATATCCAACAAGGAAGAGATATGAAACTTACTATTATGAAAGAACACATTATCGAAGGCCTGCAAAAGGCTGCCGGCATCATTCCCGCCAAGACGGGAGCGGCGTATTTGCGTTCCTTGTGGTTACGGGCAGAGGGAGAAAGCCTTGCGCTTATGGCTACGGACGCCAATATCGAATTTACCGGACGCTACGCCGCTTCGGTCGTGCAGGAAGGTTTGATAGGCGTGCAGGGGAGAGCCTTTGTGGATCTTGTGCGCCAATTGCCTGAGGGACAGTTGACCCTGACTCTTGATGATCAATCCGGCAATCTTCTTCTGGAGCAGGGAAGGCGGAAATATAAGCTTCCTGTCCATGATGCCGCGTGGTTTCAAGCCTTTTCCACGTTTCCCGCGGATAATGTCGTCAACTGGTCGGCGGACTTTTTCCAGGAGATTATTGAGCGCGTCAGTTTTTGCATCAGTGACGACGATAACGCCGATGCGATAGGATGTTTGTTTATGAAAAGCGTGGGCAACGGACGTATCGAAAGCTGTGGCTTAAATGGCCACCAGTTTGCGATGGCGGCGTTTATCCATGATGAGCTGGCCGCCGTGCTGCCCCCCGAAGGCATGCTGATTCAAAAAAAATATATGCAGGAACTGAAAAAATGGTTGAGCGGCCTTGAGGACATTGAGCTGCACATCAGCGAAAAACGTATATTCCTTCGTTCCGGCGACGGCAGGGAAATGTTCAGTTTACCGCGCAGTACGTACAGTTATCCTGACTACATGAGTTTTGTATCGAAGCTGTCCGTCGAAAACGTCAGTCAGCTTGATGTGCGGCGCAAGGAATACATGGAGGCTCTGGGCCGTCTTGCCGTTTTTACGACGGACAATGATCGCTGCGCCTATCTTGAACTTGCCGAAGCAGAACTTATCCTGACCGCTCAGGGACAGGACGTGGGTTCCGCTGATGAACGTCTGGAAGTGAGTTACCAGGGCGATATTGCAAAAATAGCCTTTCCTACCCGTCATCTTCTGGATGTGCTGGGACATTTCACCTCTGCCCAAGTGCAATTCCGCTTTACCGCCGTGGAGGGTCCCTGCGGCGTCAGCGGCAAGGAAGACCCGGACTATATTGTCATCATCATGCCAATGAAAATGACGGATGTCGCGTATTACGAAGAAGAAGCCTGATGGCCCCGGCGATAACGCTCCACTGATCCAAACCTGATCGAGATGCTGTGATGCCAGATTTGTTGACGGAATCCCTATCCCCCCCCGAGTACGACGCTTCCTCCATTACCGTGCTGGAAGGCCTCGCTGCTGTGCGCAAACGCCCGGCCATGTATATCGGTTCCACGGACGCGCGCGGTTTGCACCATCTGGTGTATGAGGTGGTGGACAACTCCATCGACGAGGCCATGGCCGGCTTCTGTACCCGCATTGAAGTCGTGCTGCACCTGGATAATAGTGTGACCGTACGCGACGACGGACGCGGGATCCCTGTGGATATCCATCCCAAGGAGGGTGTGCCTGCCTTGCAGATTGTCATGACCAAGCTGCATGCCGGCGGCAAGTTTGACAACAATGCCTACAAGGTATCCGGCGGTCTGCACGGGGTAGGCGTTTCCTGCGTGAATGCGCTTTCGGAAAAGCTGACGGTCAGTGTCCGCCGCGACGGCAAGCGCTATCGCCAGACCTATGTCCGGGGTGTGCCGCAAGACGAAGTGACGATGGTCGGCGAGATTGACGCGAATAACCACGGAACCTCCGTCCGCTTCAAACCGGATGAAGAAATCTTTGAAACAACGGAATTTTCCTTTGAAACCTTGAAAAAACGTTTCGAAGAACTGGCGTACCTGAACAGAGGCCTGGAAATTACCTGCATCGACGAGCGGCTGGATGAAAAACATCTGTTTCGTGCGGACGGCGGCATCACGCAATTCGTGAAAGATTTGAATTCCGGCGAAGGCGGGCTCCATGCCGTGATTGCCGCCGAAGGCCGCATTGACAGCGTGCTGGTGGACTTTGCCCTGCAATATAACGCCGGGTACAAGGAAAACGTGCTCACCTTCGCCAATAATATCCGCACCAAGGAAGGCGGCACGCACCTGATGGGTTTTCGCGCCGCCCTGACCCGCGCCATCAACGGCTATATCAAAACCCAGACGGATCTGAGCAAAAAATTCAAGGGCACGGTCCTGTCCGGGGATGATGTGCGCGAGGGGCTGACCTGCGTGGTCAGCGTCAAGCTGCCTGATCCGCAGTTTGAAGGGCAAACGAAAACAAAACTCGGCAACAGCGAACTCGCCGGGATTGTCGCGGGCATCGTGTACGAACGCCTTAATGCGCATTTTGAAGCCAATCCCAAAGACGTGCGACTGATTATCGACAAGGCCGTGGATGCCGCCCGCGCCAGGGACGCCGCCCGTCGCGCCAAGGAACTCGTGCGCCGCAAGGGCGCGCTGACCGACAATGCCTTGCCCGGCAAACTGGCGGACTGCCAATCCAAAGATCCCGCCGCCTCGGAACTCTTCATCGTGGAAGGCGACAGCGCCGGCGGTTCGGCAAAGCAGGGACGCAACCCGGCCAATCAGGCCATTTTGCCCCTGCGCGGCAAAATTTTGAATATCGAACGGACCCGCTTTGATCGCATGCTGGCCAACAAGGAAGTCAAAGCCCTGATTACGGCGCTGGGCGCGGGCATCGGCGAGGAGGACACCGACTATGCCAAGCTGCGTTACCACAAAATAGTCATCATGACCGACGCCGATGTGGACGGCGCGCACATCCGCACTTTGCTCCTGACCTTCTTTTTCCGCCAGTACCAGCAGCTTATTGAGGACGGCTGCCTCTATATCGCGCAGCCGCCGTTGTACCGAGTGCATAACGCCCGCATGGAACGCTTCATCAAAGACGATACGGAACTCAATGCCTTCCTGCTGACGCGCGCGAGTGAGGATTGCGCCATCACCGCCGATAACGGCAACAGCTTTCAGGGTTCTACGCTTGTGGAACTCTTGCGCCGCATCGCCCTGCTGGAGGCATGGGCCCAGGATGCGGAACTGAAAGGCATCAGCCGCGCCTTGTTTATGGTGTTTTTGCGCTACGACGCCTGTATCACGCCGGAATGGCTCCAAGGGGACGTGCCGGGCGCTTTGCATGCCTGGCTGGACGCCTGCGGCATACAGCTTGTTGTGGAGCGGGAAAGCAGCGCAGACGACGAACGGTTTTTTGCCGTGTTTGCAACCCGGGACGGGCACCGTACCCGCCTGGGCGTGGAATTTTTCGCCTCGAAAATGTATCGGCAGGCTTGGCGCATTCTGGCCGATATCCGCAGCGCCTGCGGCGGCACACACTTCGCCCTGGGCCGCAAAAACGCGGAACCCTTCTCCACGGACGATATTTTTGCGCTGCAGCGCGCCTGCTTCGACGAAGCCCGCAAAGGGCTGAACATCCAGCGCTATAAAGGCCTGGGCGAAATGAACCCCGAACAGCTCTGGGTGACCACGATGAACCCGGAGAACCGCACACTGCTGCAAGTGGCTATTGATGATGCCGAAGAAGCCTCCGAGGCCTTCGAGCAGCTCATGGGCGACCGTGTTGAGCCGCGGCGCGAATTCATCGAACGCAACGCGCTCAATGTGCAGGATCTTGATATTTGACGCACCGGCGTCAAGGAACATTCACCCTAACCGTATCGTGAGCGTTGTGTGTCTGAACTACCTGTGTCCACGCAGCCGCGGATCAGTATCGAGAAAGAGCTGCGCAAAGCCTATCTCGAGTACTCGTTAAGCGTTATTATCGGCCGCGCCATTCCAGACGTCCGGGATGGCCTCAAGCCTGTGCACCGGCGCATTTTGTTCGCGCAGCATGAACTCGGCAACACGCACAGCCGCCCGCACAAGAAGTCGGCGCGCGTTGTCGGGGACGTCATCGGCAAATACCATCCTCACGGGGATGCCGCTGTCTATGACGCCCTGGTGCGCATGGCTCAGGATTTTTCCATGCGCGACCCTTTGGTGGACGGGCAGGGCAACTTCGGATCGATAGACGGCGACGCTCCGGCGGCGATGCGGTATACGGAAGTGCGCATGTCGCGCCTTGCCGGGGAGTTTCTGGCCGACATCGAAAAAGAGACGGTGGATTTCAGGCCGAACTACGATAACAGCCTGGAGGAACCGAGCGTTCTGCCGGCCAGGGTGCCGAATCTGCTGCTCAACGGTTCGTCCGGCATCGCGGTTGGCATGGCCACCAACATCCCTCCGCACAACTTGGGCGAACTGTGTGATGCGCTCCTGCATCTTTTAGATGCGCCCGATTGCACTATCCAAGATCTGATGAATTTCGTGCAGGGGCCGGATTTGCCGACCCGCGGCTTTATCTATGCGGGCCAAGGACTGAGAGACGCGTATCACACGGGCCGGGGCACGGTGAAGCTGCGGGGCCGCGTGGAAGTGGAAGAACGCAAAAAGGGCGCGCAAACCGTCGTGATCCGGGAAATTCCCTATGGCGTGAACAAGTCGAACCTGGTGGAAAAAATAGCGGCTCTTGTCAATGACCGCAAGCTGGACGGCGTGACGGATCTGCGCGACGAATCCGATCGCAACGGCATCCGTATCGTGCTTGACCTCAAACGCGGCGCGCTGCCCGACCTCATCATCAATGCGCTGTATAAATACACCCCGCTGGAGACCTCCTTCGGCATCAACATGTTGGCCGTAGTGGACAACAGGCCGCAACTGCTCAATCTCAAAAGCGCGTTGTCCTACTTTTTGGATCATCGACGGATCGTGGTGGTGCGCCGCACACGCTTCGATTTGGCGAAGGCCGAGGCCAGAGCCCATATCCTCGAAGGGCTGCGCGTCGCGCTGGATAATATTGACGAGGTCGTGCGGCTCATCCGGGGATCGAAAACGCCGCCCGAGGCCAAGGAACGCCTGATACAGCGTTTCGCTTTTTCCGAACTCCAGGCTCAGGCCATTCTGGATATGCGCCTGCAACGCCTGACCAATCTTGAACACGAGAAACTGTTGGAGGAATATCGGGAGCTGCTCAAAAAAATTGAATACTTCAACACAATTCTGGCCAATCCAGAGGTATTGCGCGGCGTGCTGCGCGACGAGATACAGGCGCTGCAAGAAACCTATGCCACCAAGCGGCGCAGCGAAGTGCTGCGGGATGAGCTTGACGGGATCGATATCGAAGACCTCCTTCCTGATGAAGACGTGGTCATCACCCTGTCCCGGCGCGGGTATATCAAGCGCACCACGCTGGATAACTACCAGCAGCAGCGGCGCGGCGGCAAGGGCATTGCCGGCGTGCATACGGGCGACGGCGACTTTGTGCAGGACTTTCTCAGCACCACCAACCACCAGCATCTGCTGCTCTTTACCAACAGGGGCCGCATGCACCAGCTCAAGGTGCACCAGGCGCCGGAAGGGAGCCGTACGGCCAAGGGCGTACACATCGCCAACCTCCTGCCGCTGGAGCACGCGGAATATGTGTCCACCGCGCTGACGGTGCGGGATTTTGCGGAAGACAAGTATTTTCTGTTCATTACCAAGCGGGGCATGGTCAAGCGTTCCGCCGCCTCGCTCTATGCCAGGGCGCGCAAGGGCGGCCTGATTGCCGTCTGCCTGAAGGAAGACGATGAGCTGATCATGGTGCGGCCCATTGAAGATGACGCCCATGTGGCGCTCGCCACCACCGGGGGCTATGCCATACGCTTCGCTTGCAGCGATGTGCGGCCTATGGGCCGCGGCGCCGCAGGAGTCAAGGGGATTGCCCTGCGCCGGGACGACAGCGTGGTGGCGGGGCTGATTCTGCGACCGGACGACCAGAGCACGACCATCCTGTCCATTTCCGCTCTGGGCTACGGCAAGCGTACCCAGGTTGACCTGTACCGTCTGCAAAGCAGGGGCGGCAAAGGCGTCCTCAACTTCCGGGTGACGCCCAAAACCGGCCCCGTGGTAGGCGGTATGCCCGTGCGTGAGGATGACGCGCTGATCCTGCTCACTTCCACGAACAAAATTATTCGCATGGGCCTTGATCAGGTGCGCAGCATAGGCCGGGTGACCTCCGGCGTGATGCTGGTGCGCCTGGACGAGGGCGCGCGGGTGGTAGGCTTTGATCGTCTTGCGCTTGACGATGCCGCGCGTTTGGCCGAAGAGGCCCCCGGCGAAACCATGTAAGGTGCGGAGCATGATGCACTATATCTTGACGCGTGTCGTTTGCCTGTTGTTCTTGTTCGCCTTCAGCGCGGCCTGTGATCGCGTGCCGTTGACGATCAACGACCTCGACGAGGCAAAGGCGGCCATAAGCCAACGCGACTGGCCCCGGGCGGAACGCTTGCTGGAACGCTATTTGCGCACCGAGGAGGCGCCGCAACAGCGCTGGGAAGCCTGGTTGCGTCTTGTGGACATTTATAGCCGCGTCAATCTGGATCGGCAGGGCGCCGTGGCGCAATTGGAAGCCATGCGTCAGGAATTTTCCCAGGATGCGGCCAAGAAGAAGCTGATTCTGGCGCGCTTGGGCGAGCTGCATGAAAGTCTCGGGAACGCCGGCCAAGCGGTGGCCGTATGGGAACGCTATGCGGAGCTTGACAACCTGACCGATCAGGAAGCGGCGCGCGTACAGCGTGCGCTCGGCCATCTGCATTTTAAGCAACGCCGCTTTGATTTGGCGGAAGAAGCCTTGCGGACCTGCCAGGCGCTGCCGGTGGAAGAAGCGTTCCGGGCCTGGTGCCTGTATGATCTGGCGTTGGCGAACATGGCGCGCGAAGAGTTGGAGGATGCCCACGATCAGGCGATTCAGGTGCTCAGCATGCAGGTGGATGATCAGCTCAGGGGGTTGGCCGGTTTTTTACTGGCGGATGTGCTTGAGCAACAGGGTCTGCGCGCGGAGGCCCTGAGCCGTTTCGAGTCCGTGCGGGGTTTGTACCCCAATGGCATGGTGATTGACAACCGCATTGCCTATCTGAAGGGTGGGCCGAGAGGAAACTCAGGGAGCAGCAAGCCATGATTCGTCATGCCTGTGGCCTTTTTGGCATCAGCGGCCATCCGGAAGCCGCGCGGCACGCGTATTTCGGTCTGTATGCCCAGCAGCACCGGGGCCAGGAAAGCGCGGGCATTGCGACCTGGGATGGCAACACGCTGCATGAGCAGCGGGGTATGGGTCTTGTGCACGATGTGTTCAGCGAGGCCAACCTGCAACGGCTGCCGGGCGACAACGCCATAGGCCATGTGCGCTACGGCACGAGCGCCACCGCATCGCTTCGTGACGCTCAGCCTTTTACCGTGCATCACCAGGGCAGGGGGATCGCCCTGGCGCACAACGGCAGGCTGGTGAACTCCGAAGAGTTGCGCCGCACGCTGGAAGCGGACGGGGCTATCTTCCGGACAGCCGGCGATTGCGAATTATTTATGCATCTCATCATACGGGCCATGCGCCGCAACAGCCTTGAAGACGCTATTATTGAAGCCTGCTCCCAGGTGCGAGGCTCCTACTGCCTGGTGTTGCTGATGGGCGATACGCTGATTGGCCTGCGGGATCCGTACGGCCTGCACCCTTTGGTGCTTGGCAGCCTGGAAGACTGCCATGTGCTGGTGTCGGAAACCTGCGCGTTGGATTTGCTGGAGGCGGATCTGCTGCGCATTGTGGAGCCGGGCGAAATGGTGATCATCCAGAACGGCAGTCTGCGCAGCCTGCGTCTGGCGCCGGCGCAGACGCCCAAGCAGTGCATATTTGAGCTGGTGTACTTCGGCCGGCCGGACTCGCTTATTTTCGGCGAACAGGTGTATCTGTGCCGCAAGCGCATGGGCTGGCAACTGGCGTCCGAGGGTACGCCGGATGTGGATTTTGTCATGCCTTTTCCGGATTCGGGGGTGTATGCCGCGGTCGGTTTTGCCCAGTGCGCGGACTTGCCCTATGAACACGCCATGATCCGCAACCACTATGTGGGCCGGACCTTCATCCAGCCTTCGCAGAGCATGCGCGACTTCAGCGCGCGCGTGAAAATCAATCCGGTGCGGCCAATGATTGCCGATAAACGCATCTGTATTGTCGATGACAGTATTGTGCGCGGCACCACCATGCTGGCCCGCGTGAAAAAGCTGCGCGAACTCGGCGCGCGTGAGGTGCATATCCGGATTTCCTGTCCGCCGGTGCGCTTTCCCTGCGCGTACGGCATTGACTTTTCCTCGCGGGGGGAGCTCATCGCCGCCAGCAAGTCCGTGGAAGAAATGCGGCGCCTGTTCGACGCCGACAGCCTGCATCATCTTTCCCTCCAGGGGCTTGCGCGGTCTGTGGCGCACCCGGATCATTATTGTCTGGCCTGCCTGACGGGTGAATACCCCGTGCCGCTGGAGGCAGGGCACGGGCAGCAGACATGCGGCACGCGATGAACACGGAGCAGGATCCGGTCATCCCGCGCGTGGCCTATGTGCTGCTCTGGTTTCCCCGCGCCTCGGAGACCTTTGTGTTCGGCGAAGTCGGCGCGCTCCGGGAATTGGGCTTGCCCATCCATGTGTACACCATGTACGGCGCGAGCATGCGGGGCTGTTCCGAGCACATGCGCGCCTACAACGGCCCGGTAACGCGTTGCGGACTCCGTGCCTTGGGGCGGGTGCTGCTGGCCTTTTTCAAAGAGCTGGCGCGCAGGCCGGCGCACACCTTCGCGTTGATGCGCCGTTGTCTGTTGCGGCGCATGCGGGACTTGGAAACACTGGGGGAAAACACCTGGTGCTTTTTCGCGGGCTTTACCCTGGCTGCCTGGGCGAAACGCGACGGCATTGACCTGCTGCACGCCCCTTGGGCCAATGGCCCTTGTACGGCGGTTTGGGTGGCGTCCCAACTGACAGGCATTCCTTTCGCCTTTACCGGGCGGGCCGGCGACATGTATCCCCAGGACGGGCTGTTGCGGGAAAAGCTGGAAGCCTGCCTGTTCGCGCGGACCAATACCGCCGCGAATGCGCGCTATCTTGTTTCCCATGCGCCTGCCGGGCATGAGGAGAAAATTGTGCTGGTGTATAACTCCCTGACACTGCCCAAGGAACCGCCCGTCCGGGGGCCGGTGGAACCGCCGTACAAGATTCTGGCTGTGGGGCGTTTTGCTCGCACGAAAGGCTTTGCATACCTCATGACGGCCATGGCGCGCCTGAAACGTGAAGCCTTTCCCTGCAAGCTTACGCTGGTGGGCGACGGTTGGCTGCGCGCCGCGCTGCGCACTCTGCGATCGCGGCTGCGGCTGGAGGACTGTGTCCATATGCCCGGCTTTGTGCCCCATGACAAAATACCGGCCTTGCTGGAAAGCCACCATATGCTGACGGCGCCTTGCGTTGTGACGGACACAGGCGATCGCGACGGCATTCCCAACGTGATCATTGAGGCGCTTTCCCAAGGGATGCCCGTTGTGGCGACCAACGTCAGCGGCATAGGCGAAATCGTGTTGCATAACGTGACGGGCTTGCTGGTTGCCCAGCGCGATCCCCGCGCGCTGGCCGATGCTATCCGGACTCTGGCCACGCGCCGCGAACAGGCTTTGGCGATGGCGGAGGAAGGCAAGCGGCTTGTGCGGCGCCTGTTTGATCCCCAGACGAATATTCCGGCGCTGTACGCGCTGTATGTAGAGCGTTGCACCATTTTGCGGCGTCCGGAGCGGTGATGGCTGCATCCGCCGCGACCGTGGAGCTTGTGCTCAGTATCGATGTGGAAGAAGAGGGGCTTTTCCGGGGCGCATACGCCAGGCGGAACCCCAGTGTGCGCAATGTTGCCGCGCTGATGCGCCTGTCGCCGATCCTGGAGGAATTTGATCTGCCGGTCAGCCTGCTTTGTACGCACAGCGTTTTTGCCGATGCCGCCGCCTGCCGGGTACTGGCGGATATGTGCGCGCGGCGCCGGGTGGAAATAGGCGCGCATCTGCATCATTGGAACACGCCGCCCCTTGGGGCGGACAGCGCGGCGGGGCAGGGCTACGAATCGCCCGGCAGACTGCCTGAGACGCTGCTTGCGGCGCGCGTGGCAAGCCTGTTTGCTGCCGGCAGGACTTTTCTGGGGAAGCCGCTGACGAGTTTTCGCATGGGGAAATGGGATCTGCACCGCCGGCATTGGCCCTTGCTGGCGGAGGCGGGTGTGCTGGTCGACGCGTCGGTGCGGCCCCTGCATTACGCTGCGCACGGGCCGGATCATTTTGACGCGCCTGGGGATCCCTATGTGGTCCCTGTGCGGGGCCGCGCGATTCTGGAAGCGCCCTTGACGTGCATGCCGCTGTGCGCGTGCCTGCGGCGCTTGCGCCCATCCTCCGGCGTCGGCGGCGTACGCAGACGTCTTGCTGCCTCCGTGCAAAAATGGGGCGTGTTGGCTCTGTTGCCGGCCTACCATCCCCTGTGGGTGATGCAAGCCGTCACCAAACGGCGCCTTACGCAGGGGGGCAGGGTGCTGTCGTTGACCTGGCACTCTTCAGAGATGATGCCGGGCGCCACGCCGCATTTGCCGGACGCGCCCGCAGTGGAGCGCTTTTTAGAAAAGATCCGCAGCTATCTGCGTTGGCTGACGGGCTGGGCCGCCGTCCAGGGCCGCACCCTTGATGAACTGCGGCAAACATGGAATACGGAAAACTCCGGCCTGCGTCCCGGCCGGGTTGGCGTAGCCGGCGGCGACTGGAGGTATTGATGTCCCGGGAAGATGCGCAACAGCCTGTTGCGTCCATGCCGCATGTGGCCTATGTGCTGCTCTGGTATCCGGTGTTCACGCAGCCTTTTATCTTCCGGGAAGTGGAAGGCTTGAAAAAGGCCGGCGTGCCGCTGACGGTCTACAGTCTGTATGGCCGTTCCGTGCATAAGTGCTCCGATGCCATGCGGGCGGTCGCCTGTCAGACCCACAGCTTCGGCATGCCGGCGGCCGGGCGTTTTTTCCTGGCCTTTGTCCGGCGGTTTTTCGCCCAACCCCGCGTCATGCTCGGCCTGATGCGGGAAATGCTCTTTAGGCCGTGGCTGCACCTGGAATCCGCCGCGGAAGTCTGCTGGGGCTTTCTGG
>Ga0123357_10007108_pt1 | contig 13780 bp, 14 predicted proteins | sample TergutEmb28metaG_FD_89873 | JGI IMG/M metagenome (GOLD analysis project Ga0123357, IMG submission 89873) | Embiratermes neotenicus P4 segment gut microbial communities from Petit-Saut dam, French Guiana - Emb289 P4 | ecosystem: Host-associated > Arthropoda: Insects > Digestive system > Gut ... | reverse complement strand
TCGTCCGTCTTGCGGCCCAACGCATAAGCGCCGGCCGACGCGACCACGCGGCGTTCGTCGACATTGGTTTTCAGTTCGTCCAACGCGTCAATCCAGTCGCCGGCGTAATAATCGGTCAATTGGCATTCGACCGGCGTGTGTTCAAGGTTCATGACGGGGACCAGCTGGTTGCGCTCTTTGGTGGCGGCGGTGCCGCGGCCGACTTTTTGGAACACGGTCGTGGACCCGACGACGCCGGTTTTGGACCGCACGGTCGAACGCAATTTCGTTCCCATCTGCTGATAAGCCAAATGCACGTCGGCTTCGAACTGTTTGATAAATGCCTGGTCAATTGATAAAGACATTTTTGTTTCCTTTGGTTGTGCGGATTGCGTGACCCACCCAACGAAATCTTCGATTTCGCCGGGACCCGGGGGTGCAATCCGGATAAAGTAAAGCCGGCGCATTCCGTAATGGTTGCGCCGGCGCAATATGTTTTGTTTGATAGTTATGTGGAAACCCGTCCAATAAAATCTGCGATTTTCTTGGGACCCGGGGAACGCCACGCCATTCGGCAAAACGCGCGGGTCCAAAGGATTGTCCGCGAATAAGTGCAAGTGTCAGTGCAAGTGCAAGTCGTTAAGATTATGAAATGAATTTCATATCCGTATCCGAACCGCTTGCACTTGCACTTTCACTATTTTGAAATAAAAAAATCCAGCAAACGCTGGATTTTTTTATTTCAAAAGAAAGTTATTATTTCTTTTTCTTCGCCGGGGCCTTTTTGGCAACGGCTTTCTTTGCAACCGGCTTTTTGACGGCCAGTTTCTTCACGGCTTTCTTTTTCGCGGGCGCTTTTTTCGCCGCCGGCTTTTTAACGGCCAGCTTTTTCACGACTTTCTTTTTCGCCGGGGCTTTCTTGGCAACCGGTTTTTTGGCGGCCGGTTTTTTCGCCGGGGCTTTTTTGGCGGCCGGTTTCTTTACGGCTTTCTTCGCGACCGGCTTTTTCACGGCCAGTTTCTTCACGACTTTCTTTTTCGCGACTTTTTTCGTCGCCGCCAGTTTCTTTCCTTTCTTTTTCGCCGGGGCCTTTTTGGCAACCGGTTTCTTTGCAACCGGCTTTTTGACGGCCAGTTTCTTTACTTTCTTTTTCGCCGGGGCTTTCTTCGCGACGGCTTTCTTGGCGACCGGCTTTTTCACGGCCAATTTCTTAACCGTTTTTTTCGCGGGCGCTTTTTTGGCCGCCGGCTTTTTAGCAGGGGCTTTTTTGGCGACTGGCTTTTTTGCCGCGGGTTTCGCAGCAGGTTTTTTTGCAGTCGGCTTCAAGAATGAAAATGCCATTCTTTCTCTCCTTCTTTTTGTTGTTTTGGAACAAAAGTTTTTTTGTTCTTAATCATAATTTTATCAGTAATGAAAAAAATAGTAAAGAACATTTTATAAAATTCACGAATAAAGTTTTTTGAAACCGTTTTCGATTTTGCGAACATATTCGGAATCGTGGTCGCGCCAATATTTTGGGTCACGCATCATATCGCGAAGGTCGGAATCGGACAGCTCGCCCGTTGCATTTTTCGCCAATGATACGGATGGTTCCATATTTTGCATCATCGCGTAAATACTGCGGATTCCCGCGGGCGACGACGATAACGATTCGCGCGTATCGGCCGGTAAAAACTTTTCTGCGAACACGTCGATGGCGGTCAATGCTTCGCGCATTTTTTCTTCGGTTCCGAAAAAGTTTTTAAGTTCGTTATATGAATCCGATTCATACCGCGACCGGAACATTTCGGACAGCGTCGGCGTCAAAAATTCATTCGCGATGTCGTAAATTTTTTCAACTTGCTTTGCATTAAGGCCGGCATCCAGAAATTTTTTCCGAATCGTTTCATCATCGAACAGCGGGTGAATCGGATATTCGGCGATGTCGGTCGGCACGCCGATGGCATGGTTGAATTTTTCGATTGTGGCCGGGTCGGCATCGTCGCCCGGAACGGACACCATCGTGCCGATTTTCTTTTCCAATTCGGAATACGATTTCAAAATCGCGTCGGAATTCAGTCCGCCGTCCGCGTTTTGGAATTTTTCTGGGATTTGCATGTGTTCTCCTTATGGTGATTGTGTATTCCCGCGCGCAGAAAGAATATTCCGCCAAGGGTGAATAGCGTTTGCAACATGTTAAAGATATCGGAATCGCCGGCGATATACGCCGCAATCGCCGATATGATTCCGGCCGTGGAAACGATATAGGTGCGGCGTCCGGCCAGCCATCCGCCGCCGATGATTCGGGTGATTTTGTTCATGGAAAAAACCTTTGGTTTTTTTAGTCGTCAGTATTCAGTATGCAGTATTCAGACAGATTGGATGGGGTCAAATGATTGATTCCTATGCTTAAAATTTAGATATGAACTAATCTGAATACAGAATACTGCATACTGAATACTATAAATAGAACATCAATCCGTCCGTCTCGGCGACGTATCCGGCCGCGCGCGCCCAATCGGGCGATGTGTCCGCATGATGAAACCGCGTCGCGCCCATGACGGTCTCATTCAGCTGACCGGAAATCATCCGCCGCACCGTGCGCAAGCACATTTGGAACGGGGCGGTTTTGCTGTCGGCGAATAAATCCGGATGTCGTGGCGAATCGATTCGAATCGATTCGAAAATTGAATCGTCCATCACGATATCGCTTAATGCGCGGCCGGTCTTATTCGATAGATTCGCAATCATGGACGCCAAGGCTTCGACCGCGCGCAACGACACCGCGCCGGTTTCGGCATAAATCAGTCGCGCCAATTTATACGTCGTAATCTTCGCGTCGTCGTTGTTTTGAATAAGCGTCAATTCCGGTTTTGGGCTTTCGCTTGGCGAAGTGAGCTGCGACGCGGCATTCATGGCGTTCCTTTTTGGTTTGGATTTTTAACAAAAATTACTGCATAATTTTTGTAAAATAAAAACCCGTGAATAAATCCACGGGTTTAAAAATTTTATTTAGTTTCGGGCACAAAAAAATCCCCGGCGGGGACGGATAGACCTTTCACTTTGATGCGCATAGTATATCACAAATCGCATCGCGAAGCAAGAAGTATTTTGTTTACAAATCAATCTTTTTATCGATTAATCCGTTTTCTTTGCAATATTCGATATTTTTAATCGCATTCTTCAATTGGATTTCTGATAATTCGTTGATGATTGTTTCATCGATGCCGATATTCAATTCTTTGGTGCGCAGGGCTTTCATGATGGAATGCCCGGCGTATTGCCAATACCGCGCGCCATGATTTTCTTTCAGACATTGGATATTGCTTTCGAACCGGTCGAACGCACGGACGATTTTGGATTCGATTGTGTCGACGGCTTCGAATTCCATAAACAAATCATAAATCTTTTGACCGATGGGCGCGGGCAATTCTGTTTTATATTTTTGAATCGTTTCCAATTCGCGCGCTTTCTTTTGCGCCTTCACTTCATCTGTTTGTTGAAACATCGGCACATCCCCGGCGTCGGCTTCGACCAAATCATGCACCAGCGCCATTTCCAACATTTTTTGCGCATCTACCCCCCCCCCCGGATTTTTCAGATATGGCGTGACCATCAGAATCATGAACATCAGTTTCATGATGTGGTCGCTGTCATGTTCGCGCGCGCCGTTTTGCATAATGGTGAAGCGTTCGACATAGCACAGCTTTTCAACCGTATCCATAAAGCGATAAATCTTTTGAGCGGTGTCGTTCATTTTTTTATTCGTATTTTATTTCTTCAACTCATCCGCCAATAACGCGATGGCGACGGCATAGGAATTGGAGTTGTTCCATTTCTTGATGCGATAGAAATTGTCGAAAGTCAGAAACGCGCGGCATGGTTTTACCGCCGGCGCGACCGCGGTATCGGTGGCGGCGGTGTTCGGATTATTATCCGTGCCTTGTACGGGCGGAACATGTTCCGCCCCTACGTCGTTCGTTGCATTCGTAGAATCCGTTGATGCGCTTGCTGCCACGTTCGCGCAACAGGTTGCGTCGCACACGATGCCGGTCGTATCCGTGCCCATAATCGCATTGCCGGCCGTATCCGTAATCCCGATGGCGGCCCAATCGTCGATGCTCTTTTTCGTCTTGCCGTCGCATAACGATGAATCGAAATCGACGGGCAGCGCGACTTCGAACACAATGTTCGCCGCGCCGTCCCATCCCAATTGCGATAAATAATTTCCGGCAGAATACATCGCGTCGCTGATATTATTAATGATATCGATTTTTCCGTCGCCGTTGCCGTCCATGCCGTATTGTTTCAACGTCGTCGGAATGAATTGGAAGTGCCCCATCGCGCCGGCCCAGCTGCCCCGTATTGCGGCAATGTCCAGCTTGTTATCATCCGCAATATGCATCAGCGCGATAAGTTGATTCGTGAAAAATGTTTCCCGCCGGCCATCGTATATCAATGTCAAAAAGGCGTCGGACAATTGATGCGCGGCCTTGTATTCCCCGTATCGTGATTCCATCCCCCAAAAGGCCAGGATGACATTCGCCGGAACACCGAACTGCTTATCGACTTTTTTTAATAACGTGGGATATTTTTTCTTTGCCGCCAAACCCTTTGTGATTCGTTCCGCACTGACCGCGCGCGCGATGTAATCGTCCAACATAATCGTGAATTCGGCCTGATTCTGGTCTTTCTGCACAACCTGGGGGATAAAAGCGCCGTCTTGAATCACCGTATTGATGACGGCCGGCGATATCTTTTCAGTAACCGCGCGGTCTTGGACATTATTCAGAATCGTGTTCCACCGGTCCATGTCGAATTCGCCTTCGTCGGCGCGCGCCACGACCGGCGCAATCACAAACACAAAACACAAAATGGAAAATATTTTTTTCATAAGGATACGTATACTAGAAAACATAAAGAGGGGCAAGTGAGAAATGATGCCACTTCGGATTGTAATACGAAGTTTATTTTGTGAACGGTCTATGTAGGGGCGAATAATTATTCGCCCCTACGAGTGTCGAACGATGGGACAGAATTCGATTTATTGCCTTAACTAAGTATCTTCAGAAGGTATATTTGATTCCAATGTGCAAACCGAACGATTGCCATACCGCATATTTCAGCGATTCCGATACGGTTTCGGTATGCGCCGGCACGGTGGTCAGCGAAGGCGCGCCGGTCGACGAATCATAAATCGGATTTCCGTTCGCGTCGACGTTATACGTCGTGTATTCCGCAATGAATAGTTTCCCGCCGATTTTTCCGACATAGAAATAGCTTGTATCCGCCTTGATGGACAATTGCACGCGGTCGGAAATACTATATATGTATTCCATTTCCGCCTGATAATCATACGCGCCGTTGGAACCTTCGTCGATAAAGGACGGATTTTGCTGCCAATCCGTGCGGTTCGGCCAAATGCCTTGGGACGAATAGTTCGGCAATCCCGCCTGGGCATAAAACCGCAGCTTGTCTTTAAAGGTCATCTGCTTTTCGATTTCAAGGCCGATGTAAATGCCGCTCCATGTCGTGTTATAAATATGCGTGACGCCCGGAACGACAATCGCCCCATCGCCGCCAATCACGACGCAGGAATCCGCCGGGACGCCCCAGGCGAATGAGTTTCCCGCGGCGTCCGTCATGGTAAACGGGTCATATTGAATCGGGGTAACCAAGGTGCAGATTCCGGTCGCCGGGTCGCAGACCTGCTGCGGCGCCTGGCCGGGTCCCGACGACGGCTGAACCAAAATATCCCCCGGCGACATGCACACCTGGTAATATCCGGCAGGGGGCGTCGAACCCTGGGGGACGGCGACATACGAACTGTTGCCCGTCGAATTATCCGTGGTGCCGAAAATATAGTCGCCGTATTGGGTCATCAGCGGCAGATAGATGCCCGGATTCGGATAGATATGGTCGGACATGGTCAGGTTATGCTTGAACATTTCATACCCGACGGATGGGCTAAATTTCCATCCCCCAATGTCAAAGATATTCTTGGCGCCGAAACCCGCGCGCATGTATTGCGTCGTGCCGGCCAGATTGCCCATCGAAATGGTGAAAATGCCGACGTCCGGTTGGGACGCGTCATACGGTTTCAAGTCGTAATCCATGCTCATCCCGCCGCCGGCAACCTTGCCATACCCATATTCCGCGTTGATAAACAGGTCGTAATCTTTCACGCTGAAATTATGCTGAACATTCAAATTGATTGTATTCAGCAGCATATCGTTCCATTTCAGGATGCTGTTCACGCCCGTCTTGAATTCGAAATTGGCGAACTGGCGCCCATAATCGGCCGAAATAATCCAATCCGGCAAGGTCGGCATGCCGATGCCGACCGCGGTTGGGCCGGTCGTCGAATATTGCTGATTGGTGGGCAGATATTGGGGCGGCGTCGATGGCACTTGATAGGTATAAGTGCGCTGGCCCACGATGGTTTTGCTGTCGAATGTTTGGGTGGCCTGGGTCGGCTGATACCCCGCGCTGTAATATTGGGGCGTTCCTTCGGGAACGGCGGCCGTGATTTGGCCGACGGATGACCCGACATTGGCGGCAAAGACAGCCAAAGGCATAAAAATACCTATGAAGATAAGCGGATATGCTTTCATTCTATTATTGATGATTGATTATATCATAAAAACGAAAGCAAAAAAAGTTAAAGTGTCAGTGACAGTGTCAGTGTCAGAAAAATCTACTTGCAAAGGACTTAAATATAGGTAAAATGATACCCGAAGAAACCCCGATTATGGGGTTCGCGTCAGAATCGTCCAAGGTGGGGTGGAAATCGCCCCGAAGTGTATAAAAATACATGAGTGGGCGATTTCCGCCCCGATTTGGGCGATTATCACGCGAACGGTCAAGAGAAAAGGATTAAGAAATGGCAGTTCCAAAAAGCAAAACCAGCAAATCGCATAGCAAAATGCGTCGCGCCCATGACGCCTTGCCCGTGATGGCGGCATCCACCTGCAAGAAATGCGGCGAAAAGAAACGCCCGCACCACGTGTGCCCTTCGTGCGGGAATTATGACGGCAAACAAGTGGTAGCGAAATAAGTGAATAGTGAATAGTGAATAGTGAAAAAATTGATTTCATTATTCACTATTCACTATTCACTATTCACTTCAAATGTCAGACTCCACAAAGAAAATCATCGCAATCGATGCCATGGGCGGCGACAAAGCGCCGAAAGCCGTGCTGGGCGGGCTGAACCAGTTCTTGTTCCAGAACGGTGAAGGGGACGTCGGTTTCCGCATTTTCGGGGCGGCGGCGCTGATTACCCGCATGCTGAACAAATATCCGCGCGTGGCCCGCAATTCCGAAATCATCAATGCGCCGGCTCAAATCAAGTCCACCGACAAACTGCGCGAAATTGTGAAAAGTTCCCAAAACACATCCATGTATATGGCGATAAAGGACGTGCGCGAAGGAAATTCCTGCGCCGTCGTTTCCGCTGGAAATACGGGGATTCTGATGGCTTTGTCGAAACTGGCGCTGAAAACCGTATCGGGCATATCGCGTCCCGCCATCACGACGATGTTACCATCCGGCGGCGGCGACCAAAAGGTCGTCATGCTGGATTTGGGTGCGAACGTCGTCTGCGACGAAGAAAATCTGTTTGATTTTGCGCTGATGGGGTCGGTCTATGCGGATGCCATCGGGAAAATGCCGCGGCCGCGCCTCGGCGTGCTGAACATCGGCGAAGAAGAGCAAAAGGGTCAGGAATACCTGCAAAATCTGAATAAATTGCTGACCGCGCACAAATCAGAATTGCCGTTCGATTACATCGGCTTTGTCGAAGGCACGGATATCGGCGCCGGCAATGTCCAAGTTGTGGTCACCGACGGATTCACCGGAAATATCGTCCTGAAAACCATCGAAGGCACGGCGAAACTGGTGAAACGCGTGGTGGTCGACACGTTCAAAAAATCCATCGTCGCCATTATTTTGGCGTTTTTGTTGACCCACGTATTCAAGCGGTTAAAGGCGAAAATCGACCCGCGGTCTTATGCCGGCGCCATCTTTATCGGGCTGAACGGATTCGTCGTCAAAACGCACGGGTCAAGCGATGCGCTGGCCTTTTCGAATTCCATCAAATATGCGGCGGATTTGGCGGCGACGGATTTCAACGGGAAAATAAAAACCGGCATCAACGCGCTGGCAAAGGTTAAGGAAGAATTAAGAATTAAGAATTAAGAATTAAGAATTTTTGACTTTAATTTTTAATTCATAATTCTTAATTCTTAATTATCAAAAGGAGCCGTCCATGGCTATCAAGGTTCGCGATTATGAAGTTCGCATGACGCGTTCGAAGGAAGAGCGCAAGATGGTTCGTCAGCTGCGATACCGCTGCTTTGTCGAAGAAGAGGGCGCATCGGTCACCGAAGAGCAAAAAAATCTGCGTGAAGAATATGATTCATACGACCGGTTTGCCAGCTATGTCGGTGTGTTCCATAACGGCGTCGTTGTGGGCGCATATCGCATTATCGACCGCGATGCTGCCGAAAAGATGGACGGATTCTATACCGAAACGGAATTCGATTTGAAAAAGCTCAAGCGGGTGAACGGAAACATCGCGGAAATGTCGCGCGCCTGCGTCGATGCGGAATATCGCGAAAATGGCCTGGTCATGCGCATGTTGTGGATGGGATTGGGCGAATATATCTTGAAAAATAAAATCGTCGTGCTGTTCGGCATCGCGTCGTGGGTCGGGATAAAGCCGGCCGAATCCGCCCAAGCGATTTCATATTTATATTACCATCATCTTGCGCCGCTATCCCTTCGCGCGACGGTCGAGACCGATAATTTTCCCGATGGCGTCAATCCGAAATTGGCGAAAATGAACATCTTGCCGCGCGTGTTCGTGGACGAAGAAGCGGCGAAAAAACAAATGACCCCATTGTTAAAGGGATACCTGCGCCTGGGTGCGAAATTCGGCAAGGGCGTGTTCGTCGACCCGTCGTTCAACAGCTATGAAGTCTTTGTGGTGCTGCAAACGAAAAACGCGTCCAAGGTTTATCAGAAACATTTTGTCGGGGACGAAAACGCGTTCGAACATCTGGGCGTGAAACCATCCGCGTGGAAGACGTTCGGCAAAATCTTGCTGTCGCCCGTGACGGGCTTGGCCGTCATTGCGAAAGTCTTTTTAAAGCCGGACGAAGCCGAAGAAGCCGAATTGGTCGACGATGACGAAAGTGATAAAACGATAGAGTGATAAAGTGATAAAACGAATGGGGGCTTAATTCCCCGCCTGACCCACCCAACAAAAACTTTGTTTTTGTTGGGACCCGGGGGCGGGGTGGCGCGAAGCGCCGGGGTGGGTTAACAAATGAAAAAATTTATGCGTACCATTTTTGCAGTGACAAATGCAAGCATCCGCTTTACATTGTTTTGGGCGTGGTCGCTCTTGAATTTTGTGTTTGCGACATTATTCACCCACGGCGGAAAATTCAGCATCGGGCACCTGCACGTGTTTATGCGCGTGGCGATGGCCTTGGCCGGAATTCGGATTGTCGTGCACGGTGAATTGCCGAAAATGCGTCCCATGATGATTGTGGCGAATCATATTTCCATCTTTGAATTCGCGACGTTTCCGGTCGCGTTCGGGAACGGCTTTTTCAGCAAAAAGGAAATGGAAAAATGGCCGTTTGTGGGATACATGGTTAAAAAGTTCGGTGGAATCTTCGTCGACCGCCGCCCGTCGCATGTCGTCGAATCCGTGGAAAGCGTCCGCAAAGCGATGGCGCGCGCGACGTGGCCCATGGCCTTGTTCGCCGAAGGCACGACGACCAACGGCGCGTATGTCAAAGATTTTAAAAGTTCGCTATTCAATTTTTTGGAAAAACCGGATGGCGGATTGAATACGGATGTCACGATTCAGCCGGTCGCGATGCTGTATCGCCATCGCGACGGCACCGCCATCAGCGATGTGGAAATGGCGAACGAATACGCTTATTTCGCGAATGATAAAATGGATTGCGGCCCATTATGCACGCGCGAACGGTCGTGGATTGGACAATTGTTTCATGTCTTCATGCTGGGCGGATTCAGGGTCGAAATGTATTTGCTGCCGCCGCCGCCTTTGGCGGAAATACACAATCGAAAAGAATTGGCGACAATTCTGCATAAACAAATCAGCGATAAATATATGGAATTAAAAAATAAGTGACAGGTGACACGTGATAGGTGACAGGTAATTTTGTCGAGGTGTCTATTATAATGGACAAGACCAAAGGCAGGTTGTCCATTATAATGGACAAAGTTGTAAATCCATATCCGACTACCTATTACATATCACCTATCACCTATCACGAAAAAACGGAGTTTTTTATTATGTCAAAGACAGCAATCACACCAACAAGAAATGAAAATTTCAGCGAATGGTATCAAAACGTCATCGCCGCCGCGGATTTGGCGGAAAATTCCCCATCGGCGGGCAGCATGACGTTAAAACCCTATGGTTGGGCCATTTGGGAACTGATGCAGTCCGAACTGGATAAACGCATAAAGGCCAACGGCGTTCAGAACGTCCAATTCCCGACGTTGATTCCGTTGGAATATTTTAATCGGGAAGCGGAACACGTCGAAGGATTCGCCAAAGAATCCATGATTGTCACGCATCATCGGTTAAAGATGATTGACGGCCGGCTGCAACCGGACCCGGAATCGAAACTGACCGAACCTTATATCATGCGGCCGACATCGGAAACCATTATCGGTGAAGCGATGTCGCGCTGGGTCCAATCGTATCGCGACCTGCCCATGAAGATAAACCAGTGGACCAGCGTGTTTCGTTGGGAAATGCGTCCGCGCATCTTTTTACGCACGCGCGAATTTTTCTGGCAAGAAGGCCACAATGTCTTCGCGACGGCCGCGGAAGCACGCGCCGATGCCTTGAAAATGCACCGGGTTTATAATGATTATATGACCGACGTTCTGGCCATCGATTCCATCATCGGCGAAAAAACGCCCGAAGAACGCTTTGCCGGCGCCGACCACACCTATACCCGCGAACAGATTATGCAGGACGGAAAAGCCTTGCAAGTCGGAACATCGCATGACTTGGGCCAGCATTTTTCGAAATCGTTCGGCATCAAATTCTTGGGCGCCGACGGGAAATTGGAATACGCGTATACGACGTCTTGGGGCACGACCAGCCGCATGATAGGCAGCGTGATTATGACCCATGGCGACGACGACGGACTGATTCTGCCGCCCATGATTGCGCCGTATCAAGCCGTGATTATCCCAATCGTGCGCGACGAAAACGCAAAGAAGCTGAACAAATACGCGGAAAAAATCGGCAAGAAGTTACAGAAAAAGGGTGTCCGTGTTTGGGTCGATACGTCCGACGCGCGTACTGCGGATAAGATATGGAAATGGATAAAGCGCGGCGTTCCGCTGCGCGTCGAGGTCGGGGAACGTGAAATGGAATCGGAAACGGCAACCATCACCCGCCGGGATATCGGCCGTCCGTCCCAGAAAACAATTGCGCTGGATGAATTGTTCAAAACGGCAGGGGCTATTTTGAAACAAATCCAATCCGACATGCTGAACGCCGTCACGGCGCGCAATAAAACGATGATTCACGATGTCGCGAATCTGGCTGAATTATCCAGTGCGCTGGCCAATGGCAAAATCGGATTCTTCCGCTTGCCATATGCGGCAACGCTGGCACCCGAATTCGACACGCTGATGGACGAATATAAAATCAGCCGCCGGTGTTTGGACGAATCCGACCCGTCGTTCGTCTTCGTCGCAAAGTCGTATTGATAATTCCCCTTCTGTATGAGAGCGAATTCCCCTTCCCTGACTAGGGAAGGGGTGCCCGCGTAGCGGGCGGGGTAGGGCGGACAGAATAAAAATCCTACCCCGTCTGTGTCGCTTTTTTATTTTTCAAATTATTTGACAAATACATAGAATCAACTATAATTCCTTTATAAAATAGGAGTTTAAGATGAAAATATGGGACAAAATCCCGGTTGTTGGGTCGTGGATAAAAGCAAAGGAAGATAAACGCAAATTAGCATTTGATGCGCTGTTTAACCTGCATCGTATCAAGGCCAATGAATATCACAGTGTAAATCAGGTCTCTGACGATATTATTGCCATATTCAATTATGTCGTCGCGACAGCGATACAATCCGGTGTAACAAGAAAGAATATAAAAAATTCAAACGCGGAAATCTATGAAGTAAATAATGACGCTTTTAGGTGTTGGTTTGATACAACAAATAACAAGGTAAGTGATAATTTAAGTAATATTATTGCAGATGGTTATACGGGAACATTAATTAAAGAAACAGGTTATAAATTATATAGTATCTACAATAACCAGACGGTTAAAATAGATAAAGTAGAGTATCCTTGTAAGAGTATTTTGAAAGCTAAACTTAATTCAGAAGATTCCAAATTTGTCGCGAAGAAATTAAAAGAGCAAAAGAAAAAATTAGCGGCGCAGAACAAAGCGCAAGAAAAAGAAGCCATAAAAGCAAAAGAGAAATTAGAAGAACAAAAAAGAAAAAACGCCACGAATTTGAAAAAATTAAGAGACTCTGCACATCTGAAATAAAACGGGGCAACGCCCCGTTTTTTATGCTATAATGTAAAAAATGGAGAGTGAGATGAAGATTGGAATTATCGGTCTGGGGACCGTCGGCTCTGCGATTGCGACCGCGGTGCATGGAACGGGGCTGGTGCATGAAATGGTCTTGATTGACATCGACCAAATGCGGTCGTTTGCCGCCGCGGAAGATTTGGGCCATGCCGCGGTCTTCGGATTCGATGTGAATATTCGTTCGGGGACGTATCGCGATTTGAAGGGCAGCGAAATCGTGCTCATTGCGGCCGGACAAAATCAAAAACCGGGTCAGACGCGGACGGATTTATTAAATAATAATGCCGCCGTGATTCGCGATGTCGTGCCGCAGATTATGCAAAATGTCGACGCGGACAAAATCAAAATCGTCATCGTTTCGAATCCGCTGGATGTTTTGGTCATGGATGCGGTTGCATTATCCGGATTGCCGTCATCGCGCGTCATCGGAACCGGAACCATGCTGGATTCCGCGCGATTCCGGTCGTTATTGTCGCGTCAATTATCGGTGTCGCCCGCATCGGTGAACGCGTATGTCTTGGGCGAGCATGGGGACAGCAGCGTCCTGAACTGGTCCGCCGCAACGATTGGCAACATCCCGCTGGCCGATTTTTGCAAGCAAACAAAAAATACGATGACATCGGCGACGCAAAAGACGACCGAACGCCGCGTGAAAAATGCCGCGTATGAAATTATCCGGGGCCGTGGCGCGACATGGGACGGCATCGGCGCGGCGGCGGCCGACCTGATGCGTGCCATTATCAATGACGAACGGCGGATTTTAACCGTGTCCGCCATGGATGCAAAGGTCGCCCGAAAATCCGTCGCGATGTCGTTGCCCCGCGTGGTCGGCATAGATGGAATCCTGCAAACCTTGTTGCCAACGATGAACGTGGCCGAGGCCCGCGAGCTAATCGCCAGCGCGACGCTCATCCGCAAAAATTTTGATTCGATAAAATAGATTTTTACAATTTTTTGTGAAACAAAAAATTGTCATTGCGGCGAACGCCGCAATAGGGAGCATAAAATATCGGTTTTTCAAATTTGACTTTAATTTGGAAGTTATGATATTTTTTTCTTCGGGAAGTATTGTTGAACCAACACCCTCTTGCGGCGTTCGCCGCAATGACAAAAACACTTCGTGTTTTTGTAAAAATTGATATTTAGAAAAATTGTTTTTTACATTTCTTGAACAATTTTCATTGCATGTTCAAGCATAAAATAT
>Ga0123357_10007106_pt1 | contig 13784 bp, 7 predicted proteins | sample TergutEmb28metaG_FD_89873 | JGI IMG/M metagenome (GOLD analysis project Ga0123357, IMG submission 89873) | Embiratermes neotenicus P4 segment gut microbial communities from Petit-Saut dam, French Guiana - Emb289 P4 | ecosystem: Host-associated > Arthropoda: Insects > Digestive system > Gut ... | reverse complement strand
AGGAGTCTGCGACTAACTGGTTGTTATTTCATGGGTGGTATCTGGTTTGGTGTGTGTTGGCGTTCCGTTTCAGTGTGGCTATGGCGGTGTGGTGTCTTTATGCAGTCTGAAGCACGTAGTGAGTATTGAATAAATAATAAAATAAGTGGCATCAAGTTGGTTTTTCTCTTTACGCAACACTGCGTTATAGTTTAATTTCAAATAACGGTTTATTTCATAGTGGTATCAATTAATCTCATTTATTCGTCGAAAGCTTATAATGAAATACGAAATGTCCTTTAATTGAATCCTAGTGTTAAAGACAACATTAGAGTCCCAAACTGGACGGAACCTGAGACATTCCTTGTTGCCACTCTCAGAACATACAGTCCTGGCCCCTTTTCATGAGTTCATCGCATCTGAGCTACTCGTCGATTTTGTCGAAATTATTCTTGAAGTCAATCATCCCAGCAACACTGGATGAGCTAGCTGTACATACAGCATAGAAATGCTTTTATTAGTGGCTCTGAATGTACAATTTAAATTTCGATGGAATAATTAAAATTCGTCCAGTAATTGGGATCAGTATAGACGTTGAAATATGCAATAAATTAACCCTGATCGGAAATGGTTTTGAGCGACCCACACACTACTTATCATGGGTGACCCCAATTTCCAGACAAAGAAAACATAAATTTCTGGCATTGTCAGATATTAACAAATAATAATTTATTTACTGTGCCTAGGTAAATTTAATTACTACTCCCTGTTATTTAGTATTAATTTTAATAAAATTATGGCGTCCTAATAATGAAGAATGATGTGTTTTCATTATATCCCACACACAGAAGAATCGAACGTAACGGCTAGTGTGTCTCCTGTGGAGCTGGCTGTGCGTGAGACAGTATTTATTATTTACAGGCCTGCATTGCGCATTGTGACTCAGACTTGTTCAGTGAAAAGGATGAACTTCATCCAAGATATTATATCAATATTCGTGTATGATAATGTTTTATTAATATTGATTGTAAGCTTCGTAACTAAATACTGAAAGAAATTTTTATTTATTGGCGGTAAAATTCATACGAGTGTAAGTGATTTATTACACTTTACGGTCCAAGCAGTGTGTTATAATAAATGCACATGCGTGATTTCACCTCCGTGTAGATTCAAAGAGAATTCACCCTTTAAAGCGCAGTGGTAAATATGTATGTATATTTATTTGTTTATTTAACACTGCGGCATATATATATATTTTCTGTGGTATGTAAATCTTTTATTTTTTATCACAGCTGTGTATTATATATATGTTAATTAATGTCTTTTATGTGATTATTGCATTCAACAGAGATTGTTTCTTAAACAGAATTAACTAATATTTATAATGAAAATACAGTCTTTCCTCTTTGAAGTATGAAGTGAATTTATACGTAATATAGATTTATTTCAGCATTTGAAACCTGTAATTACTGTTGTACTTGCATAAGATTTTTCTCATCTGTCAATGGTATGCGTTTATTTGGACTTTTGGACTTAAGGGAAAGAAAGGCGCAGGACAGTGAGTCAAATTATTAAAGAAAGATATAAATAATTTGTGTTCACCAAATATATGAGCGCGATTAATTTACAAGCAGCTAGTTAAGCAGAGCAGTAGCGTGCACTGAAAGAAGTGCGAAACTTTTACGGTATTTTAATACGAATAGTGGAAAAAAGTAATACGTAAGAGCAGTTCAGAAGAGAAGAATAGTTCGATGTGAGAGAGAAGTAAATTGTGATGTTAAGGTGTGACCTCACAATACCAATAGGAGGTTCTACCAACTCAGTACGACGTCGGATTATTATTATTATTCCAAGTTAACTTATACACATATTCGTCACTATCTGACGGAGCATACGCGAGACCCAGTTTTCGGTTGATTTAAATAAGCGGCAGTATTACCCGAACATCTCTTTACTATCCTCTCTCGACTTCAAATTATATCTTATTAATGGTTATATCTACTGATTACGTGAATAGATTCCTTAGCCTTTTCAATTAAATTTTAGGGATACTGTGTTAGAATAGTTCACTGCTGCTGTAAGTCTTAATACATGCACACAGCAGTTGAACCAAATTTGTTGTTTTATCTGTAACATTCAGGCCTTACTACACAAAACAACAAAACATTTAAATTTCAAAATAAGCACTCTGTGTATTATTGACTGTTTTTTACCATTTCATGGACTGACATATATGAGACTGGAATGTTACACGCAATAATTACAATTGCTTAAATGTTACTCATGGAAAATTAATATCATAATTATGTTGGCAGTGTATGTGGGTCAGCGGTAACGATTCTTTGGTTTCATGACGCGGCTGTAAATCATAACTATTTGAACCGTAGCGTATAATTTAATGTAACACCGTGGCATTAGGTGCAACGATGCGAGTCCGGATATTAAGTGGAAGGACAGATGACAGATGGGATAGTGGTAATTGTGAAAATATCGGAATGCTTTGTTTAGCTACATAGCTATAGTGATGGCCAGAAACGTTTTGTTTCCCAGTTAATTTTGTTATTCCAATTTTCTTGTAATATTGCATGTGACTGACAAAGAGTTTTAAACCTTTATAAGACGAAGTTGCTTAAGTTATAATTTAAGACTCAGCTCCTACATCCGTGATAACAGGCCACATCTCCTTTACAAAGACCAGTCGATTAACGTCGCTGTAGGAGAAGCTTGTTGTTATTTAAGGTGGTTGTCATTTGTAATGTGATACCTTGTAGTTTTGTGTATAGGCAGCGGGGTTGGAAGGAGTTGCTGTTTCTATTTCGACTACAGAAATTCACGTGTGATATTTCGATTGCATTTTGATATTCATTAACAAACGACACGGCTTCACAACTTATAAGACCGTGAACTTAACGTTTCCTGTCGATAAAATCTCCAGGCTCAGTCGTTGCTTCTTTTGAGAAATGAACACACCCTGGAAATAGACTATGGATAAAATTTTATTCATTCATTTTTAATTTTTTTATATGATATGGGTTTCACGACGCTTCCAGTGGCTCAGACTTCAATGCTTCGAATGGTAGGATAACTTGTGAGTTATGTATTGTAAATAATTTAAAAGGATCAGTCTGTGACCAAATTGTTTTACCATCCAAGCGTTTGTTTGGAGGGACTGAAAAGAGCCACGAAAGGAACTACATTAGGATTCGAGGGCTCCGACCAAGATTCGAACAGAATATTTCCCAGTACAAATCTATAGCCTTATCATTACACCGTTTTCTCTACAGATATTTCTCTCTATCTGACGTTCAAATGAAGTGCTGCACACAATTATTTCTGCCCTGTAAAGGGCCAGTGTGCGTTCTATTTCAATCAGGAATTTACCATAACAAGACTCCATAAATTTTGGCGATGATTGAACTTATAGACCTAAACTATTATGAAAAACGCTTATGCCTTGGTGAGGACTGAAGCCTGATATTTTAGTGTTTCAGGAGACTAAAACCACATTTTGAATAGAATTGACGAAACGTGTAAAGTGCAGTATGTAAATTATGTGCAATTGGTATGTGCAGAACCCACTAAACTACTTATTTATTTAACAGCCCCTTTAGATGGAGTTATTACGACTTCAGATCATACCTTCTAGAATTTTATGTTTATGGTTCCGTGCATTGCTGATCTATATTAATAAGTGTCCAACGAGATGCACCACAAAGCAGTCTATTTATTATTCTGCAAGTTCGCTCTACATGTTTCTGGTGTAGTTACAGTTTTTTGTACTCCTGATGAAGGGTTTGGTTGATGCCAGAAACATGTAGAGTGAACTTGCAGAATAATAAATAGACTGCTTTATGTTGCATCTCGTTGGACAGTTATTATTATACATTCCTTCTAGAGTGTCGAAAAAAATTCCGTTAAAGCGTGGTTGGAAAGTTGTGCTTCTTTTTGGAGGGTTCACTATTTAGACTTAAAGAAGCGCACTAGTTGATAGCTGATGTAATAACCATATTAATGTAATCTGATCTCCCTTTCGGTCTTCGAAACGATTTTCACATCAGAAATGTGTTGTGTGCAGTTCTTTTATCATAACCATATGACGTACGTACGTAGCTTTTCTTTATCTCCAGCCGATCTGCCCTGCACCCGATATGCAACCTGTTGAGAGTGCCAAGTTCGTGAGGAACTTCCCGCCAAATACTGAATCTATTACGGTTTTCACGAGAGCCCTACCTCTTGACCCGGTCGTTTGTCACTCCGCACCTCACACGCTGTTTCTTTCGAGCAAATTACAATAGTTCACATATCTTTCCTTTTATGCCTGGGTCCCGCACGTGATCATGTCCTCTAGGTATTTGAGTTGAAATTATGTGCTAATTTTCCACCTCTCCCTTAGTGCTTCTGACTGCCCTCATTGATTTTACTGATGTGAGGAGTAAAAAATGCAGCCTGACAGTTTTAATATCCTTAGGATATGACATCCTCTGTTGACGTATACTTAAAAACATTGCTGAGGAGCTGGCTTGCCCCAAATTTAAGGGTATCACAGACTTCCCCTTCTTATTGCACCCCGCAGAGGTAGCAGCGTCCTCGTAAAATTTGCTGCATACTTAACGAGCGATACTACGTCATGTTCCAGAAGCCAGAAATCTCTACTAAGACCACTGTCAGACCACGAAAGCCCGCATAATATATCCTCTGGGCCATCGAAAAGGTCTGTGTTTTAGGCCTGCAGTGTACAGAATGGCGCCATATGTAGAGCTGGTCACAGTTCGTTGTGTGTGTACTCACTGTTTCTGTTCATATTTTGTACTGCTCTCCCCTCATTTTATAGATCTCAGATTCCTGATCTAGCCACTCTCCTCGCAGCAACATGGAGAATGAAAACTTCCGCTACTCCGGACTGCTAAAATGATTCTACGAGAGGGTTGAGCGTAAATAAACTGTGCCAAGTGCGAAATTGAAAATCATCCTTTACTGCGCTGGCATCTTGAAGAAAGGATATGTCCTCCTAACAGACGATAAAAAGTAAAATATGCGGTAGCGAAGTGTATTTTGAGAATCCCTTTTTGTGCTTGAGGGGTGTATCGAGTAAGGAGGCAGATCGAGGTGTTGCCGCTTTATAGCGTCTTCCGTTACCATTTTTTTTTTCTTTCTGTAGTTTTTCATCCCTTGGATATTAATCGGCTGTGTATCAGTTTCAATGTGACGTCATCATAGAAGGAGGGGGCGCTGCATTTGACACCGATGACGGATGCGCTTCTATTATAAGGGTGCGTCCTCTCCTATGGCCCTCAAATTCTGTACTCCCTTCTCTTACCGTCTCCTTATTCCACCCGACCCTAACCATATGTCCCTTGTCAAAAAGCTTTGGTGTTTCATTTCGTCCTCAAACTGCAAATCGTGACGCCGCACGCAAATGTAGCATCAAGTGCTGAACGCGTCTTGGCACTGTGTTCAGGTCTGCAATACTGAGTGAGTTTCTGTACAGAAATATATTGCATCATTTGTAACGTTGTGTTAATATTCAGCGCCTTTGCGCAGTGTGTAAACAAGAAATTATTTTATAACCACTATGAGAATTAAGAACAAGTGCATCTACAGATATGTAAATTAATGTTATTATAAACAGCGTAGCGTCCTACATGTTTCGGCCACCCATTGTGACCATCTCCAGGAAGGTGTTCTTTGAGGTATATATTATATAGACCATCAAATAATTCAATTTAGAGATTTAAAATATTCCGTTTTCAATAAAAGATTACATACCTGTGTAAGCACTTGTTTATTTCTCATAATGAATCATCAGTGCATGGTCATGAACCATTCAAAATTAATTTGAAATGCATTTATTTACGTTTTACAGACGTGTATTTAGTCGGGCTTCTTTTACCTGCGCACTCTATGTAGGTATAGAGGGTTGGTTTTGCTCCGATCACACTCGGTGACACACACACATTCACACTCACACACACACTCACACACACAAACACACACACACTCACGCTCACACACTCACACACCCTCACACTCACACACTCACACTCTCTCACATACACACACACACACTCACACACACACACTCTCTCTCACACACACACACACTCTCTCTCACACACACACTCACACACCCTCACACTCGCACACTCACACTCTCTCACATACACACACACACACACAACATGCACGACAAACAACCATGCCCTCGGCGGGATTGGAACCCGCAATCCCAACAAGCGAGCCGTCGCAGACCTACGCCTTAGACCGCGCGGCCACCGGGCTCGGCCCCTTTTACATATACGAGTGTAATTTTTCTTTACTGAGCACTGAAGTGCTGCAGGTCACGGAGCAGCTTTTCTTTCTACTTGTTTTACTCAGTCTCTCTAGGGAAATACCGGTATTGTACTCCAAAAGAGTTCATAATAGCTTACTGCAGTGTCCTGTAAAATTCACCGTCCGCGTTCATCCTGTGCTGTGTAAAGTGTGCAGTACGTAGTGTGTCGTTAAAAAAGATCCAAGAAAATAAGGAATAAAGAAGCAAATAAGGTGAGATAAGGAAGAAACAGGTATGAAAACAGAAAGCGTGGGAGACGGAGATAAAGCAAAAAGGACAATTATAAAATATATAAAAATTCATGCCTTGGAGCAGGTCCCAACTCAGCACTGCCACTGTGTCACGTGACAAGGCGTACGTAATCCCTTGGGCGTTCCTTCCTGTAAATTACGAGCGTCTACGAAGGTATTAAGAGTACTCGGCCCGCAGATCGGCTGTTTTAAGTTATTCGTAGTGTACTTGGGGCCCTCCAGACAAATTCTGGGGTAGCACCGCATATTAGATCAGGACTGCTTTCTTTCACGTCAATTCCAGTTCGTTATTCACAAATTACTAGACATTTCGGAACTATAAAGAACATCAGAACTTCCCACCTAAGAAATCCGCCACTCGATTGCTTCATGAAAATTGAAACGCCAAGTGACCCTTGATAAAACTTGACCGTTGCATAATTTTGAGCAAAGGGGAATCAAAATCTATGCTTTGTACCAACGTGGTGTGTGTTTTCTGTTATCGAGTTTTCGGCGAAAATTACTTACTAATCGAATTTTTGTCAATAAGTTTTTGGAAGCTTTTCACTTTAGTATCATTTACAAATACGAAAACTTTTTTAAGATAAGCAGACCTAAACGATTCTACAGTTTTGTGACACTGGTTCTAATACCGCCATGATTGTCTTTTATTTTAACATTTTCCGCTGTCTGGTTCACAACATGTACACAGATTTGTCTTTTCACGTAGAATGAAAACGCTTACAAAACTCTGGAGTACGCAGTAAGGAGGAGCTTTAATATATTAAAGAATTATATTTGTCTGCATTTTATACAAAAATTAATTCCGTACCTGAGAGACATCATGTTTTTATTTCATTACAAATGAAGTATAATTCTTGCTATTTTGGGAAGTAATCGGTGTTCACTGTGAGCATCATTCTAAACACGGATACAACGTGTGGCACCGTTACAAGTCCCATTAACATTGCAGCCAGGGACACGTATGTACTGGAAATGAGTGGCATAGAATAGGTGGCGTTTATTTCTGTTTGAAAACGGAAGGCGTAATACGCCAGAGAAGGTACCTGTATCGCCTTTTGCCTTACTGTAATTTAAACATTAATTCCTCTCCTTGCGTGAGGTATTGCAAGAAACATAAATACGCAATTTTCTTTTTTCAGTTCATCCACTTATCCAAGTCCCAAACCAACTGGTAGGTGCGCCAACAGGCACGGATGTTACTCTGCAGTGTCACGTAGAAGCTTCGCCCAAAGCGATCAATTACTGGACAAGAGACACGGGTAAGTATTTAGGCGTTACTGTGCGGAGATTGTGAACTGTTGTTTTTTGACTGGAAAATTATTAATGAATAGGTAGAATGACCTGTACAATTAATTTTAATAGTGTTAGTATCAATTATAAAATAATGATGTTTTCTGACTTGATGCGTTAGTCAAAGTAGCACAGAAATATGTTTTCGGAGAATGAGGCTTACATTTTGGATCTGTAGTTTGGGTATTTAAAGCATGATATTACGTAGCTGAAGGAAAGAGAATATTACGAAATTCTTTCCAAATTGTGACGCTTGCTTCCCAACATCATCATTTAACATAAAGCTTAAAATCTACTGTTAAAATCAATTCCTTTAGTAGCGAGCTTGGGCAGGCTGTAAATTTGCTGTCCACTGCTATATATTTGAGGGTTACTTTAAAATTCCAGTTTTACCAAATATGTGCGAGATGTACTTGTAAAGAAGCACGGATTGAGTTAGGCGCACATATAAAATACAGAGCTTGAAATAAAAAGCTGGCGCTAAGCAGTGCTCATAAGTTTTAACAAAAAGGTCTCCTAGTAGCATGTCATGCAGCAGAAGTGGCCAGACAGTCGATAGCGACAGCTGTTTGGTCTGAATCGAACGTTATTTGCCGCCTCAGTACAATCAAAAGCCCTTCGTCTGACAGCATTTTTGGATTAACCTACCTCTGCGAAGAAACCTTCTCCAAGATGAAGATAATCAAATCAAGATACCGAAGACGTCTGACAGACTAACATTCAAAATTCTGCCTTCGCTTGAGTCCAAGTAATTAACGAACCCTGTTGCAGTGAGTTATCATATGATATCCAGTGTCATGCATCAATTTAGCAAGAGGAAGGTTAATGAAAAACACATTTTTATTGTGCTAAATTGTTTTAATTTGAAAAGACGATGTTTTGTTGAATGAACCATTCGTGCATTTGTATGTGTGATGGTATTATGCTGTTTTGCACTTCTTCACCTGTTCGACCTAATATCACTGCATTTTTACTACGGTATATCGCGGCAGGTTTTATGTTTTTAAAGTAGATCACTGAGTCCAAATTCTGGCCAACTGTTTTAGATTTCACCCTCGGAAGGACACTTTGATTCTGCGATTTCACTGAATATACGCTCTGTATTTATCGTAACTGTACTGGGAAAGGCTGAGACTGCAAACCGACTGAAGCCCAGGTACTACTCTCCACCTTTTTATGGCATTTTGGCATTTTGTGGTCATCATCTTCAGCATTGCCAACGATTCATACTTCTGCGTATCACACAAGCAGAGCCAATCATAAAACTTATTTCCTTATACGTGTAGGTATTATTTATATTTGTAAGCCAAAGTGTGTAATTTGAAAGACTGCAATTTTTCATTAATGAGTATCCAGTTTTTTCTCGTGTATGCATGAAAGACAGACTGTATGGTAACCAAAGACTTATATTCCTGCTCACAAAAGGCTGTGTGGATTCTAGGAAAGAATGAATGAGTGAATAGATAGATAAATACTAAAATTCTGTCAGAAAATATTTCAGAATTTCTTCTCACATATTGCTGTAGGATAATGAAAACTTGATGCTACCTGCTTCTCGCTATAGGGTTCTGAATTCGAAGACCGGTGACATCTCATTCACAGATGTAAGGTGCACTTCAGCGCATATAACGCACACCCACTGCAGTGTTTGCCATTGTAGGCCTAACATTTTCCTTCCGTCCAGACCGAATTGCGCCCCTTGGCCTAGTGACGTCTATCCGGGAGCGTCCCTATGGAAGCCCCATCAATGCAGACCAGTAGCCCGTACATGGGTCAGACCGCGAAGACATGAAAGGGGAGTGGTCCACAGGCATTTCCCCTGGACTACAAAACCCAGCACGCTCAAGAGTAATGTGAGAAATATGCAAATAATATTAATAATTAATTCTCTCTCCGTCCGCTCTTCGCTATTCGAAACCACCCAAGTACCTCCCCCGACGTAAACGTCCTCGAATTTCACTGCCTGCATTATTTTCTCGCTACAGTCGATGGTCTGTGGACTGTGATAGCCTAACAGTTAGTGTAGGAGAATTTAAATTTCGAAGTACAATTCATTTGTCAGGAATATTTCCACTGAAAGCGCGCATTCGATAGAAGGATACAAAGTTATAAGCAACCCTATGCAGCATAGTGTTTCCTGAGAAGTTGATTGTCCCTCAGCTGGTTAGGATTTTTCCCACCATAATGCGGAATCCGAAGTTTAACTGCCGTATTTATAAGATCGAGCTTCTTTTCCTCGTTTTAAGGAAGCTTAATCCATTTCAGGGCCTCGCGCTGAGATCTTAGAAGTGTAGCTGAATATTTCCTGCGATTCGTGGCTAGGTATTTATCTTTCTTTAAGGTATTCAAACTAAAATTCTTTGTAATTTATTAACCTTCAAAATCGCACATAAGGGCTGTTATTTATAATTACAATTTATATTTATTTGTAGCTAATGCTAAACATGATAAAGGGATGAAGGCTCATGAGAAATTTATATTTCGTAATTTACTAGGAATAATTAAGAATTTTTACTTAATAAAATATACTCGTAGTAGAATAGAAACTTCTGAGCATAAAGAAGGGGTTAGAATAACAAAGAAACTGAATGAAATAATAGCTGGAAAACGTCAAAGTGATAGAACAGGAGGTCTGTGTATAAAGAAAATAACAGCACGAATTTGAACATGTTAGCCGTTTGTGAAGAAGTGAAATAAACTGAAATGTCTAGAAATTGCCGACTCTGCGTAGCAAGTTTAACTGCAGCTGCATGACTCATACAACAGCAGTCTTGTCGGCTCGTGTACGGTACACTGCATCAACCAATTCACGCAGTCCAGTTTAGTCTGCCCTCGTAACATAGTGTGAAGTACAATGTAATGTGCATTTCTGTTTTTCGTGAGTTGGCAGTAGAGTTCAATACACAAGCTTTTCACTGTGGAAACCTATATAAAAAAAAAACATATAAACCGTCGTAGGAAATTTAGAATACGCTTTACAGGTGTTCCAGTTCTTTCGAAATCAAACATGTCGATGATTTTAAGGAAGTAATTCTAACACCGACTGTGACATTTTATGAGGTACACGCTGAAGTGTAAGGCCATTAACCTGCAAAATCTGTGTTCGGTATTCAGTTGAACTCCCTGTATTGCAGTGTTGAGTTTTCAGGTTTTGATAACAGAGGTTTTGTTAGTTACTGAAGTTGTAACTACTTTGTATTCTATGCACCAGGAATTTGTAACACAAGGGTTTCACTCATGGGTTGCGTAAGATCGCCGTTAATGGAATTATACATCGAAAGATTCAGAAGCCTTTAGCAACTTTCATTTATGATGAAACGACAGTTAAAAAGAGATACGAGCATTAGGTTAGACTGTATCAAAAGAGCAAACTATGCCAAAGGTACTTTTAAATTAGTTTAGTATCGTTAGAATATACGTCATCTGAATTTGATCATTTTGCTTTCTTTTCTCTCTTGCTTCGATTGAAACATGTATGCAAATAACTTCTAATCATGTAACCCCGAAGAGATTTCCTTTGATGTCGTACACTAGGGTTTACTTTTCCTTTACTTAAGGTTTAATTTAATAAAGTTTTGTAGAGTTTTTCTGACAAATGGGACTTCTTACATGGACGTACGAAATTAATACACGTTCTTATCAGAACGCTGCATAATTAAAAAAAGAGAGACCCGTTTTGATTAAACATGTTTCAACAAAATCATTTAGTTTCGTGGATCATTCATTTCCTAAGTTCACGAGAATCTTCGCCGATTTTGCCTACCCTGAAAAGAAATGTTTCCGAAAACTATAGGAGGCTTAAACGACCCATAATTATTTTTTCTTAATTCAGCACACTTGCTTGTGTGTTGTTTTCTGTTGCGTCTAAAACATAACACTTCCTGGCGTGATGATTCAGTTATCTTTCTGTGTAGACGCATATTATAAAGAACCGCGATTAAACGTTTCTCTAGCCAAAAGTTCGACAACATATTGCAAAATGTTGCTACTTTAGAATTAATTATGATTCTCAGACACACCGCAGTAGGCCTGTAAGCCTGCAGGCCTGGCTACTGGTAAGGAAAAATGGGAAACAGAAAACCTGATGAAGAAACAGATGCATGGATTGCGAGTAACTTCGATGAAGGTTGTAATATTTAATGTCCCATTTAGGATAGGGTTTCTTTCTGTCTGGCTGGCTCCCAGAAATTAACAAAACACTGGAACATACTGTAAACTTTAAAGACCTGTAGTTATTATGTAAACCACCAGTTTTAAAACTCAGAAATTCTATGTTCTGCCCATACAGAATACATTTATGTGGTTTGAGTGGTTCTAAAAAAACAGCAGTTTTCTATGCAAAATTACATGACCGGTTTTTAACCGATACGGTTGTGAGTACTGCGCGGTACAAGTTTAGTCTTCAAATATGGTTCAGTTTAATCTCATTCTTTGATGGGCTATTGCGCTTGAAACAGTTTCTGGAAGTGTCACCAACGACGGAACTGTTGCGTGCAGAACTCTTTGACGCGAGTTCCACCGGGACAAAACATAAATACTGCAGAATTATTCTGCTGATCCAGAAAGCCGGTGTTATGAAACTCCAGAATATGATTTCTCTCATTACAGAAGTCCACCATCCGGATTAACTTTGTATAAACTGTTTATATATTGTATGCTTTCATATTATCCTTCTGTGTGCCTCCTGTATTCTAAGTGGCTTATTCTTTAAGAAGAAAATTTCCGGGTCAAAGTTTTGTCTTTCTTTCATAAACATGAAAGAATAAAAAAATTAAACTAGACCTGTCCTATGTCGAGTTTCCAAACTTAGGTCCAAAAGTGGCTACCCCGATGGAGTTTCCTGGATGTGTTATTTGTCAGTACCAGTGTTTACCTTAAGTACTGTACATTCAAAACTTGTTGCAGTACCGTCATTCACAAACCAAAAATTAGTCTCCCAGATGTGTGTTAAGCTGAATGTTGGATGAAATATTAGTTTGCTGCCCTTTGATGCTGCTTTCCCCACAACTTAAATATCCAAGAGACAGTGCCTGCTGAACATGAGTTCAGCTGGAAAGTTGGACAACGTACAGAGAATGATGAAAAGATGTGGAAAACTATTTGCTTTACAAGAATTAAATTTTTATACCCTCTTGCCACTCAGTTATAGCAAAGAAATAAACATAACCTTATGTTTCTTGGACCGTGCATCATTGTGATAGTTGAAGAATACAAGACCACCTTGATGTCACTTGCTATTTTATTTCACTTCTTATGTGCTCAACATGTTTCGGACATTATAATATCCATCATCAGGAGCTTGCGACTATTCTGTTGAATTACCACATTGGTCGTATTGTTCTTGGTTCAATGTGTGTTGGAGTTTCGGTGTGCTTTGGTTGGAGTGGTATCCGTGTTGGAGGCTTCAGCCTGCAACACGGATACCACTCCAACCCAACCACACCGAAACTCCAACACGCATCGAACCAAGAACAGTACGACCAATGTGGTAATACAACAGAATAGTCGCAAGCTCCCGATGATGGATATATTAATGTCCGAAACATGTTGAGCACATAAGAACTGAAATAAAATAGCAAGTGACATCAAGGAGGTCTTTTATTCTTCAAATAAACACAACTCCTTGAAGCAGAGTCGAACTTAAGAAACCAACATTTTCTCAGCTGTTTACGAAATTCCCCGTATTTTATGGAAACCTGAATATTTATTGCTGTCATCATCATCATCATCGTCATCATCATTTGTCATGGAGATGGGCCACTTGTAGACCCGTTTCGGTCTCACGTATCCAGAAGTCTCTTCATAGTCTACCATGATTCCTTCTGCCCGTTGGGGAGTAGTGTTTCATTACCCTGGGTAATCTATTTCGAGGCATTCTATTTATATGTTGTATCCAGTTTCTCTTGTATTCCAGTAATTTGTCCAAAATT
>Ga0123357_10007105_pt1 | contig 13784 bp, 11 predicted proteins | sample TergutEmb28metaG_FD_89873 | JGI IMG/M metagenome (GOLD analysis project Ga0123357, IMG submission 89873) | Embiratermes neotenicus P4 segment gut microbial communities from Petit-Saut dam, French Guiana - Emb289 P4 | ecosystem: Host-associated > Arthropoda: Insects > Digestive system > Gut ... | reverse complement strand
GCGACTAACTGGTTGTTATTTCATGGGTGGTATCTGGTTTGGTGTGTGTTGGCGTTCCGTTTCAGTGTGGCTATGGCGGTGTGGTGTCTTTATGCAGTCTGAAGCACGTAGTGCTTCAGACTATTGAATAAATAATAAAATAAGTGGCATCAAGTTGGTTTTCTCTTTACTCAACTAAGAGTAGACCTGATTTTAATTTGTTATACGGTGAAGAATAGAAGTCACAATATGTTGACCCGTTGTACAGCCCTGAACGTTACTAAAGGTCTGCCTGAGACTTATGGAACCGGGTTAGGACGGAGAAAACGACGGTGACAGTACGACTACTGACATGTCTGCCTACAGCAATACAAATATTTTACCACCAGTTAAAAATAATTTCAACATGACACATACACACGCGCGCATACACACACACAAACCAGGAATCTGCATGGAGGTCTGCATGCTAGGCAAATACCATTGATTCGCACGCCCGACTTCTCCCACACATACCGTGGGCGAGGAAACGAATCCTACAGATGTTGGGAACGACGGCTGTCATGGCTATCCTATCTACTCCGGAACCCTCTACATCCAACTCGAAATTTTTCGCTCCCTCACCACACGCCTAGCCAAACCATCCACACCAATCTTGATAACGATAACCATGCGACAATATTTAGACCAGAGATTCTGAACCTTTTCTGTGCCATGGCAACTTTTGACAGACTAGTGAAACCTACGGAACCCTTCTCAGAAAGAAAGAAAGAAAAAAAAAGAAAGAAAAAAAAGTTTATTCATATACATTAAATAAAATGCATAGATACGGAATGTATATCTATGTATTACATTCAACATTATAAACTGTATTACAAAGGAGACCAATTATGCTCAAATAAAGTTTTCAAAATATCAAAAAATAACTTCGTAATATGGTAAAATGTGTGTTTCTTCATTAATCCGTTAAATTAACAACAGGAGAATAAATAAATTAAAAAAAAAACAGGCAAGATGAAATTAAATTTGGGGTTTTTAAAAAACACATTCCATTGCAATGGCAAACGTATTCTGGTTTCCCTTTCTTAGGCCATAATAATTTTAGATAGTGAGATTTATTGAAGTTAAGAAACAGTTTTGTAGTCCAGAAGCAACAAATTACTATTATTGAATGAGAAGCTAAATTTCAGTTAGTGGTTAGAGAAAAGAAAATTGTAATTTTTCCCCCATCCAAGTTCACGGACCTCAGGTTAAGAACAGCCGCTTTAGACTATCTAACAAACCAAATGGGGCTGGAGTGAGACAGAACAACAGGAATGGAATAGGAAGTCTCTAGCGTCGGCATCCCGACCATGGAACTTCTCTCCGTGACCTGAGTATAGCAAACTTTATCACGCTAAGAGCCAAAACTCCTCTCAACAGAAACGGACAAGTACCGTAGCGGAATACGGGACAGTGCCTTGCAAAGGGAGGCGTAACGACTCGAGAAAGTTGTGAAAAGGGATCAGTCCATGGGAATACCTTGCGTGGCCAGTGTATAGGCTCTGCGATACATATTTAAACACGAATAGTTTCGCGCAAGCACTTGCGCCATACGTACACTTAGAATACGTATACGATAATATGAAACACAGTACTGACTACAGCACAGCCATGCAATTTCAGCATTGTCTAAAAATTTCACAGACGCACCGTAACTCAGCTACGTATTATTTGTATCTCTCACCGCACGAGCCCACAGAACCTCCGTGTTGCTATTTGTTTAAGGAGGATTGAAAATGAATGAACATGTAGAGACGTTCCATGGCATTATGTTCTCAATATCTGTGACTAAAACAGGTCAATTATTTTATAAATTACGAGAGAAAACAGAAAAACGAAAAACACTTTGCCTACGACTCTTTTTCATTACCAATTAATGAAAAAGTGCTAAAAGCAGTGACTGCGATGGTGCACACTTCATAAAATCTGATGTCGATAACAGATCCTTCCGGCGAATATACGGCACTCTATTACAGACATACACAAGCGATCACTTGAACACTTGCATCGTTTATAAAATTTCATTTGTACGGTATAGTTACACTTATACACCCACTTGGCAATTTAATCTCCACGTTGGGCCAACATGTGTTACTTAAACCGGAAAGCATAACAAAATTCCAACTCCCGTTGTAGGTCCGATAAACCGATGCAGTTCGTTGACCATAAAATTGGAAAACAATCCAAGTTTTACCGCACCTCTGCCGTATAGTTTTATTGAAAATCCGACAGACGTGGGGGAAGTTCATCATCATCATCATCATCATCATCTAGCTAACGTGCAGTTGGGTCACTTGTTGACCCGTTCCGGTCTCACATGTCTAGAAGTCTCTTTAAATGTCTAACCTGATTTCTTCTGTCTTGTGGTCTGTAGTTTTTTGCTATCCTCGGTGAGATGCGGTTGATAAAATTGTACCGCATTTCAGCTTACGACAGAACGTGCGCGAAAAGTGCAGTAATTAAACTCTGTCATATCAGGCGCCATACCTAACAGTCGTTTTCAAAAGAGCGACGTTACGAGTTCAAGCCCTGACTTAAATAACAGGGAAGACTTGAAAGGACACGTTAACCAAAAAGGCCAAATTTTCGCGCGTTCCGTCATGTTCTTACGTTTTCGAAATAAGTAGACCTATATTACACAAACACTGACATTACTCTCTTACCGTGTACTCCAATTTAATTAATTAGTAGCACGGTTACCAACAAGTACACAACATATAGAACAAAAGCATATTTACTGCTTAGCTTCAACATGTTCCGACCTCAACTGGACATCCACAGTCAGACTCTTTTTGTATACTAAAGGAAGGCATTCAGTACTTTACAATTATTTTAAACACATTAAAAATATACTTAAAATATATCTTAGTGCGTTAGTATGATCCACATAAAACAGTCTCCTTGAGGATAGCCAGTTAAGGCCGAAACGTGCACCTACTATGTAATAAATGTTGGTTAACCTTTTGACGCCTAACGACAACTATAGTGGTCGTACGGCACCGCTAACCTCTAAATGTTGCATTTTATATATCTATTCAACAAATATAGGTACTGAATATTTTAAACATGGTATATACTCTCCGTTTTTTCCTCTTAAAAATGCAGTTTGTTTCATAAATCTAACGTATTTGGTCCCTGTATTATTCACATTTTATATACAGGGTGTGCTAAAATAAAAATAATAATTCCGGCGCCAAAAGGTTAATAGGCTACTAATTGACAAGAATATTTATAGTCAGCTTCCACATAAAATTTCACATGCCAGATACAAGGTCCTCGCCGTAGTTTTAATGATGATTGAACTATTCTGGAACATGACGCCTTATCAGTCGGTAAAGAGTTAACGACGTTTCGGAGGAGTATGCAGTCTATATTTTCAGGGTCTAAGCAGTCCTGACGCCATATCCCAGAACATTTAGGTCTTCAAATTTTACACACCTAGTACCAATGGTTAATTAATTAATTACTGGTAACAAACGGGAAGTTGTAAGTTATAGGTTCAACTTACAAGTTTATAACGTTTTACATTACTTAAAAAACGCCGCATAAAAAACGTAGTCCATTTTGCTTTCTGAAACCAGTAACCACTCAAATTTTCCGAATCCTGCGTGGGTCCCAGTGGCACCAGTACCGCTCACACTTCAAACGTTTACATCGTCCACATGTCCATATTAATTATGTAAATAAAGCGAACAGAAGAAATGTGAGGTGCCCTCCAGTGACACGACCTTAACGATAGTTCTCATAAAACTGTTTCAAAGTTCATCGCGTCGCATGCATGCAAGCACGAACACAAACACACACAATAAAACGGACACAAATACAGATATATAACATGAAAACAACACGTGTCCAAGTCCAGACCGGCTAAGGCGCCCACTCAGTCTCCTATTCAATGCGTACATCTTTTCATTCCCTGGAAAAAAGCGGCCGGGGCGTGAAGCTGACCACTGTTCTCCGTCTAGTGTCAAGGTTAAGAATGAGTACAGCCATACCTCTACCACCCCCATGCCTTTCCTTACTACTAAGCAAGATGCTTCAGGCCGTTTTTGCCGGCCTCTCACCGCGAAGGCCCGTGTTCAGTCCCAGAACAGTCCGTGTGAGTATTGTGGTGGACTAAGTGGCACCGGGGCAGGTTTATCCCCGAGTACTTCGTGCCAGCGACATTCCGCCGATGCTCCATACTCATTCATTTATGACTGACGATATGTAATCTTGGAAATTGAGAGCGTCGATAAATAACACATCAAAAATAATTGGCAAGATTTAGAAGAAAAATCTTTAAGAAAAGAATTGAAAGGAAGAAGTAAAACAACGAAAGACCGAAGAAGAAGAAGAAAAAGAAGAAGAAGAAGATGGTGCTTAAAGTACCACGTGCACCACCTTCCAAGCAGGTTTACTGTTCCCCGGCCCAGCGCAATTGCCCCAGTATCGACAGGCCGACCAAGAGCAAATGCAGTGTTAAGTGTGAAGATGTCACAGAATTCAATCATGGGCTTACCTTTTCGCAGGCGCTCCGACAGGATCCTGTCGCCTTGGAACAGCATGTCGTCTCTGCAAACGAATTAGATAAGAGTCATAATTAAAATCTCACAGGTGGAATATCCTCGCCTGTTATTTATGAACTTAAAGCAAATCTGCCTACCACCTCCGCATTCATTTCTGCAATCATCAGAACACAGAAGTTTTAGGGGATTTATAGAGCCAGCTGTTTCTTATAATTCTTCACAGTCACACACAAAAACCTTGTGACTAACCACACGGTCTCAAGAGACTAGACACAAAATACTAAACCTTCCATCATCATAGTGGCAATGAAAGTCGTCGTCACCATTATAATTATAATCAAAACCATTGTCATAATTATCATCATCATCTTCATATATTTTTAATATCTTGATATTCTGGCAGATGCCAGATATTCTACAAGCCTAACAAAATGACAAACAGGTTCCTTTGATTAACCTGTAAATAATCATGTTCTCCTCTATCGTACTTTTTAAAAACCTCGACTTTTCAAAGAAATAAAGATTATAATATTCTAATTTCTAATACATGCACTCAAAATAGTTACAGGTTACACTGAGACCAAATAACAGTGTTTAATGGGAGGCGAAAGTGCCAAGCCCTTCACCTACTAGATATGTTATTACAACAGAATTCCTCGTAACCTAAAAGAAGACGACGCCTTGCAGGTCAATTTCTAATCAGCAGGGACATTCTACGTACTTCTCAGAACACGTTCTGCATTTCATGCGAGTTAAAGTAGTAATTAGTGATAAGAAGGTAAGGCAAAAGAACAATGGTTATGTATGTTGCGCACAAAAATGTATGACAAACGCTAACACTGGTTCTACACGCTACACACACAAAAAAAGGGCTGTCTCAGGCAGGCCACGGGTATCTGACAGTAAAAGTGGGGCTCCTATTAATTTCTTACAACGTTGCAGACTTTATGGGCTGTATATTTACATAGACACTCAGTTCTGCATTACAAGGGCGCCGTTACGAACGTTGCATTATAAGAAAGTCACAGATGTGAGTAATAAATAGCATCTCTTACATAAATATGCAATTCGTAAGAAATAGGGACACACAAAAAGGGGGACTGGATCTTAGACAGCACGTGAGTTGTGTGACATGCAAGTAATCCTGCATCAATAACAAGGGAAAGTAAATGTACCTACCAATAGGGAAGCTTTAAAAGTGTGTTTCGTAGACGCACGACTTCTTTGTGCTTGGAAGGCAGGCTACACGATGCACTTTATAAATCGAGTTGTGCGTAGCTGAATGGCTGGGATACTGGGCTCCTCCACAGTATTTTGGACCTTTAGAACAACCCAGGTGAATCCAGCTCTAACACTACAGTGTTCTTATGTTTACTGGACCGTGCATCACCTTGATAGTTGAATAAAGGGGGACCAACTTGATGTCACTTGCTTTATTATTTCATTATTTAATGCTCAACATGTTTTGGATGTTAATATATCCATCCTCAGGAGCTTGCGACTTATTTTTTTGAGTTATTTCATGTGTTGTATTGCTCTGGTTCGATGTGCGTTGTTGTTACGTTGTTTATGCAGGCTGAGGCACAGTGCCTCAGCCTGCATACGGATACCACACCACCACAGCCAAACCACAACGTAACAACAACACACATCGAACCAGAGCAATACAACACATGAAATAACTAAAAAAAATAAGTCGCAAGCTCCTGAGGATGGATATATTAACATCCGAAACATGTTGAGCATTAAATAATGAAATAATAAAGCAAGCGACATCAAGTTGGTCCCTCTTTATTCAACTACAGTGTTCGTGTATCGAGTTTCTTCAAAATACGTCGAAGGGCACGGAAAACAGATGCAAAAGTTCACCGAGACTCATTAGCAAAGTGACCTTTAAATGGCTTTAGTAGACTGTACCAAAATTGTTTTTTCCCCCTTCTAATTAATGATACGTCGTTATTGGGAAGGTATTGTTTCAAGTACGGCCCATAATATTTTAAAAAATACGAACTGTACGAGCATCGCGAGTGTGCAGAAGGTTCAACAGTCATTCGGTGTAATATAAAGTTCTGAATGATAGTTTTACAAAACGTGTTCTTACGTTTTCCACTCTAACTCATCAGGGAATTTAACGCGTCTGCCACTGAAGAACTGAGACAATTAGGCAAGAAAAGGAGTGAATCTTCGACGAAGATTGTCCAACGCAACGAACGGTAGAAACAAGTATAAACGAAATTATACACAGTTTCTCCCTAAGCTACAACAAAGTTAATGCGAGGAGCTTGTTGAAGGGACACATCAATAAGAAAGTTAGAAAAACAATTATGACTTTAGGAAAATATTATTACAAATAGTTGTTTGGGAAATAAAGGACTGATGATGTGAACCTGATTAAACTGGCTTAAAGTGTGGGCCTTTGTGATAATAATAACCATTCGAGGTCCCTTACAATGAGAAGTTTCCTGAATTAACATCTGACAACACCGAATTTGTCAGCAAAGACCCCGTTACTTACCTAGATCACATTCACTCAGTTGATTTAGCGCCCAGAAAATATTTCTGGTACTCATTTCTGTCAAGAGGACAAGTCGACATCAGGGCAATAGTGATGCCGGAAGGATTACGTCTATGAAAAATTCCAATGACACCACCGGGAATCGAACCCACGACCTTCCGGCTTGTACTACCGACCGTAAAGAGAAGAATGATCTGATGTCCGCACGTCTAACTAAGGTTACACATAAACTACAGCTCTTGTGACAAAAAAAAAAAAAACTTGCAAAACCTAGCGTAGTAGTGGCTATACACAAACGTCAATTTTTACTGACCGCTTTACAGAATCATCACCAACCATTCACGGTCAACACAAAATTTTCACACAAGTAACATAAAAAACTATCGCTTCCCACATTAATTTATTAGGTAAATGAATACAGGCCCTGGGAATTGGAAAAGCATATAAAAATGAATAAATATGAATACTGAGACAATTGTCGCGCCTTCGCTCAGCTGTTGAATCTAGATTCTGAATTCGTGAATATCACGAAATGTCCTGCTCTTTTGAACAGTATAAAACTATTTCAAACGTAACACTGGCGAATGCGAGTACTTTAAGTGATTTTCCACATTTAATTCAACAAAAATGGCTGGCATCACGCGAAATATCAATAAATCATCAGACTGCGATGAACCATTACACACGCAGTAAACAAACATTAAAGACACGCGTAACTAATAAGCAGTATTTTCACACATTTAACACAGTTGTTATTATTATTATTATTATTATCATCATTATCATCATCATCATCATCATCGTCGTCGTCGTCTCCTTTATGCAGGGCATTTATACTTATATTCCTGAGATAAATATGTCCCTAGGGAATACGGTGTTGCAGCTACTCTGTTGTTACTATTCATGGTGCTTATATCGTTAGTTTCAGTGTTGAATCTATTGTACTTTTACATAAGTACTTTCCGAAGTATGTGTGTAGTGCCCAATATGGCTGTTTTCTGTAGTTCCTGGACTTCATGGTTCCTGGTATGTTGCTCACGTATTTTCTAAATGGCTTTGAAACAGTTCCAGTCGCCCCTATTATTACTGGTATCACCTTTGTTTTTACATTCCACATGCGCTGTATTTCTATTGTAAAGTCTTTATATTTTAGAATCTTCTTGGTTTCCTTTTTAATCACATTTCTGTCTCCTGAGATTGCAAGGTCTGTTAACATACATGTTCCCTTTTCAGTATCACGGATTATAATGTCTGGTTTGTTGTTGGAGATAGTTCTGTATTGTTATTATTATTATTAGTGCCTTATAGCGACACGTTTCGACGACACTGTCATCTTGAGGCTAAATAATAATATAAAAATACAACCACACATTTTTAGGTGCGTTCACAAAATTACGAACGGCTTCATCATGTCCCTCCGTCTGTCCGTCCGCAAAAAGACTCGGTTCCTACTGGATTTTCATTAAATTTGATATTTGGGTTTTCGTGAATATCCGTCCAGAAAATTCAAGTTTCATTAAAACCTTGCAAGAATAATGAGCACTTTACATGAAGACCTACGTACATTTATGATAAACTCTCCCTCACCTCTTCTTCGCATTAGAAATGTTTCAGACAAACGTTGTAGAGAATATCAAAACACAGTGTTTGTTCAAAATATTGAAAAATATGTTAGAGCCATACAAGCCGCAGACGTCAATAAGGTTCATGCGCTTTGTACGCCGGACACCTAAGGTTATAGGCACACACTCAGACTATGTAATACTCACTGCTTTTCCACGGCACTAATTATTTCTTGAACGCGCCTGTATTGTGCGTTTATACGTACACTGCCATCTTGATATATTTCACTTAGCGCGAAGACGACTTAATTAGTCGAAACATGTCACTATTAAGGGGATATGATTAATTATTATCAATAATAATAATAATAAACATAATAATAAAGTTGTGTTGAAGGTGTGAAAGTATTGCGTATTATTATATATAACAACGGGACACCAAACATACTAAAACCACATGAAACTGTTTACTCTTAACGGACACCTATTCAAACTGGCGAAAAGTCAGAATTGTACACTGAACGAACAGTCAGTCAATATCAAAGCTCTGTTCTTCACTGCTTTACAAACACTAAAAGAAAATATATACTTCAAAGTCGTATTGTAAAAGAGCATTATATTAAAAGAACAAAACCGACATCTTTTCAAAGCAGTTTAAACACAACGAAGGCTCTCTTTTGTTGAGTGGGAAGATGGATATGTTGGGGAAACATTTTGTATTTAAATGTAAGCACAGCTTCACTCCCTTTCAACTGTTGTGAAACCCGTAAAAACCTGAGGGCAAACATTTTGGAAACATACAGCGTTTACTCCTCTTCCACAACCTTCGTTCGCAACATCTTTCGCTGCAAATTCGGGCAAAGAAGCAAACTGATCTTCAAGCAAAGTGTCCGTCATTTTTGTCAGATTTCAACTAAAACAGAAATGACTCGGAGACTTTTCGAGATATTCCTCAGTACTAAATTTTATGAAACCCCGTTCATTAGTTCCCAAATTATTACAAATGTTCATACGAAAGGATAAACGAGTGCTTCACGCAGATGCGACAGCGCCTACAGGCGTGTTCAGTTATTATTTCTTCTAAAACGGCTGTTACAGACTGCGTGTGCTGAATGTGGTGCATGCTTTCAGGCAGAAGCTTAATAAATATCAATTTTGAGGTTGGACCAAAAAAAAAGAACTTTGGAATGAGACGACTTTCATTCAACTGAGCAACCAAAACCAACCAAGTCTTACAGCAAAACAGATGCCTGACGATGATAAATAGCCTCTCCGTCTAATTCTCCTCAATGTTAATTCCTTTCAAGTCACGTCTTTCCATCATTATTCTGATTCAGATAACAGACACACTACATCGTTCTATCCCAGCCAGAAGGAATGGGCCGGTTTACAAATTGTCGGCACGGATCATTTCACTTGTCACCAAATTACCAACACAAACTTCCACCTGAACTAGTCTAAACCATGTTCTTGTCCCGCGAATACAAAATATCACCGTGGAAGAAAAAGAAATTATAAACTGCCTTATTTTTATCACCACCTCGTACCGGATCATCGTGCAGATGAACTGTATAAATATTGGGAAATGTTCTCACTTATTCCAAAATGCATCAGATATTAAGCTGGGAAAATATCGACTTGAGATAAACATCTGGTACCATTCTTCTTGGACTTCTTGACCCTTGAATATAACAAAGATAGGCTACCCCGAAACGTCGGTAAAAATCTACCATTCTACGCTGCGTAAAATCCCGACACAGTGCAGATCTCGTTTACACCTTGGCTGAAGCCTCAAATCACGCATTCGGCGTCGCAGTTTTCAGTTATATGAATGGAGGATAGGACAACAAAGACACTTCCGTTTATTCATATTTCGGTAACCTTCTACTTCAAAACGAAAGTACAGCGGTATATTCAGGGGCGCACAAATCCCGGGCGACCTGACGGTAGCGCCCAATATTTGTGCGTCTTCAAAATGGAAACTGCCCTGTAGGATCTTTCCGGCGCCTAGAATTTTGAAGTGGCTCCTAATCGTTTGGAAAATTTTGAACTTCTGGCATATGTCGCAGAGTTCAAATGCACAAAACCTGTGACGAGCGTGGTCAGCTACCCTCTTACTTAGCAGAAAGAATGTTTTTTTTTCTGCCACGTACGGAACACAAGCGTTCTGCAGACTTGCCTTCCACCTTGTAGACCCACACTTGGCACATCTGAATCAAACTGTCAACCAAACGTCTATAAATTCTAGACCGCTGCTTATCACCAGCCCAAGTACAGCACTATACTGTATATGTATGTCCAGCGATGTGGTGATCCTTCCATATACTTTTACATTATACTTGTGAAACACTTTAGGTATACACTGAAGTTGAAAGTCATCCTCATGCTATAGCTATGTTCCCATAACACGAAAATTGTTATATGACGACCATGCAAATGTATGAGGTGTATACACTAGCCTTACATTGTAAAGACAACTGTTTCAGTGTATTCTTATCTTTTCAGCGTCGCTACTGTCTAGAATTAAAAAATTAAAACACTGAAAATAATCGATATATATATATATATGTGTGTGTGTGTGTGTGTATTTATCAGTTTACAAGCACAAAACGCTCCAGTAAATTTTGTCACAAACATTCGTATGTGTTAACAGATACAGTAGTGACATTCATCTTTGTCATTTCATCATTTCCAATTGGTATCATTCATTTGTTCAGAAAATGGTCATATACTGCCGTTTTATACCATGCAGTAGGTTTCTTCCGACGTCTCAGAGGATGGTACTGTTTCCAGCTCCATACTGGTCGAATTTAGTTCAGGTCGAAGCTAAGTTCTTTCGAATCCTCTGAAAATCAAAACTAGGCGGTGTAGAAACCTAAAAGACGGACGTTATTTAAACAATAACCGCTGTTAAAACATGAATGTTTAAGTAATTCATTTCCCTTGTCAGATTTCTGTAATTTGATTTTCCACGTTAAGAATAAGTTGCCCTTTTGTATAAATGTGCCCAGCACGAATTCCTTCGCTTTTACTCAGAAATAATACTATTTAAAAGGAGGAATTTGGATAGTATTTGAGACTATAGCGACAAACAGTAGTCTGCAATATGTTCTGACATTTGGCAGGTCAGTCTTAAAGGCTTGCAGTTTCCTGGTGCCTTACAAATTATTCCCAACTACTTACTCCATGAAGAAGAGTGCTTCTTGAAAAGCTGACAGTTCCTCAGCTAGTCAAGAAATTCCCTGTATTTATGGATCACTACATAGCAGCCTAAAGGCAAAAAAATTTCAAAAGGTACATAAAAAGAAACTAATAATGATTCGCAGCAAATTCTAGAAGGGCCGGTGACTGCATTCTAGAAACCAAGAATAATGTTGACGCTGCTCAACTAGAGGTAATATAAAAATGAACCCAAAATAATTATATCGATGGCGACGACATGAACTTGGTACTAACACTGCAAAAGGATAAGAAAGCTGTGTTTGCCCTGCTCGTTTGCTGTGGTATTCAGTGCGATGAAAAACAACTGCTAAGACAACTACTGGGACTACGGAAACCGTAAATCTGAAGTATCAGCTATTTCCTCTCATCAGTAGGGCTCTAAGCCAAAGACTAAGCAGGGGCCATTAGGAAGAGTCTGTAAACATTTTGATGGCGACAACATGCAACGCGCGACTGTACTGCCTCCATAAGGACAGCACACCAGGCAAGACCTTTTCGGCCTCCCACTAGGTGTGCAGTTAATGGTCAGGCATGAAACGCTTGACAAAACAAATGAAACCTTACATAAGCAGCCAGTTCTGTAGAAGACCTTTCCACTGAAGAAAAATCTACGTAGATTAGAATTCCATGTACCTTATCTCCGCGTCCCCTAATCCCCAGTCCGCAGACAAATTGCCGCCAGTCGATACCAACATACAAGCAATCAAGGAACCTGAGAAATCTATCATAAGGTTGGGAGAGAATAATGTAAAGAACGGAATTAAAACGTGTTGAGGTTCATTTGGAACTACGTGAGCATATGGCGGGCAAAACAGTTTCTCTTTTAGTTTTCCTTTCCTAAAGAAAAGTGCAAGTGCACTGACAAAGAATTCTAAATCCAAATCAAACACTTCGAAACACCTCGGGACATGGCTGTAAACCACATAGTTATCCAACCATCTGGAGTGGATCTTTATAATTAAATTGCTTTCACAGCCTTGCATGAATGGGAATCGCTAACGCCAAATACAGATTCAATTACATTAGTTTCGGAACTGATAAACGCATTTCCGATGGTGGTGTGACCGAGCGGGCAGATTTTTGCCTTTAAATACACTACAGACGGAAGGCGGAACCGGGATAACTCAGTCGTTATAGCGACTCGCTACAGGTTGGACGGTCCGGGATCAAATCCTGTTAGTGGGCGAGATTTTCCACAGCCGTCCAGACCGGCTCTGAGGCCCAGCCAGCCTCTGTACCATGGGTACCGGGTCTTTCCCGGGGGTAAAGCGGCCGGGGCGTGGCGCTGACCAACCACTCCCATCTAGCGCCGAGGTTAACGAAAGAGTGCTCCCCCTCTGGGCCATCGTGGCCTGTTCCATAGTGAAATTTACCTTAATTTTACAGACGGAAGGCAACTGCAATATTAAACACATACAGTATATGTTCGTTGGCGATGAGCTTTTTTAACCTTTAGGCACCATGCATCCTATATACAGGACTGACGTACCGCTACTCCCCAGAGTACTCTTTTTATATATTTAGTCAACAAATACATTTAGTTATTTTTTTGGACTTTCTCTCACCATCTTCGTTTATTCCTCCACAAAATGTCGTGTATTTCCTAATGTTACTCTTCTTGGTTCATAAAATATTCGCATTTTACATAAATGGTGTGCTAAACTGTAAATGTCCAGCTCCATGGCCAAAGAGTTAATTTAGGGAGGATTTTCTGAATCCACATGAAGTTAAGGTGTTAAAAATTAAGGACGTGTTCTCAGTCGCATACTGTCACGAGCTCGAACAGCTACTGAAACAGTTCTTGGCATGTAGTAGGTAGAGTTGGCATTTTGAAACAAACACCGGGCTAGTGCTCGGAAAGCTGCGACTCAGGTCTACACGTAACCAGAATGTTCTGTATGGAGGAAACAAAAAGGGGGGGGGGGGGGTTTATTTTTCGTCTTGAAGGAAACAATG
>Ga0123357_10007104_pt1 | contig 13785 bp, 11 predicted proteins | sample TergutEmb28metaG_FD_89873 | JGI IMG/M metagenome (GOLD analysis project Ga0123357, IMG submission 89873) | Embiratermes neotenicus P4 segment gut microbial communities from Petit-Saut dam, French Guiana - Emb289 P4 | ecosystem: Host-associated > Arthropoda: Insects > Digestive system > Gut ... | reverse complement strand
TTCTTGGCAGATTTCAGCAGTTTTTTTTTTTTTTTTTTTTTTTTTTTTTTTTTTTTTTTTTTTTTTTTTTTTTTTTTTTTGTTTTTTTTTGTTTTTTTTTGTTTTGTTTGGCCTGTTTGCCGTTTCTTCTTTGCTGTATGTGTCTTCTCTGTGTTCCATAACACTGTTACATCTTCATTTTCACATACTGACTTGATTGTGTGTGTGTGTTTTCCGTTTTTGTTTCGTTTCTGTGCCTTGTGTTCTACGTATTGAATAATATAAATGAGCACAAACTTTGCAGCGTCTCACTGAGTACTCATTTTTCGCCGAAATGGATCACCCTGTGATTAGGTGGCCGGTAGTTTCTTCATGTTGTTCACATAATCGGAATTTACTGTCAGTTTCGTTACTCATAATTTTATTTGTAAAACAGTTTCTGCTAATTGCTTGGTCTTGAGTTGTCGCTTTTGTACGTTCTGTTTCTCCCTTTGTCTCCAAATTTCAGTTATTATTATTATTATTATTATTATTATTATGCCAGGGTCTTTTTGCCGTTTGTGGACGCGTTCCTCGTCACTTGTCCTACCGTCATTTCAGCATGCCATCTCTGCCTTCTTGTTCCAAGCGTCCTGTGCTCCGTCGTGTATTGGGGGTGCCTCCACGTTATGTCGTCATGGAAACTCGTGTGTTCCTGTTGTCCGGAAGTCTGCCTATGGCAGACTTGAATCTGAAGTTCATTCATGCTGTACTGGATATTTTTGTTGTCAAGACCAATGTTAGCATTTCCCATGGTCTTCAGTGTCGAGGCTACGCTATCTTAAAAGAAGACAAGTCAGAGAATTATTTTATAAACACTAAGGAAAAAATTGTGATGGACGACAATAAAAAGAGAGTAAGTTATTTAGTAGCCGATCGCAGTGACCGCGCGGGCTTAAGTGTGGGTCTAGGGCCGCTAGCTTGCTGGGATTGCGGGTTCGAATCCCGCCTGGGGCATAGATTTTTGTCTTATGAGTATTGTGTTTTGTCAGGTAGAAGTCTCTGCGACGGACCGATCACTGGTCCAGAGGAGTCCTACCGAATGTGGTATGTCTGAGTGTGATCGAGGAACCTCAAAGAGGAGGCCTAGGCCCACTAGGGCTGTCAAGCCTTGAGAAAAAAAAGTTGGGAATTGAGCTCATGAAATGCTGCAGCTTGGTTTTCAAGTTTAGTCCGTTGCTATGTTCCTTCCAGGGGCGAATTGTGTGTTTATGAGCATGCGCAGAATGACTTCTTTTAAAGCTTAATGAAATTGTCCGATGGAATCATAATTAAAAGTTGTTTAAGTGCTTGCTGTTGTGGGTAGTTTAAACTTGATACGGAAAGTAAGAAAGGGAGGCATCCTTTGTTGTGGTGCGCAGCACGCACGTTAAGGGCTTATTAGTCTCAGTTAACAACCAAATTAACAAGCACTCTATCCTGCTGTCTGTAATTATAATGTATTGTGTAATCACATTGTACTTTGATGCCTAATTATGATACATAGCATTTGTTTCCCGCGAGATTCGAGGTTCTCACAACGGTGTTGCTGAAGATTCTGGCCTTCTGGGATGTGTCGCTGTGTCGGACGAGTAGTTTGCAGTGTCCGGAAGGAACCTTGTGCCTTCGTATAGGGGATCAAGCAGCCTGTTGACCGAACAGTTTTGCTGGTATTACGGTTGTGACGTTAAAACGGAAGGAATGTTACCTACATGGCGTAAGTAGGAACTTGGCCGGGCTGAGGGAAGATAACAGAAAATAGTGGTCTGTTCCGAAATATTGCTTTGTGTTATATTTTTTTTACATACTTTTCCGATAATTTATTCGAGAAATAACAGGATGTTACGAGTAGAGACCATTATACCCACTTCCCTGTTGCGTGTGTATGTTACCTATCTATTAATTTTTGTTTTTCCGGTTTGTTTGGCGACACTGTCAGTTGACTATGTCGGTGCGAAGGCTGTTAAGTGTCCCGGGTTTCTGGTTTTCAAGAACTGGGATCTCGTATTGTAATGGTCACTTAAACCCAAAACGAACTCCTATGAATTTTTTTCTAGCCCCAAGGCAAATCGTTCTGACACTTGGCAGTACTATACTATAATTTTCATCCACTTTTGTTTTACGATTCATTTTACTTAGGGCCAAATGACCTTCTGGGCGTGTCTCCATATTGATCTCAGTTAAAGATACGCCGGATATATTTTTCAGGGATCCCTGCATTACAGATGTTTACGCCGTGTCTTTACATTTCCATAAACGTCAGTGATTTTGTGATGATGATGATGGTGATGATATTAACATTTCATGCTGGGTTGGTAGTGAGTGGGCTACGGACTAGGCGACCGGGGAATCAGGGTTCGCTTTTCAACAGGAGCAAGATATTTGTGTTTAAAGCATCCAGACCAGCTCTGGGGCTCATTGCGCATATTATTCAGTGTATACCGGGAAGCGTTTTCCTTGGGGTAAATGTGGCCAGGGCGTAAAGCCGACCACTCACCTCCATCCATTGTTTGGTTGAAGGATGGAGCTGTACCTCAACACCCTACTATGCTTTGCGGGTGCTTAGTTAAGCATACGGGCGGCTTTATTTTTCATTGCTTTGTTGTCACTTGCCTTCTGGCTGATGACCTCTGTGTCCACCACTCCGCGTGTACGTAGAGAGCAGGCAGACGTCAGGCTCACGCGATACACCTCTAACGCAACACCCAAGCTGTCCTTTATGGTAGGAGCATGCTAAGGAAGTAGTTGATTCATGTGGCTGGTAGAATGATAACTGATATTTGACACACACACACAGCCTTTCTTTCGTCCTGTAATATTGCATCCACCGCCTTCCTGTAAACGTTTGCACAGGATTTTTGTTCGTAGTCACATAAATATATATATCAGACAGTCGCAAACCAACAGACACATACAGAAAGTAAATAGGTATGGGTATTTAGTCAATAACACAACAAATTTTCTAATGGTGTTTATTAGAGGATGATATCAACTACATGTTTCAGCCTGATCCAGCCATCATCAGGTTTTCATCCGAAAGAGTATTAGTGCTTTATAGGATTTACGCGGTTATGTCACGATGGTGAGATCTCATCATACGTGGTATTTATTATTATTATTATTATTACTATTAAGAAACGTCGGTGAGGGGGGGGGGGTGGTACTGTGTTGTGGGTTGTTGTGTTATTGACTAAATACCCATACCCTTTTATTTACACACACAACGGGGATGGCGCATTTCAGAATACAGAAAGTGGCTATTGTTATTGAACATGCAGAACTGCAAGACACGTACACAGTATTCTGAATTGAATATCTGGCATCGTTTAAGATGGTTCTGGACGTGCTGTTTGTTTCGTGTTCGAATGGTCATCTGAGTGTCAGTACAAAATACCAACTGACAATCTCAAGAAAGGCTTCACACTTTTTTTTTTATTCTTATTTAATATTTCAGTGAAGCTCATTGACTGTAATAACATTGCGGAAAGTAATTCAGAAGCGCTGGAATGAAATGTTTAATCAGTTACAGTAGTCTGATGGAACAGAACGAAAGAGTGTAGAACCTGCTGTCAGTATAAAACATCGATTTCCATCCGTTACTGCCACTGTTTAATATGTCAGTGAACCGTCATTACTCAAGCGACATTGTGAACCAGAATGCAGACGCACTGAAATTATTTGATCAGTTACAGACTGGAGGGTCTATATCGTTGCCTTATAGCGACCAAGGTGGATTATGAATGGGTTATACCAGAGGCGCACAGTTCCCGGGCACCACGTCGTAGTGGAGAGTGAATTTTGTACTGTGGCTTCTAATGTTTGGGGACTTGCTTATGTCACCCTTCGGGCACCTGGAATTTTGAGTTGGCTTCCAAATTTTTTTTAAAACTTGTGAACCCCCTGTTTGTATGACTGTGTTATTTGATGTAGTTATTTGTATGGAATCTAGGGGTTTTAATGTGTTAGTGTTTAATTCCTTGACACTACTTGCGTTGTCAAATGATACGTTGTGCTGTAGGATTACTTATTGCAGTGTTTCGTATAGCCTACTTGTTCTTCATGATTCTGTGCTTAGAAAGCTTTTAAATGAATGTGTTTTGCTTTCAGGGGTCCGATGCGGGATCAGATCTCTTCACAACCACTCGAAAACGTAAGTCAGGTTTGTTGCTATGATACTAATTACCTGAAGTCACAACAGTAAAGGCACTTCACCTACAATTTTGGGAATTGTATGTGCAGAACTCCATAAATAGAAATTAAATCTGCTAGACACGTGACATAGTCCAATCGCCTGTGGTCTGGCCTGGTAAACATAACCACAACAATGGATGGGACGTGGAGGGTACAATCCATGGTCACCTAGGTCTCTGTATCCGACTGTTTGTCAAAAAAAAATCTGCATGCCAACTGTATCAAAAAAATCTGCAAGATCTTTGAAATGTAATGAAATGCTTCATTATTGTGGCGGAACGTGACATTGTAAGCAGAGTGTAGCAGTTAAGTGAAATTTTAATCTCGTGCAGGCCTGGCGAACCTTTTTGAAGGTGTGTGCCCATGGAAAAATTTGAAGAGCAAAAGAATGCTTTGGAGCCTTCCATAGTTATTAATTATTGCATTATTATTTATGCATGTTATAATTGTACAATTAATGCTTAGTATAATTATTATATTTCTAATAAATCGAGAAATGCTATGAGGAAGAAAATATGGCAGTAACTGGAACTGCAATTACTGCCTGTTTGAAAAGAAGCTTGTAAAACGTTTTGCCCAATGTCACGTATTCACCCAGTCACAGCCAGGCCGGCACCACAATGATAAATACCCAGTCAACACTTCGCACCGCTCCCGATTTGTGCAAAAATGTTTCGCTCGCAATATTATTTGGTAGCAACGGCAATTCACGTACAATCTACGCAGTCAGATATGTGTATGTTCACACATGCTCTTCACAATGCAGGGACGCTGGTCGGGTAAAAGAAATTTAAAAATTGGGACAGCAGTGAATACCGTGTGCCATAGGTCACCAGCTCTAATCTAGTGTGTCAGACTACTGGGGGAGCCATATTGAACACTCGAAAACAAACAGATACCTAAAGTGTTACTGATTACGATGAACGAAACTCCCATCATGCTGTTCCTTTTCGTTTAGTCCCAGTAGTTCTTTAATTTGTCTGCATAATTGTGATTTACCCTTGTAAGTCAGGGGCTGTAGGTAGATGGTTGAAGACATAATAGCTTTGTTCAAAGAATAAAAGTAACGTTTGCCCTAGAACATACCACGAAGGCCCAGACGGGGAGTAGAGGTATAGCTCTACTCTTTCTTTAACTTCAGCGCTAGATAGGGGTGGGCGGTCAACTCAACGCGCCGGTCGCTTTAGTCCCGGGCAATACCCGGTACCCGTTGTATAGGAGGCTGGATGGGCTCCGGGGTCGGTCTGGAGGGGTGCGAAAATCTCTCCTCACCGGGATTTGATCCCCGTACCGCCCAGCCCGCAGGGAGTCGCTATGCCGACTGAGCTATCCCTGCCCCTTTGTTCAAAAAACAACGTAACTTAATTATGTTTCTTGCCCTTTTATAAACAGAATTTTTATTTGATAATTCGTCCACTGATATTTCCCACTTCAGCTATTCTGTTTATATTGGCCAGTCTAAGGACTATTGATTCCTCAGGTAGGGTTCAGTGACACAGACAAGAGCTGCTGTAGAAGAACGGGTGTGCATGAAAGTGGACATTGGTGCTCAAGGTACAAATGTGTGATGGGGCATGGTGGTGAGGGATAAAGAAGTAATCTTAAGATTGTTGTGTGTTAGAAATGAATGGAAAATAAGAAGTGATTTCAAATGAAGATGAGACACAAATTCACAGGACATTGTTTGGAAACAGGATGTGATTTAATTACTGACTGTGTTGTAGTAGCAAAACCGTAACAGTGGCTTTGCTACTGTTTTACTTGAACTGTGTAGTAGTGACACCAAGTGTTAGTTTTGAAGGAAACTGTTTACTACTGCCAGAGTTTAGAATAAGTGCAAAACAAAAATTGTGTTGGAACATTGGAGAGCATGATTAAAATTTGGAAGTGATACTGAAGAAGAGTCTACCAGCATTAATCTTTCTACACTTGGGTGAGGAAGTATGTTGTAGAGGAAGGATAAAGTGTTAGAAAAATGTAGAAGCTTGCTCTGAATTGAGCAGACAAGGTGTTACGGGACACCTGGGTAAAGTGGTAGAGAATTAATACAGTAATCAGAAGTGGGAATGAAGCAACACAGATTTTTAAAAGTATGAAAGGTGAAAACAGAAAGTTGGAAAATATTTAGGATGTGCAACCAATCAGTAGGATAAAATAGGCTCAAGAGAAGTCTAGCAATACATTTGCTGGATAATTAAGGGAAGATCACAAGATAAAGTGTCCATAGTAACTACAAGAGAAGTGATTACAAGTGAATAAACTAACATGGAGGAAATGTATGTGTGTGTGTGTGTGTATTAGGCCAGGGGTGCAAAAATCACACGTGACTAAATTTTGTGTGGCGGTGCATAATGTTTTCAGCATAATTAATCATTGCCTTTTTTTTTCATACATACTAAAATTCACCAAGCAGAAAGCACCAGACAACAGTGAGGTTCACAGGTCACCCCAGTAGTCTGCGGCAGTATTGAACTTGCTTCATGTCATCTTTCCAGCACCTAGAATTCAAAGGTGGCTTCTAGAGTTTTGGCAAGCTTATGTACCCCTATGTTAGATACTGAAATCACTGTTGCAAAATTTGAGAATAACCAAGCTCCAGGAGGTGGTGAAGTGACAGTATGTATGACAAAATAAGATCGATAGGAATGCAGTGGATAATGCAGAGTTATAAGGAACTGAAATGCCAAATGACTGGATGAAGGAAGTGTTGGTACCAGTATATAAGGAAGGTGACAAGTCTTTTTGTCACATTTACAAAGGAATGACACTTCTCAGTCATTATTGTCACAAAATCTGTGAAAGAATTTTATGTAATGAAATAAAGAATTGAGATAGTAGAACATGTGAGACAGTTAACTGAGAAATGTTGGGAATATAAAAGTATAACAGTATGAAGAAAAGTCAGAGATGGAAATTACCAGACAGTCGTACGGAAAAAGTGTGTTAAAACAATTAAGATGGGAATGGTTCAAAACAAATAGACAAAGCAATGTGCTCTTACCAGTGGAAGGGGTGAACAAATGTGCTTAGTTGTTTTGGAAGTGAAATGATATTAGAAGGAAAAATTAAGGACACTACCAAAGAATAGTATTATTTAATATAAGAATATCAAATTGTAAAGGGAATAATAAGGAATATAGGCACAAAAAGTGCCACACAACAATCCATAATGTATCTTACACGGTTACTAATGTGATGTAACACCAAAACATAGACCCTTCCATGTAAGAACAAAAACAAAATCCAAGCAGTAGATTTTGTAGAAGTACAGAGGCAGAAACAAGGAGGGACAGCACTGGGAATGAAATTCTAAAAGAAATTGGAATTCAGAATTGGTTAGTGAGAGAAAATATTAAAATGGGTATCACCATGTTAAAAAGAATGAGTAGGGCAAGGATGCTGAGAAGGGTATTATAATTAAAATTTGAAGCCAAGGTGGCTGTGAGAAGGCACTGTTAATAATTGGAAGGCTAGAGGAGAGGAAAGATCTGGAAATAAATTTGTGGGGAGGGGGTGATAGTAAAATTAAGTGATTGCTTTTTGACCTATCCAATTTTGAAGTGTTGCCAGAGGAAGAAGAAGATGACAAAGAAGCTGAGTAGTACTGTGTGTGGTGTTACGTTAATTTTCGTTTTTTTCTGTTTCAGACGAGTTACCAGGCAACCCACCACCACCAATCAACAACGGAACAGGGTCACCTGGTGGGGGCAGTGGCGGGACAAGTCCTGCCCCCAGTCCGCCCCCACGAATCCCTACTCCACCAACACCATCACCTCAACCACACAATCCTACACCCATCCCAAACCCACCCTCGTCGCCTTCACTGTCATCTCAAATTAGTGTGGTATCAAACGGACCGGTACCACGCATTGTACCAACACAGTCGGTGGTTAAGTCTCCTCCACCGGCACCTCCTCCACCCCTTGTTCCGTTACCACTGCCACTGTCACTCCCAACGCAACCTCAACCACCACCAACTGCAGCAGTGGCAGCAGCACCTGTACCAACACCCCATGCCCCACTTCAACACTGCCCGGTCAGTAATACAAACAGCACCAACAGCAACAGCCGGACTAGCAGCCCAGCTGTGGCAACACCAGCTCAACCTGCCCCAAACACTTATACACCCCTGCCACTAGCTGCTTATCCGAATTCACATCCACATCCAGCTTATCCACCCCTTTATGCACCCTATTCTTCAACCTTGCAGCACAGCCCATACCTTCCACCAGCAGCAGTCTCACCTCTACCATCTCCCCGCAATGATTCAGTAAGTGGTGTGTTCGTTTGTGGTATAGGCATACAGTCATGTGAAACAAGCAAAGATTAGGGAATGAGAAAAGTTTTAGCCTGGGGTTTTGGGTTTTCACAGTGAGTTATGTACATTGCAAAAGGAGCTTCTGATGTCACATAGGATGCTCCTCAGGTGAAGATGCACATTGTGCACCAAGAATTTTGTTCAGGATGCAAGAATTATTATACTTCAAAATTACAGCCTATGTTTGCTACAGCCTTACAGCATATTTCTGATCCTGTGGTTTATTTTTGTATGTAATGCATATGACATGTACTGTGTGTATAATACTGCAGTCTTTAGGTTTTTTTCACTATCATCATGATTTCAGAGGTTAGACGAGGTCTTCCCTGACTTAATCCACTATTTTCAAGGTGTCCTGGATCATATAGTTTTCTTGATATGCCCAAAACTTTATCTTACATCCAAGTTGCAATCCTGAAAAAGTGTGTGTAAATAAAACAGACTTGAATCAGAAATTATATTCCCATCAGAAATAAGGGGCCAGCATGTTAGAACACAGCCAGTTAAAGGGTATTAAACAAAAATGAGACAGCACAGATTAAGAAATGGCATAAATTGGTAAGTGGTGTTAAAAAATAGCTAAAACAAACCGGTATAAAATGAGGGCTATGTGTACTGTAAGATATGTTTTGGATCCGTTGTTGTTCATTCCTGTTATTTTACTTTTGAAAACAAGTGTTACTTATGTTCATTTTTGTATTTTGCATCACTTGTCTAGGGTGTATCACTAAACCCACTCATGGAATCCATATTAGAAATCCATGTTCAACAGTATCTTCTGTCATGGCCCTGATTGTAGGAAACTACTAAACCCACTTGCTTGTTCTTTTATTGTACTGGAATGTGAGAAATGTACTGACACACAGATTTTCTAATCACTGAATGTGGCAGCATATGGATTGTGCTTGCTTCTGTTGAGCTAAGAAAAAGGCATACATTATTGATGAAGTAATAAAACCTTGGTAAAAGTGACCAGTATATGATATTGTATTCCTGAGTTTAATTTTTCATTTGTAAAAGAACATTTCTTTTCATCTCCAAGGGCTTCTGAAGGAGAAATATTAATGTTTGTACATAGTACACTTTTCTGGTTGACTCCAATATGAGTTCTATCAAATGTACTGTTTGAACTGTTTTGCTGTGCTGTATTTTATACAGAATGCATGTGGTTATGTACTGGCACAAGTGGTTGTACATAATTTGTGTAATGACAGTTTATGTACTTATAAATTTTGGTTTATTATGGTATGACATAGTAAGTTAGAATGACAGTCACTATACATAATGTTGTAAAATGTGATTTGAAAAGGCATATGAAGTAATTGGTGTACTGTGTCAGGATACACCTCTTTTGTGTGATGTAACATAAGACTGAAGGGTATTTAACATTACTGGTCAGCATATAAAAAGTAAGGCACTTTTTTATCCATGTTTCTAGTGCAAGTTAAAGTTATGTTCTTAGATTTATATATGTTATGTACTTTGAATTTTGCAGAGGTCTGCAAGATCACCTTGCCCTATTGTTGCCAAACAGCCACAGCATTCTGGTGGATCCACAACCCTATCCTCAGTGACAACACCTGTCACTGCAGGTGAGGATTTACTTAATAAAAGTTGATGGTCTGTTGCCTGTTGATACCTGCAACTTGTACTATAAAAGAGAACTCTGCCATCAGTACAAGGTTATCCCAGACTTGTAATACTCTTGGTCATTAATTTACAGTTACTGTGACATGTTAATTAGTGTGTTCACAACAGAAACACTTTGCAAACTGCATTTATTTGCTTTGCCATGTGTAATTGGCTACCTTTCTACATGTAACAACCTGTGAGCCATGTGATGGATTTTCATGAACTTTGATATTGTGGAGCGTATAAAATTTTGTTAGTACATTCCAATTTTGGTTTACATTGACAAAAACAGTTTACACTTTTTGTTAAAACATATACTTTTATATTCATTACACTTTTTTCACAAGTCTTATAGTTTTCAAGATAATCTACACAAAGAAAATCAGTGCCCCACATTTGTTACTCAATATGTACTTTTTCAAACTTGTGTATTCAGCATTCAGCAGTGTTGTATGCCTAGCAGAGATTATGGAACATTCTTTTTACAATATCAGGTACACAAAGCTTTCTGTCACACAGATTTATAGGTGTGTGTATGTGTAATTGTGTATTTAAAATGCACTTGATTGTACTGCTACAGTTCTTTCTTTTATATTCTCTTGGAGGCATTTCAGTGAAAGAGAGCAAACAAAACAGAATTTTTTTTACCACATTTTCTGACCTGTGGAATCTGAACATGCTCTTTCTTCTTTGTCCTGTATTTGGCGAAGTCTTTGGTACTCTGTCCAATTGAATTTCTTTTGGAGTACAACAGAGTGTGTCTCACACTCTTCATCAGTTGTGTTGCTAGTTATACCAATCTTCTGTCCTCACTTTTTTTAATTGTCCATCATTTGCTCCTGCAAGACAAGGATGGTCTGAAAGCCTGATTTATTATTATAAAATGTATAAAAATCACATCAAACATTAACCTTATGGTTTGATGTGAATTTGCTGTAATTATCTAGTGCCTGTAGTTGTTCAAAGACAGCTTACATTTTTCCACAGCTTCAGCACCTGTTGCCACCACAACGACAGCACCAACAGTGACAACTGCAACAGCTGTAGTTATGACAACCACAACAACAAGCCACAGAGATATTGTGACAACCCCTGTAGTCGGACGGAGTCATTCACCAAGGGGCCACAGTCCAAATAGGGAACGGGATAGTTATAGGTAGGGAGACCACCTGTTGGAGTGAGCATTCTGGTAGTACTGTACTGTACTGTAATATACTGTACAGGGTGTCCATTTGAAAATGGAACCCAGACATGCTGACGTCTTAGGAATGTGTAAGACAAAGAGAGCCTAAGGCTGTATGTGTGTAACAATCTGTATGTGAATGTGAAAAGAGGGCATTCTACATATTAATGCAACTTTGATAAATGTATATTTAATGTAGTGTTTTACCCTTAACTAGTTAACCTTAAAAAGTGTAGGTTATATTTTCCTTTTCACCATTATGCCCATTTAACATTTAGTTGAAGAATCCTGCTTAGAGTGTGCATGTTTTCCTGTGTTCTGTATTGTCATAGAGTGGCCCCCACCATACTACAGCTCATGTCACAGAGGTTCATCTCCATTTTTTCTTTCACTTCCTTTACTGTGTATTACACAATGGAAGCATGGCGAAAGTGGAAGACAGGATCTTTCTGCAAGAATAATTTGAGGCAAATTGCACTAAGGCCTGCAACAGTTTGAGTTGAGTGGCCTCTTGTTGACATCATTGACATTTTTATCAGGACTGCTGGGCAGTAATCAGTCTCTTCTAGTGCATTTGCTATTAGATTCTCATTAAAATGTATCATTTTGTTATCAGATCCCTCATTGACAGAATGAGAATATTAGTGTGAATGTGGTAATTGAACAGCAAGATGGTGAAATATTTGGATTATTGAATTAAATCTTATTAATGAAAATGGTCAAAGCAGTTATGTTATTTGCTGATAATTTACTATGCAGTTTACCTGAAAGTAATTAACTTCGTGGGAGACCTAGGTACAGATGGGAGGAACATTCCTGTCACAAATAGACAAGATTTAAGCCAGGTTTATTCCACATGTGTTTAGGTAAATGATTTTTAGGAAAATAAAGTGGAGAGTGAGGGAATAGAAAATGTATGCTGTTCAATGACAGTGTCAGATATGATATGCATCATAAACACAAAGGATATGTGCATAGCAGTGTTTTATGTCCAGTAACAGAAATGGATTTCTGTTTGAAACAGAGAAATGTTTGGGTTTCTTTGGATTCCATTATCAGCAGGTTTTATTGTATCACCTTTGCCATTTCTTATTAATAACATTAAAGAACATGAGGATGTTTATTATTAGTATCCATCATTTAAGCAAATACTTTATTAAAGATTACCTAAAATTGCCCAGTTGAACTAGTGTTATCTGATACAACAAATATTCATTTCTTGTGTTGGACATTTGTATGTATTATGTATTTGCAGCAGTAACGTGAGTAGCCTAAGCCGAAGCAGCATCACTCCAGTGAGTGCAGCCACACTGTCTAGTAGTTGTGTAATTACATGCAACTCATCCCCCTTCAGTTCAGCCCCAGTTCCAGCTCCGGCCATTGTTTCTTCTAGTCTTGCCTTCACCAAAACACCATCATGGGGCAGGTTTGTGTATTTCCATATGCAGTGTAATGTTTAATCAATATGCTGTATTTTAATATACATTTTAGACTTAAGTCTGCATGTTTGTGTTTTCCAAATGTGTGAAATGAATTCGCAGAATGAAATTCGTTTCTCTGTTTTGTCTCCACAACAACTCAACACAGTTTGTTTGTACTGGTGTTCAGAATGACACAGAAGGCGCCGATCACACCTGATCCATATCAGTCTCTATTCTATTTTATACTGGAAGTGAATATCATATTTATGGAAAAAGCATGTAATGTTTAAAAATGTGTGTATAACATGTAGTGTAGATCTCATTATGTTCAAAGTCTTTTATTTCGAACAGTTTGATACTGTGTGTATTCAAGAAACAGAAGAAGATAATAATGTGTACCTATACATAGTACACAGGCTGACTGTAAGGTAAACACATAAAGTTAAGTGACTCGATTTTCTAGACAGGATGCCATGTTGCTAAAATTCTTGCATCATTTTAACACCTGTACACAGCGTTTTAGTGTAATTTTGCACACACTTCTGCAACTTGAAAACCCGAAGTCAACACTATACTTAACAGGTAAAGAGGAACAGCAGCAAAATTATCCTGAATTCGTTACTCAGTTTTATTAGGTGTGCTTGATTTTGATTGGTTGACTTCTACTATGTCCTCCCCTCCTCCCCCACAAAACGAATGACATATATTTTCATTGGGTGTTGGCTGAGGCAATTTTGCTGTTCCTCTGTGCTGAGCCCACTGACCAGGCAAATGGTTGTCAAAGACATGCAAAAGAAGGGAGCACACAGTGTGATAGTGGTCCATTTTGAGTGAAGTTCATCATAATTACACCTCTGAGAAACAATTAGCAACACAAAATTCTCAAACTTGATCAAGTAGCACTAATTGTTTATTGTGTCATACATTAACTTTACAGTAAGCCTGTAGTGTATGTACTGTTGGTTTGCGGTGTATGATTTTTGTCTGCCATAAAGGACATTAAACATTCCATTTTCAAAAACAGGCAATTTTATAGCAGACTA
>Ga0123357_10007103_pt1 | contig 13785 bp, 17 predicted proteins | sample TergutEmb28metaG_FD_89873 | JGI IMG/M metagenome (GOLD analysis project Ga0123357, IMG submission 89873) | Embiratermes neotenicus P4 segment gut microbial communities from Petit-Saut dam, French Guiana - Emb289 P4 | ecosystem: Host-associated > Arthropoda: Insects > Digestive system > Gut ... | reverse complement strand
TGGCCGCTGTCACCCGCAAACTCGTCAACGTCATCTACACAATCCTGAAAGACAACCGGGCCTACCAGCCCACTCCGCCCAAGCGCAGCTGACACCAAACCCAACCCGACGGCTGACGGCGCCGACAGCAAACAACCCGCAGCCGTCCACCCCGCACTACCCGCGCACCGCCGATCCGAGTCCGTCATCTCAAACCTCACAATCCTTCTCATCAGGACTTGACTTCATATAGCTGGTCTTCCTTGCATGACTGTTTGGTTTGGACGCAGCCGCGCGGGTGTTCGTAGCGCCCGCGCGGCACAATGTGGTTTGTTCTCTCATGATTGCTCACTGGCCTTTCGACCCGTCACCGCGTGGACGTAGTCGGCATAGCTGAGGTAGTCGGCTTTGAACACGCGGATTGGTTCGCCAGGTAGCTCGACCAGTCCCATGCCGGGCTTGAAACTCGCCGCCATCGCTACTTGCTCAGGTGTTGCATTATGAAGCATCTTGACGCCATCCTCGCCTTGCCGAAACGTGAACTTCGCGCCGATGTTCGACCTTGCGGCACCTGTGACGATTGAGGCGTCTGCCCTTTGCATAAGCAAAATTAGGCGGATCCCGCACTTGGCACCTTCACCGGCGAGCCTTGTCACGGCCCGGGCGATACGCGGGGCTACTCGGTCTGCCGGCTTTCGTGCTTGCTCGGCATCCTCGGACTCGGCGGCAGCCAACAGAGCCGGATATTCTTCCAGGATAACGACCAGCAAGGGGAGCTCCGGGGAAAAAGAGTCCAACTTGTCGCACCCGGCTGCCAACAGCCACGCTGTGCGCGATTCCATTTCAGCGACAACATCGGCCAGGCACGTTGCCGCCCTGGCCATGTCTGCTGTTCCAAGTACGATATCGCTGTCAGGCGCCGCCAGCGGTCCCAACAGAATCTGCGACGGATCAAGCCCCATGATGCGGCAGTCGAGGCGGCCAGCAAGTTGCCCGAGCACGACGTATCCCAGGACCGATTTTCCACTTCTGGTCATCCCCTGGATGGCTACATGCGTGGGATCGGCCAAGTCGAGAATCAGGTCTTCCCCGTCCTCGAGCCTTCCAACCACTAACCGAAACTGTTTCTGACTCATTGTGTGCCTCCGATACGTGCGGAACGGGCTGGCATGTCTAGTGGCCCGATGATGACGCGGACCACCGCATATTTGCGCCTGCCATCAACTTCCTGAAGCGGCCGCACCTCAGCGCCGATTGCCTTCTGAAATGAGTCCAAACCCGCCGCCATCTGTTTGATGGTCAACGAGCCAGGCGGCTCGACCTCGATCACAACAACGGATGGACCGTTGTGTTTGAGGCTGACAACACGGCCAATCAAGTCAATGTCCTGCGTGATGTTGGTGAAACTTCCGTCAGGGTTGTGTCGACGGATTGTCTTGGCCGCCGTGACGCGCCATTCAGGAACAGCAAGCCAAATTGGCTTCCAACGACACCTGATGGTCGCCTCAAGACGGCGGCCTTCCTCGTCCAACGGCTCCCGGTGGCGTATATGGCGTAACAACCGCCCGGCCAGGTATGGTCTTGCAGGCTGTACACAGGCCAGCACGATGAGAGCGATCAGTAGACCGATGACGATCTGCCACACGCTCACAGGCGCTGCTGTTGGGCTGCTGACGGGCAGCAGGCCCAGCCGCCAAGCAGCCAGACCCCCTGCCACGCCGATAACTAGTGCTAACGCCGTTGACCAGATGGCCCAAGGTGTCAGCATCGAACGTGGTGCCCTTCTCATGCCGACTCGCCTGCCCGACGAGTGGACGCGGCAGACAGAACACTGGCTGCCTTCCAATGTTCAACCAGCCGCCCGTTCTTGTTGGCGTACACCTCAACCGCGAGCCCGGAAAAGCGAACAGGCCCGGGTTGTAGCGACTTCGTCTCGGGTGATTCCGCCATGCGAACTGCGATGATCTCCGTCGCCGGCTGGCCGAAGTTAATGACCTTCCTGACCAGTTCAACGTCTACCAGCGGATGGCCTGCGTCATCATATGCCCGTGGGCGTGGCTGCCCAAGCAGTGCCGCCCGATCGGCTTCACCTAGGAATTTCTCAACCTCGCGAACGACTCCCGTTGCGGTATATGCGGTTTCGAATGTTTCTGAATTGTATAACGTTGTCATGCTTGTTACCTTCCATTTATCGAGTGATGCCGTAAATAGCATCTATTAATACCTTTACCCTATCCGGATGGACCATGCACGTCAAGGAGTCAGCCCATCAATTTTCAAAAAAAAGTATGAATGACAGCGGATTGCGGTAATGTTTGAAACATGGCAGGAAGAGACACAGCAGCCCTAATGAAACTGGCGATCGACGAAGATCTCACAGCGGCTGAGGACAAATGGATCATAAATGAGTACCTGAACACATTCATGGAACCCATACGCAAGCGAGCAGAGGTCCTATCGAAACGCCTCAACTTCGGATACGATCTGGCGCTTCTTTGGCTATTGGCCAGAGTTTCTGATGCTACGGACGCATGGGTTGAATGGCAAGCTGGCGAATCGCTGAGCAACGGTGCTTCGCTGTCAGACATCGCTCGCGCTGCCCACAAGTCAAGGCCGAACCTAAATCGCGACTTTCCGAGTATGCAGGAAATCGTGGACAAGCGAGCTGAGGTCGACCAGACCGGTGAAGAAAAAGACGTTCACGTGCGCGGGTGGCGGATAATACTCGAACCCGACAAGCTCACCGATGATTCAGCCCGAACTGAAACCTAGTCGGGAGTTGTTATCGCGCATTGTCGATCGGCTCGAATGGCAGTACTATACGACCGCATGGTACGTGTCGTCGGAGTCTTGCATGATCCATTTACGGATAAGTAGGTCTGCTATCGCACGATCAAAATCACCGATAGGGATTTGTTGACATTGCTGCCATACCTCAAGACGCTTCCCTGGCACATGCCGAACTGCATTCAGCACATCAACAACGTTTTGGCTTGGCTGGCCTTGCCCAACCGGCTCTTCGGTCGAACGGCTAGGCTGCACGGCGACCGCTTGAGGAGCGATTTGTTGCAGGATCATTTGAGTGAAGTAGGCTGTACGTTCAGTTTGTCTCGATGTGTTCAAAATAGCCCTGAGTAGCGCAATAATCAGAAACAAGATCGCTAGATTAAACAAAATGAAGATCACAAGGATCGCGACAATCACTCCCGATACGTCGTTGTAGCCGTACATTTTGATTTCTCCTTACTTCAACTCTACGTTGGTGATGTCAGCGTAACACGCCAAAACCCGGCAACCGACACCCCCCCAGATGATCCAATGAGCCCATTTGCGCAAATTTGATCAGTCGCCATTGCCAACGCTAGAGCACCTCGAGCTACTTCCCAGACCGGCATGCGCGTGTCTTTGGCACATCACTCAACCAATTGCACTAAACACGTGGACACCTAATGGTCTGCAAAGCGCCTCCCAGTGAAGAAGGATCAGTCCTCTTGTGTGGTGCCCGTCCTTTCAACCGTCCATCCTTCACGAGCCGTGGCAACCCCGCAACCCTTCCAGGCCGACTTTCGCGGCATAAACGCAAAGACCCACCGTTTCACGGCCCCCATTTATTCCACGGTTCAACCCTCCCGGGTCCAGCCCCTAATGGGGTGCAGGCCCGCCCCAGCCCGTGCCGTTCTCTCCTTGCTGAAAGGCCAAACATCAAACAAGGAGGACAGAATGCCCAGCACAACAGCAGAAATGCTCACAGCTCAGATCAGCGCACAGGTTTCCGCTTTCGAGTCAATCAACGCCGACGACTATGACGCACTTTGGGAGATCCCGCTCGAAGTCACCGTTCACCGCCAGGTACATGTCCTGTTGACATACGTCGGCCCGACAATCTGGGCCGAAGCCGACCTTGACGACGACGGCCAGGTCACAGGCGCCCGCTTAATGGGAGCCTGGGGAACCGACCAAGTCACCTGCCCAGTCTCACACAGAAGCGCACTGTGGACGGCGCTGCAAGAATACGCCGAGTCAGTAATGACCGCCGCCTAACCCTGAAGGGCCACGGGGAGCAATCCTCGTGGCCCCAACCGTTGCCAACATGGAAACGACGAAAGGCCGCTAGCCTGTATCGCAAGCGCCGTCCGCCGACGGCCCACGCATGAACGCCCACTTGGACGCCAGACGCTCCGGAGTCAAATCGCCGTTATACAACGCGAACTCGATCATGTCTTTCAGCCCGTCAGCGCTGTATTTGCCGATCCCTTGACCAAGCAGATTGCAATGCCGTTTAGCCATTCCCATCAGACGCACGTCCAGCGGATCATTCGAACGTTTACTACCAGACGGCACAAGGCCAGGGGCGTTGTCACCCATGAGCCAGGGCGCAAGGTCATGTGGCCAGGCCGCATAGCCCCACAAATCGTCTGGCGAAGCAGACGACGCCTTCTCACGCTGACTCCCTTCCGGGCGCACCTGCAACTCGACACGAACCCACGTGCTTTCAGGGTCACCCAGTTGACGGCCCTTCTGATAGCAGCGCAGAAACTTCTCCGACTTCCTCGAACCCAGATACAGCGTGCGCCCCTTCGGATCATCCTCGTTGATCCAATCACCAGCCTGGCCAAGCCGAATCTCATGCTCTTGCGCGAACAAGATCAGATAATCCTTCAACGTCTTCCATGCACCGTCACCCTCATAATCCAAGGCACTATCTGCTCGGGACACCCGATGAGGCCAAGGCATACCGCGAAGCAGCGCCGCCACGGATGGCGCGTGCTCCCCGGAACCGAAAACACTCGGAGGTGCCCCATGATTGCCGCCCGCGAGCATTTTGAACTTGGCACCCCCCGGCAGCACACCCACATAGGTTTCGTCATAGCCATACATTCCGTGCCCCGTCGCATCGAACACCAGCGCCTTGTCCGCCAGATAGTCACCCACCGTCACCCAGTCACACAAGACGGTGCCCTGATAGTAGTCGAAACGCGACTTACACCCGTTCTCGCGGACCCCGTCACGCAGATTTACATTCACAACACGAGTTGTGTCACCCCCGTGATTACGGGCGCGGGGGTTTCCCGGCGCGGCTAACGCCGCGCCGACGGCGTCCTCCCGCGCTACCGCTTCGCTACGCGCGTCGGCCGCCGACTGCTTGCCAGCCTTGGCGGTTGCCTTCAAGTTACAGTTGTCCATGTTCAGTGCCTTTCTCTGGTCGGTGTGTGGTCGGTAAACACGTCCAACGCCATCCAAGAACGTCCAACGGTATACCGCGATTTGCGCTTGTGGGAATAGCTAAATGCTCTATTCACGCACACACAGGCAGGTTTCCTAAACCTTGCGTCGGGCGTTCGAATCGCCCCGGGGCCGCCAGTTGCAGTCAAGCAGCAACCTTCAAGGTCGACCCTTCCAGCTCTGAAGAGGTCCTTTCGACTTGGGGTCGTAGCAGCGAAAAGTCAATCCGTCCCCACTCGGTGTTGAACTGGTCTACCTGGGCTGAGGACATATAGCGAGTATCTTCGGCACAGTTTTTGCCCGTGCGCTTCAGCCATTCATTCACTTCACCCCAAACCCACAGGGGCGCAGTGACGAATGTGAACGGCGGCGGGAAAAGATCTGCCGTGTCAATATTGTTTACCCAAAGACTGACAGCCTGCCGGGTGACGCCGCAGAGCTTGGCTATGACTGTCTGGTTCACCAACCCATGATCTAGGCGTCGCACATGTACATCATGGCTTTGTAGTTTGTGGGCGAATTTGAGTGCACCCAGCACAGGGTCGTCGACGAAGATGCTTGTGGAAAAGAGCACCAATCCATCACACCCCGACAAGTTGAAGTCGAAATCGCCCTGCTCATATAGGTTGTCGACAAGCTGATCAGAAACAGGGTCTACCACAAAAGTCAGGTCATAGTATGTTTCCATGCCGATCGTCCTTTCTGGTGGTGTCGCCACCATGATACCTTAATCTTGACATCTGTCAAGTAGTTCGTGGGTTATCCCAACAGCTCCTTCTTGAGCCGCACGCGAACGTCGTTGCGGGTTAGTTGCTTCCCGGTGCCCATCAGGCACCCCAAAACTTCGGAATGACCCTTGAGATTCCCATTGTCTGACTACTCCTTGACCTTCGACTACTTCTGTCATTTGTCAACTGCGCGACGCCAACGCGGGATGAACCGCACCGATAATGCGGGCCCTCTTGACACCACCGTAAGCTGGAGCGCATGGATGAAACTGGGTTGCAAGAATGCGTTGGCAAGATGACGTCGGCTGGCGTTGGGGCGTCCGCTATTGCGTCGTTCATCCGTCAGTACGGCAAGTTAGCATCGGGCGCCACTGGGCTGATTCCTGAGGCGTCGATAGATCCGTTGCGAGACGTGCCGAGGTTCGACGGCGACGTTCCGGCCGATGCCGCTGAGGCAATGCGCCATCTCGTGGTTATCAAACTCAACGGTGGACTTGGCACGTCCATGGGTATGACGGGGCCCAAGTCGTTGCTGCCCGTGCGTGACGGGCGCACCTTTCTGGATCTGATCGTCGCGCAGGTGCTCACGGCCAGGCGGCACTGGGGCGTCGGGCTTCCCTTGTTGCTGATGAACTCCTTCGCTACAGACACCGCAACCAGAGCGGCACTGGAGCCCTACCCCGAACTGCCGGTCGCAGACCTGCCGTCGACCTTCGTCCAGAGCAAAGAGCCCAAACTGCTTGCCGATACATTGCAACCAGCCCTTTGGCCGCCTGACCCCGCGCTGGAGTGGTGCCCGCCCGGACACGGCGACATCTACGCCACGCTGCACGACGACGGCCTGCTAGGCGCTTTGATCGACGCCGGGTACTGGTATGCCTTCGTCTCCAACGCAGATAATCTGGGTGCCGAACCGTCGGCTGGGTTGGCCAGTTGGTTTGCCCAGTCTGGGGCGCCGTACGCGGCCGAGGTATGCCGTCGCACCGTCAACGACAAGAAGGGCGGCCACTTGGCGCGCCGACGCAGAGATGGGCGGCTGATCCTTCGCGATACCGCGCAGACGGCGTCCGACGAGATGGACTTTTTCACAGACGAAAACCGCCACCCCTTCTTCCACACCAACAACCTGTGGTGGGACTTGCGCGTCGTTCGGCAACTGCTGACGGACGGTGAGTTCGACCTGCCGCTGATTCGCAACCTCAAGACCGTCGACCCAACCGACAAGACAACCCCCGCCGTCATCCAGATCGAAACGGCAATGGGCACAGCCATCGAGCTATTCGAGGGCGCACAGGCCATCGAGGTGCCGCGCAACAGGTTCGTCCCCGTCAAGAAGACCAACGAACTGTTGCTGTTGCGCTCTGACATCTACACGATCTCAGCCGCCGGCGAACTGGCGACGCAGACGCCAACCATCCCGCTAGTCGATCTGGGGCCCGTCTACCAGTTCGTCGACGACTTCGACGCCCGCATACCGTCGGCGCCGTCACTGAAGGCCGCGACATCATTGGTTGTCCAAGGTGATTGGAGGTTTGGACGTGATGTTACGGTGCTCGGCGATGTGCGTTTAGACGATGACGGGCAAGTCCACAACATACCCGACGGCGATGTGCTCAAAGGTGCTGCGCATAACGCCCAAGAGTTCGCCGCCATGCAGTCGGCGGTGGCCGGGCTTGGGCTTGATCAGGGCGTGCCGCAATTGCGTCACCCGGCCCCATTGAGCGATGCAGACCGACGATTGCTAGCCGAAGTACCCCCGCATCATGGGCGCATCTGATGGGGCAGTCGCCCTTCTCATTCATCATTCTGCGCTGCGCGACTGGAGTCGCAGAACCTGGCCAGATCCTGCGACTGCCGCGGGATGGCGCAACGATGGGATTGCGGTTCATTCGATGATCACCCCTAGCCATTGATCGCTGACTGCTGCCACCTCTTTGGCCACGCTCTGACTGGCCGCCACGACGATCAGCGCGCCCGATGACGAGCTACTCATCAACCCGCCGCTGGCAGACGACGGCAGCCGGGCCACTCTCAGGTGCGCGGCCACAGTGGTTGATATGCCTTCGGCTGACGCTGCGACGATGGTTAGTCTGTCGCCGACCCGCAGTAGGCCCGCGACATCGGCGTCCCGCACCCGGAATGGCACTAGGACTTCGTCGATGTCGTGATTCGCCAGAGCATCGGCTGCCAGCGCCGATGTGGTTATGGGCGTGTTCTTCGTCAAGCCGACGATCAGTGAGCGGCCAATGACCTGCTGTGGATCAGAGAACGCGCCGTCCGGCACCTGCGCATCGCTCACCATGATGACGGCGAGATCACCTTCGGTCAAACTGATGCCCGGCGATAAAGCCCGCGCCGTAACCACCAGTGCAATGGGCTCTGTCGGCGGGCTTAGCGCTGCACTTAGACCAGCGATCAGCGCTATGCATAGAGCTAACAAGCCGATGCCCCGCCGGTGCCAACGCACGAACTGGGAAATACCGTGAACTGAAAACTTCATGTCCTCACTATTGCTAGAATCCGTCCGATTAGGCGTTGTCCACAGAAAGTCGTCAAAACAGTCTGATTTGTGGATAACTGTGGACCCATAGCATCTGGCAGCCCGGGTCCGACTAGAGCACGACAGCATCGCCCAAGCGCCTTGGTGGTCTAATCTGGTTGCTCATGGACCTATGGAGCGAGCCGCGGGCGCTACATCTGGGTGACGACGATATGCCGCAGGCAGCGTACTTATGGAAGCAGCCGAACGCGCAGGTCGTCGAGCTTAGGGCAGATTCCGTCGCCGTGGCACCAGCAGAGGACGGCAACTGGCACCTTGATTGGCGCCCGGCAACCGGTGCGTTTAACCCCGCCACCTGCTGGCTACTTGACGCTAACCAAGCCTTGTTTGCATGTCCGGCCACTGGGCAGACGTCATTGACACAACCGACAATGCCGCTTCGCGAGGTGTGGATGCTATTGGATGAGCGCCAGACAACATTTGCTGTGGCAGCCGTCGCCCTGGCGGCCTGGCATGCGTCCTACCGATTCTGCCCGGTCTGCGGGCAATCCACCGACATCGAGCCGGGTGGTTGGTCGCGTCATTGCCCGTCCTGCGATGCGCAGCATTTTCCGCGCATTGACCCGGCTATTATCGTCGCGCTAGTGGACGACCGCGACCGTCTTTTGTTAGGTGGAAAGGCCAGTTGGGGCATGCGGCGGTCCGTCATCGCGGGCTACGTCATGGCGGGCGAGTCGGCAGAGCAGGCCGTCTACCGCGAGGTCGCCGAGGAGGTTGGCCTAAGCGTTGATCACATTCACTATTTCGGGTCGCAGCCGTGGCCTTTCCCGCGGTCGCTGATGTTGGCGTTCACCGCGCACGTCACCAACCCGGAGGTAATGCACCCAGATGGACGAGAGATCGTCGTCGCCGATTGGTTCAGCCGTGACGAGGTCCGTCAAGCCTGGGCCAACGGCACCATCGACCCGCCACCGCCAATGTCCGTCGCCCACCGGCTGATCACGGCCTGGCTGGGGGACGAGGTGTCACTATCGAAAGCCAAATAAAACCAAATTAGGCCAAACATTTGGCTTTCCCCTTCGCAGATTCGCCAGAACCGCGCAGCGAGTATGGTTGGCCTCAGGTCACTAGAGGGTTTGCGGCGTGGTTGTGGAGGGTCCGCTTTCTAGCTCGGCCACTAGGGCGCCAGCTTCGCCTGACGTTAGCTGGCCCAGCGTCGAGTACTGCTCCAGTTTCGACCTCGTGTCGGCTATATCGAGATTGCGCATCGTCAACTGGCCGATGCGATCCGTCGGGCCGAAGGCCGCGTCCTCGACGCGTTCCATCGACAGTTTCTCGGGGTGATAGCTGAAGTTGGGCCCGCTGGTGTCGATTATCGAATAGTCGTCGCCCCGGCGCAGTCGCAGCGTCACCGAGCCGTCCACCAGGGACGCCACCCAGCGCTGCAGCGACTCGCGCAGCATCAGCGACTGGGGGTCTAGCCAGCGCCCTTCATACATCAAACGCCCTAGCCGCAGGCCCTCTTGACGGTAGTTAGCCAGGGTGTCCTCGTTGTGGATGGCGCTCAGCAAGCGCTCGTAAGCGATGAACAGCAAGGCCATGCCGGGTGCCTCATAGATGCCCCGCGATTTTGCTTCGATGATGCGGTTTTCGATCTGGTCGCTCATGCCCAGCCCGTGGCGTCCACCGATGGCGTTGGCCTGGTCGACGAGGGCAACACGGTCGTCGAACCGCTGCCCACTAATCGCTACCGGCCAGCCCTTCTCGAACTCGATCACCACGTCCTCGGTCGCGATGGTCACGGACGGGTCCCAGAACTTGACGCCCATGATCGGCTCGACGACGTCCTCCAGGGACGTGCTGAGCTCCTCCAGCGACTTGGCTTCGTGCGTAGCGCCCCAAATGTTGGCGTCCGTCGAATATGCCTTCTCGGCGGCGTCCCGGTAGGGCAGGTGACGGGCGGCTAGCCAGTCGCTCATCTGGCTTCGTCCCCCTAGTTCGTCGACGAACGTCTGATCAAGCCACGGTTTGTAGATTTTCAAGGACGGGTTAGCCATCAGCCCGTAGCGGTAGAAACGCTCGATGTCATTGCCCTTATAGGTTGATCCGTCACCCCATACGTTGCAGTCGTCCGCCGCCATCGCGCGCACCAGCATGGTGCCGGTGACAGCCCGGCCCAGCGGCGTCGTATTGAAATACATGCGCCCGGCCGTGCGGATGTGGAAAGCCCCGCACTGCAGCGCCACTAGGCCTTCGTCCACAAGGGACGCCCGGCAATCAACCAGACGGCTCAGCTCGGCCCCGTAGGCCAAGGCGCGCCCAGGGACGGAGGCGATGTCCGGCTCGTCCGGCTGCCCGATATCGGCGGTGTAGGTGCACGGAATGGCACCTTTTTCGCGCATCCAGGCAACGGCGCAGGACGTGTCGAGGCCGCCAGAGAACGCCAAACCGACGCGCTCACCGACAGGTAGGTTCATCAAGACAGTAGGCATAGCATCTAGTCTACTGGTGAAAATCTATGCAGCGCAATGCATAATTATGCAGTTTGACTTGTCGCGAGGTCAACCGTTGTCTTTGCGATCTCCTCCGCAAGTTGCTTTGTGCGGTTAATATCGTCCGCCATATTCGCAAACACGAAGATACCGATAGCGATGAGGAACCCCGTGAGCCATGCCCCAAAAAGAACGGCGGATGAGCCCGAGCCCATCCGCCGTTCTTTCTACCCGAGTTCTAGACGGTTGACCATCCGCCGTCCACTGGCAGAACAACGCCGTTGACGAAGCTGGCAGCCTGGTCGTCGGCTAGGAAGCAGATCGCCTGGGCCAATTGTTCGGGCTTGCCCATACCGGCCACGGCCATCATTGAGGCGCCCATCGCCGCGCCGATGCGCTCGCCGGCTAGCGCCGAGCGGAACTCGCCGTCCACATTGGTCTCAACACCACCTGGGGCGATGGCGTTGCAACGGATGCCGTCCTTGCTGTACATGGCTGCGGTGTTCTTCGTCAGGCCGACAACGGCGTGCTTGCTGACGGTGTAGGCGACACCCGCGCAGGTACGGATAGCAGCTTCGGACGCCAGGTTGACGATGGCGCCGTGCTTGGCGGCGATCATGCCCGGCAAGAACTGGCGGATCAGGCGCATCATGGACGTGACGTTGATGGCCAGAACCTTGTCCCAAACTGCGTCGGTAACCTCGGCGGTTGGCAAGAAGCCGTCCATGATACCCGCGTTGTTGACGAGAATGTCCGGCGTGCCACCGGCGGCTTCGGCGATCTTGGCCGGAGCGTCAGTTGCCGTAATGTCGGCCGCGACAGGTACGTAGCTAGCGCCGATCTCCTTGGCTGCGTCGTCGAGACGCTGCTGCACAACATCAACGGCAATAACCTTGGCCCCACCGGCGATCAGCAGTTTGGCGGTGGCAAGGCCGATACCTGACCCGGCGCCCGTGACGACAGCAAGCTTGCCTGCAAATCGATCTGACATATTGTTTTGCTCCTTTGTCAAAGTTGAACTTCGTTGTCGATCCAGAATAACACTAATACCCCTAGGGGGTATTCCATAAGCCTTCTACGGCAAACATCTGGACGGTGGTCCTCGGTTTTCGGGGGCACATCGACGGCGGGTTCGTTATTCTGGCGAGGCGGTGATCTGCGGCATCAAAACGTCGAAATGGCGCCATCGGGCACCGCCTCGTCTGGGCATCACCTCGTTTGGATCGTCGAGGCGGTGTTTTTGGGCTTAGAAGTCGGCCGTCACCGGGTCAGCGCCGTGACGGGCATTGCGGTTCAGTCCGTCTATGGCCAGCATCTGGGCGGGCGTCAACTCGAAATCGAAAACGACGCCGTTCTCCTCGATGCGCGCCCGCGTCACCGACTTGGGGATCGCCACCAGCCCGTGTTGCAGATGCCAGCGGATCACCACCTGTGCTGGTGTGTGCCCGGTCTCGTCGGCGATCTGGGTGACAGTGTCACTCGTCAGATCGGCGCCACGGCCCAGCGGGCTCCACGACTCGATCAAAATGCCGCGCCGCTCCATCTCATCGCGCAGCGACGCCTGTGAGAAGCTGGGGTGAAGCTCCACCTGGTTGACGGCTGGCGTTTCGCCGCGCAGCTTGTCCAGATGTTCAGGATTGAAGTTTGACACGCCGATCGATGTCGCCAGGCCTTCGCGCTTGAACTCCTGCAGCTCATCCCAGGCGGCAACGTAGCTGTCGCCGTAGACGCGCGGCGACGGCCAGTGGATCAGGTACAGGTCAACATGGTCGAGGCCCAGCTTCTCCAGCGACGCGTTGATGGCTACCCGCGCCTTGTCTGGCTCGTGCTGGTCATTCCACAACTTCGTCGTGACGAACAACTCGTCGCGCGGAATGCCAGACTCGGCGATGGCCGCGCCAACGCCACGTTCGTTGCCATACAACGCGGCCGTGTCGATGTGGCGGTAGCCAACCTGCAAAGCAATAGCGACGACGCGATCGGCGTCCTCAGGTGGCACCAGATAGGTGCCGACGCCGAACTGCGGAATCGGCTTTCCATCATTCATCGTTATCATGGGGGTATTGAGGCTCATGATTGATCCTTTTTGCTATTTACCCTTGATGAACTTGGCTGCCAGGAAGCTGACGACAGCGACGATGACGCCGCCTTCAATGGCTGTCAGCCACCCGTCAACGTGCCAGCCCAGGCCGAACTGACCGCAAATCCAGGACGCCAGCAGCATCATCGCCCCGTTGATGACGAATAGGAACAGCCCGAACGACAGCATTACCAGGCAGCCCGTTAGCGCCTTGAACAGAGGTTTGACTAGAGCATTGAGCAGGCCGAACACAACAGCGACACCCAAAATCGTGAGAACGCCTCTGACGGACAACGGGTCGGCCAAGGTTATGCCTGGCAGCACCCATGTGGCCACAGCCAAAGCCAAAGCGTCAATGACGATGCGTTTGATCATGCATCTATCTTGTCATGGTCGCTCAGGTGCGGCGACCCCGTGGTGTGGTCCGGGCCGGACAGAGCGTCATTCTGCGAACTCCGCTTCATCATCCTGCGCATTTCCCACTCCGCCATCTTGCGCGGGGCCTTTGGCCCTGCGCGCTTGGTAATCGTAGGGGCAGTGTTGTTGCAGGCGCTGGTTAAGCATTTACGTCTTGGCCGGGTTACGGGGCTGCGGGTTCAGGTATCTCCGCTTTGACACCGGTTTTGGTATCGACTGGTGGCGAGGCGGTGCTTGCTGAACGAAAACTGGCGATTCCACACCACTGGCCGCCGCTTCGTCCAGCGCTGCGGCCAAAACAGGCGTCGAGGCGGAGATTGGTGAATCAGGCCAGGCTTCAAGACAGACAGTTACGGTCGTTTTCTG
>Ga0123357_10007102_pt1 | contig 13786 bp, 11 predicted proteins | sample TergutEmb28metaG_FD_89873 | JGI IMG/M metagenome (GOLD analysis project Ga0123357, IMG submission 89873) | Embiratermes neotenicus P4 segment gut microbial communities from Petit-Saut dam, French Guiana - Emb289 P4 | ecosystem: Host-associated > Arthropoda: Insects > Digestive system > Gut ... | reverse complement strand
TGAGGAGAGGGGGGTGTATAGGTTCTTGCTGGGGAAACCGGAGGGAAGGAGACCACTGGGGAGACCTAGGCATAGATGGGTGGATAATCTTAGGATGGATCTCCAGGAGGTGGGATGTGGGTATATGGACTGGATGGGGCTGGCCCAGGATAGAGAGAGTTGGCGGACGCTTGTGAGTGCTGTAATGAACCTTCGGGTTCCGTGAAATACGGGGAATTTCTTGACTAGCTGCAAACCAGTTAGCTTCTCAAGAAGGACTATGCACCATGGAGTACGTAAGTAAGGTACATACAGTTACCTCTGTACTTTATGTGGTTAAATTATAAACCAATCGCACTCTGACGCAAGAAGACGTCTTCGTCTCCTGCTCGCATACGATTTTCTTTTTCAATGGGATAAATGCCGAAAACACTTCTCTTTTAAACAGTCCAAATATGCGATACTTGTGGCCTTCTCTAATAAATATTCCACGGAAAGTTAGAGCAACGACAGCCCTCTGTAGGCTAAAAGCATTCGGCAGCTAACCGATTTGAAATCAGAAACGCTTATGTGGTCTTCCTCAGTCTCTTTAAACAAACAGCAGGCTCGTACCTAGCAACTGTCAACGACTTTCTCTAAATCATTGCCTACGCGCTTCATCATCTTCCAAATTCCATCCCGCGGTTCGCTCGCAGCAAATCAACAACAGTATTCACAATTCCCATACTCACACCTCCTCACGATGTACGTTTTACGCACATCAACTTGTACGATTCAAACACATATTCATCCTACTAACAAAGTGGCTTTTTGTTCCTATAAAACGACCCAGTGGTCAATCGGATGGCACACCTGCACTGTACCCGGAAAATCCCGAATTAAGATTTAAGCCCACAAGCCTGCTAACTTCTTTGAAGTTTTCGTTTTTTTTTCCCGTAGCCTCTCCAAGTTAGTCAGATATTTCCTGCAGTTAGGCCACAATGGATTCCTTCCTATCTTTTTAAGCGTGCGCGAACATAGAATTTTTTACTGGGGCGAATGACAGGGAAGCTACACATAATTTATATTACATTTTATAAATTCTATTATAAAAGTCACGCCATAAGTACAACTGTAACATAACATTACTTCCAACTGCATTTATACACATACAAATACAAATACATGTTCCATGACTCACCTAATGTAAATCACAAGGTCTAATCTTCCTGATTTTTTAAATTTCACCCAAGACGTCCTACCTTTTATATTCTATTTTTCAAAATTCCATTGCACTAGCCATCAGCTTATTTCAGTGGCTAATTTCGGCTGCAAGGTAAATCACCTGAAGCCTTTGACATCATGGTGTCTACAAAATATATTTTTTTTAATATCGGTTTAGATGGGGCTGCAGCCCGGCAGCCCCCCGCCCTTAGGTGCGCGCCTGCATTACAGTACATCATTCACAGATCGCCCTATTATTCGATTTCATACTTACTTTCCGTGTTACTAAAGCATCTTTTAATAAACCATGAAGAAACAAAGTAATCAATAACAAATATGCCTAGTCCAATAATTTTAAAACCTCGTAAGTTGGATAAGTCTTACTGGGCGCACGGCTTGCGGTGTACATATAACTACACAGCACTGTGTTTATGGAAGTTATCTTTTCTCGTGTCTTGTTATTGATTTTCTACTGAAATCTGATTCACATACAATATCAATCAAATTCATGTCTTCAGGAGATAAATATTCGTCTCGTTTATCCCTTACATCCACAGAATTACCTTCAGCTTGAATACAAATTAAATCAAACATATCATTCACTGTAATTTATTATGTTGCCGACCGTCAGCGGTATTGCCTGCAAGATATGTGGAATGTTCCACGCACTGTTATATTAGCGTATACTATTTAAAAAACTGGGTAGATTCAACACATTAGCAAGACAATGATTAATCCCGTATTCCATTTTAAGTCCTCCACAACGAATTAACAGCCAATGCGAGAATAATAAAAAAAATCTCATTACATAGCGTCGTTAAGTCTGAGCGAGTTAAGGCATGGTTCTCGGCTTATGTTCTACGCTGCTCTTCCGTCCTTCTCTAACATCAATCAAGCTTTGCATTATAGGCAATTAAAATAGTAAGATTAGGTCGAGCTTTGCGTTTCCTTAGTAACCTATTCCAAAGCAAGAAAATTAACAGTGAGTAGGAAAAGAAATGAATTAAAGTTATTTTAATGAGAGTTTTAATTGAACGTGCCCTTTTCATCACCTACTGAAATTACATACCCTACAAACGCCATCAGTGACTAGTACATACCGGTAAACTTCGTATACTGTAATTGGGTGAAAAAGAAACTCCGCATAACAGTTTACGTGCATGCAAAATAGGAAATACCATTGAAAAAAAGTTACGTTTTTGTCCTATGTAATTAAACACAACTTAGGAATTATACACCTCATCATCATCATCTTCTTCCTCCATGGATTAGGTCGTTTGACCTGTTCCGGCATCGACGCATGGCCATCGTTTCCTGGGCCGTCCACGGTCTCTTCTTCCTCGAGGTTTGTAGTTGAGGGCGTGTTTCGGGAGTCTGGTGTTGTCCATTCTTTCAAGGCGGTTGATCCAGTTTTGTTTGTATTTGAGTCTCACGTCTTGTATTCCAGAGATATCTAGTTCTTTCCTTATGACTTCGCTTCTTATTTCGTCCAGTCTTGTGCATCCCGTAACACTTCTTAGAAAGCGCACCTCTGCAGCTTCTAGGCCAGTCATGTCTCTCTGCGTGGTTACCCATGTTTCGCTGCCATAGAGTAGTGATGGTCTAGCTACAACTTTATAAAATTTCATTTGGGTATCTGTACGGGTTTTCTTTAAGTGCTTTCTAATAGTGCCGCATATTCCTTGGAATCTATTTATTTTTTTTGTCAAAATCTGGTTCGCCGTCTAAACTCAGTTCGCATCCCAAATAATTACATTGTTTCATTTGAATTATACACCTAATGTAAAAATTCTAGGGCTTTGGTTCCGTTATTGTCTCTTGTTATCGAGCAAGCAGATGCAAATAGCAGCACTTGTAATGTGCATTCGGAAGATGATTATTTCAAATTACTGCTACAATAATTATTATCCTGCGGTTCCCTTTGGTTTTCTCCGTCCTTCGGTACAAAGTCAAAGTCAGTATTTTACATTGGGCCACGACCGCTTCCTCTAAATCACTCCCCATTCACGATTCACTATTGCCCAATTTCTTCATGCAATATGGTATCAGTTACTGACAGCTTTGTTAAATACTATTAAATTAACACGAAATCCGTAACAGTGAACATTAACAATTTTTATAGAGAAATGATTGATTTACAGCTACTCCTGTCCCTGTGTTACAGATTGAAATATATGAAAGAATGTTTTTCAGTCAGTTTTGCTTCGAAGAATGGATGGGTTCTTATGTTTGCTGACAGACATTGTGGGTTACTGCCTATCGGGTCGCTTATCACACACACACACACACACACACACAAATATATATATATGTATATACATTTATATAGTGTATATTGGCGCACACAAATATACGCCCACATGGGAGTTACCTGAGAGTTTGTGATGTCTGTGCGTCATTAGTATCAATTAATAAGTGTTTGTATATGATACACTTGCTAAATACAATACGTATGCAAAGTTAATTTTGAGAACAGGTACTTTCACAGGGCGTATGCTACAGAAACTGACCATGCAGTCTTCCTCTTCGGTTTTCAAGCCGGGTTTCACCTCAATCGATAAGTGAATTCTCGGAATAACATGTACTGGTTTGCAGAAAATCCCATATTAATTCACGAAGTACCGCCACATGATATTGAGGACGCTGTGTGGTGTGCTGTAAGTGCAACTAGGATTTATATGTCCATTTCTTCTCTGATCGCAAATTCACATCGAAATGTTGGAACACATTCCGACACAATGTTTTGAACACCCTTCTGATTACGACAGAATCTATGTCATTTTTCAGCAAGAAAGTGTAACAGCTTACACATAAAATAATTCTGTGCGCTGTTTAGACAGTGTTTTGTGACAGGATAATAAAAACAGAAATGTGGACCTCTCCGTCGCCTTATCTGAACACATATTTTTCTTACGCTCTTCTCATGTTTCCATATACCCTGGAAACATCATTCTTCTTTAATTAATGGTCCCGCAAGTTCCAAGATTTACTTATTAACCAATCTATTAGGCAAAAACTGTCAATAAACTCTCTTTGTTTTTCTCCCTGGAGCCTGATTTAACCACACTTCGCTGATTTGTGTGTATCGACAACGTTTGCTTTCGAAGTCACGCTGGTTCTCATGGCATGATTAATCTGTCGATTTATCTCTCTTCCTGAGATCACAACAGCTCCCTACCAACACGTTTTTGCTATGACTTAGAGTCATGGAGGGAAAATGATCACGTACTTCCAGGCTCCAGAGCAACTGTCAAGATTGTTATTGTGCAGAATTAACACTCAGGTTTACAATCAAGCACAGTACATTACAGAGGTAAGTAGATTTTAATACATACGATTTTACGCACTTGTTTAATCCTTTAAACGCCGAATTAAATCCTATCTGCCATTTGTTGGCATTATTAGGAGCTCACCATATTCTCCACGTTAGCGGGGTAAGGGTTAAGGCGCCAAGTGTGAAAGCATAATGGTAAGTCTAGACGTTTCATCTACGATACTAATTAAATAGGTTCGACTAAATGTGGTATTGCATATCTACACTGAAATCTTTCTGCAGAAATTTACTCCATGTCCTATCGGTCATATACAGGATGTATCCAAAATTCTTGGACAAAATAAATGAACATACATAACTCCTGCGTCACATAACCATCAAACTGAGCTTGAGATATTTACTCGTAATGGATCTTCGTGCCAGAAATCTGCATACTGCACATAATTACTATTAATGTGTCTGTGTCCGTCCGTATGTCAATACCCTACCCTAGCAACTACTGGGAACAGCGTACCGCTAAAGCCAATACTCGTCTCTCCTCCTGATGTTTATGTAAGCCCAGGATTCATTACCTTCTCAACAGTCCACCATTCTTCTCTATAGACCAGATGGGTCAAGTGCAAACAGACACCCCATCTCTTTAAAACAGATTTCAACATTACTCTACATCATTTCAAACCAAAATTTCCTTATACTGTATTTTAATATCCTCAGTGAATGCTCACACTTTCCGTTCAACACTTCTTGGTTTAATCACAATATCACTGAACAATACAAATACAAAAATCCTCATTATATAGCTTCTTCCATCCGTTCGTCACCATATCGTTCTTACGTACAAATATTTTCTCTAGCACCGTAGGCGTAACTTGGCTAAAACACCGGAGGGACATAGTCGACCACGTGTATTAAGAAATTTAATTTACGAAATGACGAAAGAGTCAAGTTAGGAAGATGAGGAAATTTCATTTGAACCATCCCAATACCTTAGGCAAAGTGTACAGACAAATTGCAGTGCGTCTCTTGTTAACGGTTGACTCCGACGCCTCGATTCTCCGTCCCGTAAAACACAGGTTTTTCATTTTTTTCTCTCTTTATACCACCCAAATAATCGTTCATAAATTATTTTCAATTTTTATTTGCCCATCTTCAACTCAGCAGCCAAAAATCTATTCTTAGGTAGAAAAAAATATTTGAGGGGGGGGGGGCATTGCGTTCCTTGCACCCTCTTAGTTAAGCCTATGTTCCTTTATTACTCCATGTGTTTCAGAGGTTCATACAGAAGAACTGTTAATGTTACAGATGCATTTATTTTAATATATACGTCCAAAAAGGTTGAGGGAGAATAAATAAACGTAGACTAGACAAGCGTAATATGTAGCGTATATAATAAAAACACGAAATAAGAAACAAATTTGGAAGTAATACTTCACGGGGCGTACTGGGGAAATAGTTAAGATTCAAGTCTTGTTACACTGTGTCGACTGGTAAACGGTTACTGACTTTCAGAAGGGTCGTACTGCCGTCACATTCAGAGCAGAAGAAGAATAATTACCAGTCAACACGGCTTAACATCCCAAAAGAACTCAAGTCTTAGTAGCATCGCTGTAAGATTCTCCAATTTCATGAGGTAGAACAGTACCTAAATAACTCCTAGTGATATATTGCTGGATGTGCGAATTATATGTAACTGTTTGAGGTTAGGGCGGGGCTATTTTATATTGGACTGGCCTGAATATTGTAGTGTAACTTCAGTAGTCATAATAATTTTTTTGAATAGGTGAATGGTTAACGAAATATTGACAAAGCAAATAACCTTGAGGATGGAATTGTTTAATTTTTTCGATAAAATTTGACAGGCCTTTTATGTAATCGGAAGCTACGAAGTCACTGGCGGATTTTATTGTGCACCTTACTGGACCACTAAATACAACGCCTCCTTTGTGTGGGAGTCGCACCGGCGTCAGCAGTACTTGGCCTCAGGACTCTCTCCGGCGTCTACGTGTTCCACAAACACTGAGACTGAATGTTTTCGTGCTGAGTTTAAAGTGAGAAGGCACTCACAGATTTGGGCCCGTTAGGCAAATCTGTTCTAAATCTGTCGACTGTATGTTGGTCTAAAGGGCCCAACAAGCTAGTGCCCTTCACATTCGTATCTCAGGACGCAAACATATTCTGTTTCTACAGGTTACATCAGCTCCGTTGACGGTCTTCTCTTGCACTCACAACGGCGTAACAGATTTCTGACTTCCCACCCAGTTTTGTTGGTGGACGGTGAGAAATCAGAAGAACGATCCAACTCTGAAGTGAAGCATGAGAAATTTTCCCAGGTGCCAGCGGGGTGTTCGGCCAGAGATGTCGATGTCGTCGCAAGAAATACCACTACATTTATTGCCACACCGTATTACTTTGCGTGTAGGGGTGATTCATGTGCACATATTAGACGTAGTGATTACCGTCTTAGGTCACCACACTCCATTACTACAGCATGCCCAAGTGATTGATCACTGTTTCTATATCCCTCTTTGATTACTCATTTGCCACATCTAGATCATTTCCTTGCATTTCATCTCCTCTTATCTCACTCTATCAATCCACCCTGCCTTTCTACCCATTTCGTTTTTGACACATTTTTCTCCTGTGATTCATCGGGCAAGGAAAGACGGTCTACTTCCGTTGGTTCTCCAATTAAAAAATAGAGCTTTACGTAATTCCCGTAGGTTAAACTTAATTAATATTTCCGTGGGAACAAAAGGCCGACACAAAGCATAGCCGAAAAGTCACAAGTGGTTGTACCAAAGTTAAAACCATCAAATTTCCAACACACACAGAACGCCAAACTAAACTTCCAAAGATCTGGTTTTACAATAAGTTTCAATGCTGTCATGACAGGATGGATACGAGTGAAGTAGAGAGGATCGAGGATCAGAAATTCCTTCCCCAGTTAGGGGGCGCACATACAAAAAAGAAGACAAAAAATGTTTCCCTTCCTCACGTAGAAGGGTGGTCCGGCTGGGACTCGATCTGTCAGTATTCGGCTACAGTTATAGTAACGTTTTGTATTTTCCCAAACTCTAGGGGACGCACAAAGACGAAAGGCTACTTTAGTTCTAAATGTAATTTGTCATTTTTTTCAAGAAATAAGCATCGTAATAAAAGTGCTAGCTTAATCCCAAGATAAAATTAAGATACTTATTGTTTATAAAGTCAGAATTTTTATACGAAGAAGAGTCAAATGAAAACCTTAAAAGTGCATATTAGTACAGGTGTAAATATTTAAGGTTTTCATTTGACTCACCTTCGTCTTTCCATTTCCGGATTCAAGATGATAAACCACATGAGGCCATTATGCTTTTAACCCGTCGTCGTTACATGAAATTAGAAGCAGATGCGGCGGAAATATCTGCGACAGTACTGACAGTACCGACAGTACGTCAGTACTGTCAGTACTGACGGTACGCAAGTCAACACTCAACCATCACTCAGAATAATAAAAACGCACGTAGCCTTAAAGAGGGGAGACTGACCAATAAGTATCACTTCTGTTGACCAAAGTGACCGTGCGGTAAAGAGAAAGCACGATATCTAATGTATTTCAAAAGTTTCGATATCATCGCCTATTTGGTAGTACAAAATTATAAACTTCAGTAAACCGTTTTCATCATATTTTGTATTAACACCAATTACCATCTCAAACAGCAACGTTGAATCATCCCAAATTCTGTAAGAACTTGGTCAAGTCTCCAACAGTAACTGCAGCCACACTTACTAATAGTTTATTTAAATGAAGACAACTAGGCGCACATTACTGCTCAGTATATTCATTTCATCTTCTCTACATGTTTGGGCAGTTATGTGCCCATCATCAGGAGAATTTATTGTATCTATGCGACACTGGTATTTTTTCACTCTGTATGGGTGGCTGTCTGGTCTGTAGACCAGACAGCCACCCAGAAGTTGAAATAAATATACTAAGAAGTAATGTGCACCGTGTTGCATTCATTTGAAAAAAAAAAATTATACGGGAATGCACAGTCAACAAAACATAAATAACATAAAATTACTAATAGTATTTGTATAATGCTGTGCAAAATTTATTGTGCAATGGCAGGCAGAGCCCGTCTATTTTACTAGTATCGAAAATAACACATTAAATACCGCAACAGTGTAGGAGTGATTATATTGCTCTACCAAAGTGCACCTGGGTGAAATATTTTCTCATTTCAATCCATCAGGTTTGCGGCCGCAATGGATAGCAATACACCTACATAATTAGAGAGTTTTTGGTGTCTGTCGTGACAGAATGATTCTACTGGGAATTTGTTTTTAAAATCGTTGTGGCTATATCTGAGTACTTTACGTGTTTTAGGATACGAATGTCAGGATAATTTCACGGCTTATACACTTTGCAGTACAAATTATTCTGCTGAATTCCAACAGTCTGGCCCATATTAATTTTCCATAATATATATAATCTCCAAACTTCAAAAGGAGCCACTACATAACAGAAACTTGGTTAAAACAAACAGCACACACTGTAAAGATAACACTTATATCTGATGTGGATATTGGAAACTGGTAGAGCGGAAAGCGCTGTCGCATTGAACTCGACATTTGACCGATAACGGTTAATAATTTTTGTACCTGTGTACATCTCCATTGGTATGTACATGCATATTGTAATTTAACGTACATGCAGCGTGTATTATAATAGGATGTTCACATCTCAATGACGTTTTCCTGAGCTCAATTAGAGTTGAAATTTTCCAATAAACATGTGTCTGTTGGAAACCCAACGGCTATGCAGCTGAAAGAACTGCCAAGTATTGGAGGAAGCGAGCAGCGAGGTTCATGTCTGTGTTGATTGGGATCCCCACCACACCGTCCGGTGGGCGGAATGCTTCTGAGCGGGTCGCAGAACCTGTTATGGCTGGTCGAATGCCAATAGTTTTGTTTTCGCGTGCTCACTGGCCACAGTTTTGTGTTCCAGCAGCCCGCAATGGATAGCAATGGCCACCTTATCCACTGAACAATATGTCGACATACATTTATAGCCACCGCGACATTCACGAGCAGTAGTTGAAGAACATCAACGATGGTTTCCGGATCACAGAGTAACAGATCGGCGAGTTTTCAGCAAGTCCCACAGAAATCTGTAAATTCTCGCAAAGGACAAGTAACAGACCACTACGAAGCATTGGCGATTTGGACCACAATACAGTAGAAGTGGCTGAGCTCCGTCCAAGTACAAGCGTGGCAAAGATATGCCATCACGTTGGTGTTGGTTGGATGAAAGAGTGGAGAACCCTTTGCAAATTTGGTCTGTACCCTTGTCACGTGCAAACTGTCCAGGCTCTGTGACAAAACTGATCGCACTGCACGTGTAGAATTCTGTATCTGGCTCCCGAAAAACCAGCAGCTCCAAACGAACATTTTATTCACCGACGAGGTGATGTTCCACAGGGATAGAATTACTAATATACGAAATTCACAGGTGTGGTCACTCGCGAACCCTCACGCATCCGTAGAAACTGATTTTAGGAACTTTTTGTTGCGGTGTTACTGCAAACCAAATTACCGGACCGTCTGTACATGAAGAGCGCTTGACATCAGAGCGTTACATCCGTTTCCTGGAAGATTAATTGCAAACGATGTTACATTTTCCTCTTCGTATCAGACTATGGCTGCGGCTGCAGCACGACGGCTCACCCGTCATCTTGGTAGGCATGTTTCAATCAAATTTTCAAAACCGTTAGATTGGGCGGCTGGGACCCATTGCTTAGCCACCGAGATCACCTGACTTTACTCCGTTCGACTAACATCCCTGGGGACGTATGAAGTCACTCGTGTTTACAGTGAAGTCGAGCGCTAGGGATGATCTGATGAATCGCATAATGGATGCTTCGTTCACATAAGAAACGACTAGTTCTCTCTTTGGAGGTATGTTATTTAGCTTTCACAAAATTTCACATTGTGCGCAAGTAATATCGGAAGTAATTTCGAGATAGTACTTCCTAAGTATAAGCATAATAATTGCTTCATTTTCTTCAAAGAAGCATCAGTCCATAGTGGGTCAGGATTTCCTCAGTATCAAGGTTTCACAATTACACTTAGACACACCACACTTGGTAGGACTCCTCTGGACGAGTGATCGGCCCGGCGCAGAGACCTATACCTGACAACACACAACACTCAAAAAAGACAGACATGTCCTCGGAGGGATTTGAACCCGTAATCCCAGGGAGCGAGCGACCGCAGACTTATGCCTTATACCGCGCGACCACTGGAATCGGCTAATGATTTATACAATTTCATAATCATTTCCAGTCTTAGTAAAAAGTGAGTTTCGGACGCATGTTTAAGCCTTTCAGCTCGACTGGAGATCAGAAAGAGTCCTGGTGCTACGGACATCCTATTGATGAGGGACATCCTGTAATTGGTAAGACCGTGTAAATTATGTAATCAGCCACTAGTAAATAAACTTTCCCTTGGGGATGGGCGAGGTTGACTAAAAGATGTCGGAAAAGTTTTATGAACAAGGACAGCCTTGTTAAAATATGTATATACGTGAACAATGAGCGGTACTTGTTTTCAGCATTCTTAATCATGCGGTGCAGGATACACAATGATTGCATTTTAAAAATGGCTGTGTAAACTGATAAGTATCTATCATTCCAGTCATAATCTCATAAAAGCAAGAAGTAGGCCTACAATCTAGCCACAAGAGCCTCTCAATTTATTTTTGTGTTGAATACAAGTACCTTTCCAAGAAGAACTAAGCCCACTCTGCCGTAAATGGAAGACCTGAACATTCCAATGAAACCGAGAGCTGTGCCGAAAGCGGCAGTCAGACCTAACGGATCAAAGGTAAGGGGCCAGGGGAAACTCGCTGTCCGGACCTTCGGAGTGGAGAAAGCGTCCGGCTGGCAAATCGTCAATGAAAACTTATTGCCCTTCTAAATTTAGAAAAGTATGAAGGCCTACTCGTGGGTCGGGTAGCTCAGTCGGTATAGCGACTGACTACGGGATGGACGATCCGGGATCGAATCCCGGTGCGGACGAGATTCTCCGCCCGTCCAGACTGGCCCTGGGACCCACCCAGCCTCCTGCAAAATGGGTACTGGGTCTTTCCCGGGGGTAAAGTGCGGCAGGGCGTGCTGCTGACCACTCACCCCCTTCTAGTGCCGCGGTCATGGAAGAGTAGAGCTATACCTCTACCCATCCTCTGGGCCATACCGGGCCTGTAACGGGATCACTTTACCTTTTTACTGCATGACCGAGGAGCTCGGAGTCAGTTGCCTGCAGTGGAAGTTCGTCTTCTCCGCTCTACAGCCAGAGACCGAATCTGAATCGCGGCCAGTGCATAACCGCTACTTCATACGCCGTGATGGTGTCGTGTTCAAATGGGCATATAAAATAACTTTTTGTTGCATTGCCCCTAAATGTTCAATAAAACGCCCAGATTTATGTCGTTTCCTAAGCTCTCCTAATGTAACAGTGTATCAGCACGACGCTAACGTTCGAAATGTTATCTATCTTCCATTAAACAACAGAAGTTTTCATTCGGAGGTACAGGGATGTGATGAAAGCATATTTAACAATGAAGACAATTACATTACTTTGACAAGAACTGTCTCAGATAATCGTTCTTGCAAGTTCCTTCCTCCTGTGTCAGCGTCATCACATTATACCCTTGAAAGGTTCCTTTCTTCAACTGCAGAGTGTGGAATAAGAGCTTCCGTAGTTTTAAATACGGACTGAAGTTGGAGAACAAGATGAGGGTAATTGTTTTAGGAATGTCAAGGAATATAACATTACTGAACATCGCGATCGAGAGGGTAACATTTCTGCTTTTCATTCACGAGGTCACGTATTCAAATCTCGACCTCGATACCAGCTATCCTCAAGCTGTTCATCAACGCTCCAGGCAAATAGCTGGATATCATCTCAAATTAGGTCATAACCGCTTCCTTCCTTATCCTTCCCAATTCACTGTTTACTGTCGTTTAATGATATACAGTCTGAGCTTCCAACAGCATCGTCAAACAAGCCATAATAAAAATGTATTACTCCCGATGTATTCGAGCTACACTTGAACAACAAATCTAATACTCTATTATCGGTTACTCTCTTCTAGTACGGTATACCTGGTAGACTATATGCAGTGGGTGACAGTTAAAACTTCCCTGAGTGACGAATAAGAACACGTTTATTTACGCCTTCTTTACCATGACACAACGAAGTATTAGATTTTCTTCGAAATAGTGGACCGAGACTTTCAAGGCCGCTGAAACAGAAGCCCATAATACACTCCTGTTAGAATCATGGTAATCCTGTCAACGTAAGTTATTAGTAAGGTATTGTCTATTATTTATTATTGTTGTTATTATTATTATTATTATCGTCGTCCTCCTCCTCCTCCTCCTTACACGGACTAAAGTATTATTGTTTTTATAACGTGCTAAACTCTAGCTTCAGTATAACAGCGGGGAATTTACATTTCATACAATTTAATATTCACTGTACGTTACAGTGTTACTGGATATACATTTAATCCGTGCTGGATACTTATACAGAAGAATGGTTCCTGAACTTAGTACAACAATGACAAATATCTGACGTATTCAGTCCTATACTGCATTATCACAAACATTTCAATCATCTGCAACTGCCAATGATAAATATTTGAACTTCCGTACACTTCCGAGAGAAGCATCAATCAGGAGCCAGACACAGATGTGGAAAGAAACTTGAGTTTTTTAACAATACGGATTTAGGTCACGTGCCAGCTTACTACAGTCAACAAATACGAATGTCGAACGTTTGAATGAGATTTGACAGTATATTTACCTACGTTTTAGAGGACATTCAAAGAAGGCTTCATGTAAGAGTTGGCGGTATTAAATATCCAGTATCAGACATAATCAGTGCCATTTCAATTCACAGATTCGGAAATTACCAGTCGTATATTCACATACAAATTTCCCTACCGTGGATTTCAGTAGTTACGTGTGTGTGTGAGTGAGTGATGTGTGTGTGTGTGTGTGTGTGTGTGCGTGTGTGGATTCCATTCTTTTGTGCCGTATATTAACATTGACAAACGTACTGCAGTCAACTACAACAAAGTTTCATTGATATTTTTATTGATCGTACATCTCAGTATAATCTTAGTAATTGTCCAACTTATTGCACAAATTATTGTTTTATAATAAGTTTATTATATTCCTCTACATGTTTCGAGCACTATTGCGCTCATCATCAGGAGGTCAAAATTGTATTACACAGCATCTGGTATCATCACACTCTGTAGGTAGCCGTCCGGTGCGCAGG
>Ga0123357_10007101_pt1 | contig 13786 bp, 5 predicted proteins | sample TergutEmb28metaG_FD_89873 | JGI IMG/M metagenome (GOLD analysis project Ga0123357, IMG submission 89873) | Embiratermes neotenicus P4 segment gut microbial communities from Petit-Saut dam, French Guiana - Emb289 P4 | ecosystem: Host-associated > Arthropoda: Insects > Digestive system > Gut ... | reverse complement strand
CTTGCATTGTAACAAGATGCGCTATCTTTGTGTGCAAAACAAGCAATTTAATGGGATGTGGAGCCTCGATGGCCCCCACATCCCATTCTTCATTAAAGAAACTTTCCTTATAGGTTGATGACAGGATGCGTTGGTGACAAAGAGTCCATTTTCGTTGCGGAACCGGCGCGTTGGTGACAAAGGGTCAGGTACTTTGTCACTACTCTCTTGTTGCTCACCCTTACGGTATAATAAAACCAACAAGGAGGCAAAGGCCTGTGCCAACGCACTACGCCGCCTCAATTTATGGAAGCGTCGCCCTTATCGGTTGTGCTGCCGGGGGCGACGTTTGCTGTGTAATAGATACCTCGCTACACACAGCAGGATAACCAAGTACTGACTGATTGCCCATAGAATAAATCCTACAAGCTGAAGATCAATCATAGTCACCACCCCTTTCGTTCACTTGAGTTGGATAGAACATTCCCCTTTCCTGGGACCGAAATCTTTAAGGAAATAGAAGTCCTCCTTATCTTGTGTCCGGGAGGCGGACGTCGCCTGGCACAGGCCTGTCACAGACCATAGCAGATGACTCTTACATTTTTCTTACACAAAGTGCGAAAAAATGCATAAAACGGCAATTGTGAAGGAATCTCCACAGGTAAGCGGGCGCACGTAGTTTGTGCTTTGCCAGAAACGTCGGTTGGAGCGCTCCCCGGAAGTAGACTGGAAGGGAGGCAGCCCGCCTTTGAGGGAAGGGGAGGCGGGCTGCTTGATGAGATATGAACAGAGATCTCTTGAGGGGTGGGACAAAATCTCTATTCATCAGGAGAGGAAGGGCCCATAAGTAGTGGGCTCGTATCTTCGCAGCGCTTAAAGAACAGGATGTACCTGCCACTTAAGCGCTGGCGTGCTTTGGCTTTTTACTATGGCGTGCATGCCTTCCTTTACCTCGTAAAGATGTCAGAGTTAATGCAGCAAGACCTAATAAAACGGTGCCTGCCACCACAAAGATGATCACGCCCCAACTGCCCGAGAAGGGCAGGTGCGTCACCTTGTAGTTGGTAAGAGTATAAGCGCCCGTATCCTTGTCATAGGCGAAGGCCATAGGAGATCCCTGGGCCTGGAAGTTAAAGACGGGATCTGCTGAGGTATCGACGGAAAGGATCCAGTAGCCAGAAGGCAGCGCATAGCCCGAGAGGGTCTGGGTCTCTTCAAGTAAGTAGCTGGTCTTATCTTTAAGACTGGAGAAGGTGACCGTGCCGTCTGTTGCTGAAGCCACAAGGGAAGCTTCTGCGCTATCCCAACCGGTGTCTTCGCTGTTGCGCGGCGTCAGCTTAAAGGTGACTCCCTCCAGAGGGACAGCGCCCTCCCCTAACTTGGTAAAGGTGAAGTCTACCCCCGGAGCTTTGTCGTAGACATAGATGATGTCAGAGTCATCCCAAACCCCGTCGATAAGAGGCGCCGGGGGATATCCCGGGATGAGCGGGTTAGAGTCATTGACAAACTTGTAACCCATATAGATGTAGTTTCCTATCTGAGCAGGCGGCATAGAGGTACCTGTCGGGTCATCAAGCGGGTTAAAGACGTAGCCTCCAGAGAGATCGGGGTGGACCAGATCAGGAGCAAGCACCGGGGCTGCCGCCATCGTCGCTGCGTCATAGACGCCGTGGAACTTTTCTGTGACGGTGTAGGAAGTAGAGAAGTAGAGGGTGATATCTCTTACGCGTGACAGCGTACCCGGAAAACCGTTCTGCACAGGATTGCTGTCGATCATGTAATGCGAAGTATAGGTATAGGTCCTGACCGATGCGCTGGACTCAACACTTAAGATATCGGCATCAAGAGACACCTGTGTTGCGCCATCAGTCCTGGTCACCGTCGAAGGATAGAAGGTGGTGTAGTAGAAGTAGGTTTCAGGGTCGTGCAGCACATGGGAAGGATTACCGTCTTCGACAAAGTGTACAGTGACTGCCTGCTGGTTGGTAAAGCAAAGGGTAACGTTTCTATCAGTGTCCATCATGGAGGCCGGGAAGGTCGGAACTGAGGCGTCAGGATAGACGGGAGTAGCTCCCAGCGCCGGAGGGCTGACCGGCGGCGCCACGTCTGCTACTGAGGCGTCCCCGTTCTTCATATAGTCATAGTAGCTCATGGTAATAGTACCGCCGTGCGTGGGGAAACTATTGAAGTAAGACATGAGTAGATAATAGTCTGTGTTAGCGGGGACAGAGACCGTGATCGGATCTTTTACCACCGCGCCGGTCGTGTCAACAAAGTTGATCGTAACCGTCACAGCTTTACGTATGTAGTAGAGCTTGATGGTTTCCTGGTTAGTAGTACTGAAGTCTGGACTGTGCACCGGAGAGACGACTCCGTCGTCATAGGCAGGAGCCGGAGGAGTACCGGTAGTGATATCACTGTCTATGCCCACTCTTTGGTAGCCATAATAGGTATAGCCTGACAGGGAATCAAGCGGGCCTTGAACATTGTAGGCGTCCCCCGAAGGCACAAGCGTCACTAGATCAGGCGCCAGTTGCGTCGTGGTCGGTCCGCCATCGTAGACATAGTACTGCTCGGTGACCCGCCAGCCATCCTTCAGGCGATGATAAGTGGTGTTGGTGGGATCGGCGCCTACGTAGGCGGTATTCTTAAAGTCAGTGCCATCCGCAAGACCACTGTTGACCGTTACTATCACCGATACCGTCTTTGGCAGCATGTTGGTCGGTACCTGCCAGGTGATCGTCTGACCATAGACCTGCCAGGTGATGGCGTCGTCTGCCATCGTAGAGCTCTCGGTACCGGTGATCGTGGAGGTATCAATCGTCAGGCCATCAGGAATCGTGTCGGTGATAGTAGTGTGATTGGCGCCTGAAGAGCCCAGGGTTCCGGTAAAGTTATCAAGCCAATTAACCGGCGTCTTTAAATTGGGTAGCCAATCAACAGGCGTCACAAAGTTAGACCGCCAGTCAAGCGGCTGCGGCGCCGGACCAGTAAGCGTGGGAGCGATAACATAGGGTTGTGAGGCCGCCTTGCCTAAAAGCCAGGCAAGCGCAGTCGATTTCACATACACCGTTGCAGGAGTACCGCTCATGAACTGCGTCGCCGTACCGGTCAGCTGGTCTAAAGGTGCGCTATCCAGGTGAAGAGTAGTCAAGTGGCTGCATCCGCTAAACATATACGTTGTCGTGGCGGTAGGCACCGCTCCCAATTGCCAATAGCTCAGGTCAAGCGTCGTTAAAGAGGAACAGCCGTTGAACATGGAGTCAAAATATCTGACGTTAGACACATCGAAACGACTCACATTGAGATCCGTAAGCGAAGAGCAGCCATTAAACATCTTATTCATATACGTCACATTTGAAGTGTTGAAATTGCTCAGATCAAGAGTGCCAAGCGAGGAGCAGCCTTGAAACATGGAGTCCATATAGAGCGCATTTGAAGTGTTGAAACTGCTCACATCAACGGAAACGAGTTCTGAACAGCCATCGAACATGCTGCTCATATCAATCACATTTGTCGTGTCAAAATTACTCAGATCAAGATGGGTAAGCGCGCCCGGGAGCATAAACGCGTACTGAAACATGCGGTACATGCTCGTAACACTTGAAGTATTAAAACTACTCAAATCAAGAGTCTCAAGCGAGCAGAGGCTCGTGAACATATAGCTCATGTCTGTCACATTAGAGGTGTCAAAATTGCTCAGATCAAGATCAGTAAGATATGAGTTCTCTCCAAACATGTATTGCATGTTGGTCACCTTTGAGGTGTTGAAGTTGCTCACGTCGAGCGAGGTGAGTGAGTCAGAACCCGTATCGAACATATAGCTCATGTCAGTCACGTTTGACGTGTTAAAGCTGCTCACGTCAAAGGAGGTAATCGAAGGGCAGTTTTGGAACATGTCATTCATATCAGTGACGTTTGACGTGTTGAAGCTCGTCATATTAACAGAAGTAAGCGCCGAGCAATTAGCGAACATATAGCTCATATCGGTCACATTCGAGGTATTGAAGCTCCTCAAATCCAAAGAGGTGAGATACGCGCAGGAATAGAACATCCAACTCATACTCACCGCGGCGTCAGTATGAAGGTTTGTCACAACACAGGAAGTCATACGGGTGAAATAGTAAAACAGAATAGAGGTACCGGGCGCCGCGCTTTGGTACACGCCTCCCGTGCCCCCCAGGTACAAAAGATAGCGACCAGGAGTGGCAGGATCTGCGGTCACCCAGGCAACCACACGGGTCGTTGCAGCGTCGGGATTGACCGACAAATCGGGCTCCGTTGCATCCCAGGCTGCCAAGATAGGTTGACCTCCCCAGGTGCTATACTGCGCCAAAAATGATACGACGGCTGAGTTTGGAACCGCGGGATTATAGCCAAGCGCCCCCGAAAGATCCACAAAGGTTGCTCCGCTTATCTGTTGTTTTTGCAGCAAGGTAGTAAGCGTGCTTCCAGAAGGCAGGGTCCTGCTCGAACTATTCTGCCCCAGCCACGTAGTATCGGTACTTGCGTTTGGAGTGCCCCGCATTATCATCGCAATAGGATTGGGCGGATGATAGCCCGTGATGTCATATTCAATCGTGTCGCCCGCAGCTACCGACACAGGAGCGTCCTTATCGCCGTTGTCCCAATCGCCCCCGTTAACGCGGGCGGCTTTTACCGGCGGTTGAGTTTTAAGCTCTTCTGGGGTGGGAGCGTAATAGTAGAGCGTTGTGACGTTTTGAGTAGGATCGACTTGATAAAACAAATTGATATCGTTGCGGTTAGTGCCCGTACGATCATTGCTGACCAAGTAGTACGTCGTGCCCTCATAATCAATAGTCAGAGGCTGTACTATCCGATATCTCTGCCCCGAAACGCCATTCTCAGTTTCTGGCACGCGAATCACGGAACCTGTGCCTTGATCGATAAAATTAACCTGGGAGGTCGTTGGCGTCGGAGTCGTGGGTTCCGTGTTGACGGTGACATCCTCGTAGAGGATACGGGTAAGAATAGTACAGTCGTGCAGATAGTAGCCGGTATAAAAGCCGAAGCCCTGCGGCCCTGCGGCTCCGCCAATGACCTGAGCGGCAGACACGCTCACCTGCAGGGCGCCGTCCAGATAAACCTGGAAGGCGCGCGTAGTCGGATCGATCTCAGTACTAACACGATAGGCTGTCGGATCAAGATTGAGGATGCCCGTCTTTAGCGTCGCGATCAACGTACGGGTATTAGAAATAGTACCGGGAGTAAAAGTATCGGTGTTCCACAATTCATGGTTGATATAGTACAGGCGCAAAGAAGCCGTATTGGCAGCCGCTGCATCATTTTCTTCCATGCCTGCCGGATTAGCACACGACAAAATCAAGGCGTAGCCCGTGTAGTAGGTACTGCCGCCTTCTTGTGTCATCACGCCATTAAACAGATAGCCGCTCTCTGAAAAAGAGTGGAAGTTCATGTTGGCGGGCTCAAGCGTAAAAGAATTGCCGTAATTGGCCGTATTATACGCGTCGGCCGACGTAAAGACATAGTCCATATAAGGCATTTGCCCATAGCCATAAAATGAGAGCGTATTGTCTGACACTACCACATGATCCGGAGTCGCGGCGCCGTTATATTGGGCGGAAAGGTCCTGGGTATAGGCTTGCTCATAGCCCTGCAGAGGTCGCATTTCGCCCGTAAAGCCGGGCCCCATTACCGTTGAATCAGTATGATCAACCTTGTTATAGGCAAGATCGTTGAGACTTGTGCTTCCTGCCGGATTATAGGGATAGTTAAAGATGACATCGCCCACCGGCTGTGAGGCCTGGGCCTTTGGAGCGCCTTGGCTCCCTAACAGCGAAGCCAGCATCGCGCAGCCGATCAGGCCTAAGACGACGCGCTTCCAGGTGGGGAGATTTTCTTTTTGCCCGCGGGCAAGATTTCTATTTGGCATCAGCGCACCTGCCTTGCGCAGGCGCTTGTACGTTCTGGTATTAAGAGCCCAATGACCCGGTAAGTCCGTAATGCTCCCACCCAGATATCAGTTGAAAAATGTCTCCCCCTAAGACCCTCCGCCGGTACTAATACCGACAATACGACATACGCCACCCCGAAGAACCTCCCACGGCACTTTTTTAGCACATTTTTTTTACCTTAAGGTTGGTTGTGCCCCAAACATTCCCTAAAGTCCCTCGATCTCATATTCGAATATACACCTCCTTGGTAGCATAAAGCAAGAGGAGAAATTCTCCCTGTTACCTACTACAGCCTGATGTTGCCGTTCTGTCGCTTGAGAAGGTTGAGTTGGGAGGTGACAAAGGGGACCTGAGTCCCCTTTATCAGATGCCCTCTGGCGACAAAGGGGGAGGTCCCCCTTTGTCACCTTGTGTCCTCTGCGCCTAGCGCCAGAGATAGAGCAGGCGGGCGCCTGCGGTACCGCTTGGTTGCGGGTTGGACCCGTCCGCATCCATCCCGTTGTAGGGATTGATCTGTGAAAGACCCACGCCGTACGCGGTGTTTCCGGAAGCGGGGTGAATGCCCCAGCCGCCGTGATGCCCTCCGCTGATACGCAGGTAGTTAACCGGCAAACCAGTCGCCGCTCGCGCTGCCTCAACCGATGTCGTGTCATAAGCCACATGACACTTCAGACAGACGCCGTCAAGGATAGTGCCCGGACCGCCCGTACTGCTCGGACCGACTGCCCCTTCGATGACTTTGACGCTCGGGTCGACCATGCGGGTGCTGCGACCCGGACCTGCGGTCTGGCCCCAGGAGCCGTCCTCCCAAGGCATGCCCGGCGATGTGGGAGTATCGGTACCCTGCTCGATAGCAGCCATGTTGCCTTGATACATCCAGAGATTACCGGAGGAAACCGACCTTGTCGTCTGCTGGACGTCATCGGCGGTCCCGCCCGCGGGACCCTCCCACTCATAGACTTGAATGCCACGGTTCCCGTGCGGGAAGGCGGTGGAGTTCGTCGCGACGCCGATCATGTCGTGACACTGATCGCAGCCAAACGCGCGAGCCGAGTGATTGGGGTCTGAACCGTCAACCTGATAATAGTTGTTGGCGTTATAGCCCATGTAACGATAGCCTCCGGCCACCGTACCAGCGTGACAAGGAGCACAACCGGCAGAGTCAGACCCCGTACCGAGCGCGTTATCCGCTCCGGGAACTGAGCTGTGGCCCGTCGTCATAAACATTTGCAGATTGTCGCCTGTCTGCGCGCGACTATAGGTCTGCCCCCAGGTCATGTTAGTGAACAATGAATTCTGGTGACAGCCCGCCTGCGCACAGGTATAGCCGGTCAGCAGCGATTTAGCCGCCGCAAAGGTCGCGATGTCCGCGCTGCGGGTAAAATCCGTCGGCATGGAGCCATTGCCCGGCGCATACGTCCCTCCGTTGACAAACCAATCGGTGTGATCGCCCGCCGTGCCGTCGCTCACCAGCGCCCGACCGCCCAGGGCCGCGCGCTCGATGTGCAGGGGAAGCTCCTCATCAATCTGATCGTCGTTGCTCCCTCCCAACAGAAACGCGTTCATGCCCCAGTAGCGGGAGTTGCTCGAACCATGAATACCGCCGCGATGACAATTGCCGCAACCGCCGTTCGAGCCGCCGGCTACGTGGCTGCCCCGGTGCGGACCCGCGCTGCCCTGAGCCGGGTTGGCCCATTCTATGAGCGATTGCGTTTTCATCGAACCCCAGGTTGCATGACACTGCACGCAGGAATCGCCGCCGGCGGTCAGGAATTTATTACTGATAGTCCCGACCGCATCGCCGCCCGCAGCACGGTGGGCGCTGTGGCAGGTCGCGCATTTAGTGGTTGTGGTAAGGTAGCCGCCATGGGCTGAGCCCTGCAGGTCTGCAGGGACGCCATTTGACTGCATAAGTTGCCTCGCCCCACCCCAGGACAGGTAGCCAGGCGTGAGCGAAGCGGCGGCTCCCGGCGCCGCTTTTGATCCATCAAGAGCATAACCGGCGTATTTTGCGCCAGCAACAGCGGTAAAAGCGAAGACGAACGTTGCTGCCAGCGCCAACACCAGAAGATAAATAGATTTTTTCATAGAAGCCCCCTTAAAGAATGAGAATGATCAAATGCCTGCTTTCGTTTTTTTACCTCCTCCCACAAAACTCAAACGAAAAGCATGCCGCTTGGAAGACGCCGCCCCCCCTTGACCGAGCTCGCTTTCGAATGCTCCCGAAGAGAAGCGAGCGCGCGGCGTCTTCCGCAGCCTGGTACCTATTATATGCAACATTAGAAATTTATGCAAACTTTCTAATGTTATGTGTTTATGTTGTGAAGTAGGGGGGGCTTTTGGAGAGGTATCCTAGTGCAAAAGGAAGTAGAAAGCGGCCAGCACCACGGTGGCGTTGTAGACGACATGCAAAATGACCGCGGGCCAGATGGTCTTGCTCTTGTAGGCAAAGTACGAGGTGGCAACACCGAGGAGCAGATTGAGCGCAAGCGCCCAGAGGGAAAAGTGGCTTGCGGCAAAAATCACTGACGTGACGACGGCGCTCAGCAGGATGGGCAGGCGCGCGGCGAACCACTCCTGCATGATGACGCGAAAGGCAAGCTCCTCGATAAAGGGGCCGATGAGCGCTACGGTCAACACCGCGGCGATGATCCCTGCGGGGGTCGCGCCAAACAGATAGGTCATGCTTTCTGATTGCGGCGTGGCCCAGCCCAGCTGCGGCGCAAGCAGCGTCCAGCCAAAGCCCGCCAGGCGCAACAGGATGGAGAGCACGATGACCAACACGACCATCTTGCTCGTGCCAAGAGAGCGCGGCGCGTGGAGAGGGCGGCGCAGGGGGCTTGACTCTTCAAGGAGCGTCGCCTCTGTTGCAGAGTCTTGCTGGCTTACTGGATTGCCGCGTCGTGACTGCGTCACTCCTCGCAATGACGAAATGGGAGCGGAGTAAGAGCTGCGCAGGCGATAGGCGGCGACAAAGGGGAGCTTGCGGCGATAAGCCAAGAGCGCCAACACGCCGAGCTCGATCGCGTAAAACACCAGGAGCAGCGCCACGCGCACCCAGACTTTGCCCACCGCAGGCAATAAGCTGGTAAGACGGTTGCTCAAGATAAGCGAACTGATTACGCCGGCAATGAGCAGGGTGAGCGCAATCGTGATGACGTCGCCGAGCGACCAGGGACGCACGGTCTCGACCGCGCGCCGCAGGCGAGGCTTGCGCGGCGCGGTCTTGACCTCATATTGGCCGCTACTCTGCCGGACGTCGATCTTTGAGAGCCGATCAAGTATCTCGCGGGAATCAGGCATGAGAGTGGCCTTTGCCAGGGTGCGCGGCAGTGCTGGTAGGCGGGCGAACACAGTTCGCCCCTACAGAGTTTCTGGATTGCCGCGTCACAGCGCTTTGCGCTGCTCCTCGCAATGACAAAAGGGAGAGTAATTGGCGCGTCATGACGTACTGCCATTCATCGCAATGACCTTTTGCGGGTCTGCCAGAAGTTGTTGGAGTTGGGACTCGTCGAGGGTGGGGACGCCCAGCTCGACGGCTTTGGCATACTTGCTGCCGGCGTCGGCGCCGACAACCACATAGCTTGTTTTGCGCGATACCGATCCTGCTGTCTTTGCGCCCAGCGCGCGCAGAGCGCTGGCCGCCTCGTCGCGGGTCATCATCTCGAGCGCTCCCGTCAACACGAAAGTCAGACCCGCCAGAGGCTGGGGACCCACAGCGTCAAGCTCAGCCGCGTCGTAGCGCAATATCACGCCGCAGGCCAGCAGGCGCTCGATCAGCGCCCGGTTTGCCGTGACCGTGAAGAAGTCGCGAATGCTCGTCGCCACCACGGGGCCGACGCCATCAACCAGCGCAAGCTCCTCAGCGGAAGCTTCGGCCAGCGCCTCGATGCTTCCAAAGCGACGCGCAAGATCCTCCGCCGTACGCGCGCCGACCTGGCGGATCCCGAGACCAAAGAGCAGCTTGGCAAAGGGCGCGCGCTTCGAGCCCTCCAGCGCTTCCAGCAACTTGGCGGCGTTCTTCGGGCTGAAGGTTTGCTCCGTACCGTCCTTTAAGACGCGCCCGGTCTTAAGCGCCGCCAGTTTGTCAAAGTCAAGCGTATAGAAGTCAGCGATGTCGCGCGCCAGGCCCGCCTCGATCATCAGCGTGATGATCTCTGGCCCCAGGCCCTCGATGTCTGCGGCCCCGCGGCTGGTCCAGTGGCGCAGGCGCTCGAAGCGCTGCGCGGGACAGGTGACGTTCTCGCAGCGCAGCGCCACCTCGCCCGCCTCATGAAAGACCGGCATACCGCAGCTGGGGCACATCTCTGGCATCTCGAAGGCGCGCTGACTATCGTCGCGTAGACCCTCAACGGGGCCGACGACCTCCGGGATGACGTCACCGGCTTTGTGCACGATGATCGTGTCGCCAATGAGCACGCCCTTGCGGCGTACCTCGTCGATGTTGTGAAGCGTGGCGCGCGCGATGGTGCTGCCCGCCACGGTTACCGGGTCAAATTCGGCCACCGGCGTAAGCACGCCCGTGCGCCCTACCTGCACCACGATGTCGCGCAGGACGGTCGTCTTTTCTTCCGGGGGAAACTTGTAGGCGATGGCCCAACGCGGCGCGCGCATAGTGGAGCCCAGGCGCGACTGCGCCGCAAAGTCATCCACCTTAACAACCACGCCGTCGATCTCGTAAGGCAAGTCGAAGCGGTCCGCAAGCGCCTTCTCGCAGAAGGCGCGCACCTCTGCAGGGCTGCCGCAGACGCGCACGTCGGGATTAACGTGAAAGCCCGCGGCGGCGAGCGCCTCCAGGAAGTCATGCTGCGTAGACAGTACGTCAAGAGCAAGCGGCTCTGAGGGCTCCCCCGCTGGCCCAAGTTCCGCTGAAAACATGACTGCAGGTTCGACCGCTGGGCCGTTTTCCGGGCGCGGCGCAGCGTCATCCGCGCGGGCGTACATAAACGTCGCCAGGTCGCGGCTGGCGGTGACACGGGGATCCTTCTGACGCAGACTGCCCGCCGCCGCGTTGCGCGGATTGGCAAAGGCCGGCTTGCCGGACGCCTCCTGCGCCTCATTGATGCGCTCAAAGCTCGCTTTGGGCAGATAGACCTCGCCGCGAACCTCAACCTCTGCCTCTTGTGCCAGAAGACCGGGGAGCAACCGCAGCGGTACGTCACGCACCGTGCGGATGTTGGCCGTGACGTCCTCGCCCACTCGACCGTCGCCGCGCGTCGCCGCGCGCGTCAGCTCGCCTGCGCGGTAGGTCAAAGCAACCGATGAGCCATCGATCTTGAGCTCCGCGATGAAGCGGGGCGAGCGCGCCTGCCCGAGCGCCTCGGTCGTGCGCTGCATCCAGGCGTCAAGCTCGCCTAAGTCCATGGCGTTATCAAGCGAGTACATCTTTGCGGCGTGCGTGGCCGGCGCGAAGGCAGAATCAGGCGTCGTGCCGACCCGCTGAGTCGGCGAGTTGGGCGTGATGAGCTCAGGATGCTCGTCTTCCAGCGTGATAAGCTCGCGCATGAGCGAGTCATAGGCAGCGTCGCTGATGCTAGGGGCGTCCTTGGCGTAGTAGAGGTAGCTGTGATGCTCCAGCTCACACCGCAACTCCTCAATGCGGCTGGTCGCTTTATCACGCGAGAGGACGGTGGCTACATCCGCCACGGAAGCTGCCTGGATTGCCGCGTCGCTACGCTCCTCGCAATGACAATCAGGAGAGCCAAACAGCGAGTCCTGGGGTGTTGTATCGTGCGGGTTAGTCATCGCTGGGCCGCTTCGTGTTTGGCGGCGAGCGCTTCTGCGGCGTTGTGCAGAAGCTCGCTGACGGTGGGGTGAGCAAAAACGACGCGCTGGAAGTCGGCGATGGTCATCTGCGCGCTCAGCGCCTCGGCCGGCGTGGCGATGAGTTCGACGGCGTGGGCGCCGACGATCTGGCAACCCAGGAGTCGTCCGGTCGCCGCATCTGCCACGAGCTCGACGTAGCCTTCCGGCTCGCCCTCCGCAAGCGCCTTGCCGTTGGCGCTGTACTTGACGATGGCAGAGAGCGGCGCGTATCCCGCCTCCTTCGCCGCGGCGCTGTGCAAACCGACGGAGGCCAGCTCCGGAAACGTGTAGACGCAAGCGGGAATCGCGTGATAGTCCACGGTCTCTGTAGCAGGCGCGCCCGCCAGGGTCGCCAGCGCGTTGCGCGCGGCTGCGCGGCCCTCGGCCTCGGCCACGTGCGCCAGCATCATGCCACCAATAGCGTCGCCGACCGCATAGACGCCGGCAACGTTGGTCCGCAGGTGCTCGTCTACTTTCAGAGCGCGCCGGTCGTAAGCCAGGCCGAGCTCCTCGAATCCAAAACCTGCCGTACGCGGCGCGCGTCCCACGGCAGAGAAAAGCACATCAGCTTCAAGCTCGGTACCATCAGAAAGCTCCGCGACCACGCGACCCGCATCACCTGTCTGGCGAGCCGCCTCCACGCTCGTGCCCACATGCAACTGAACGCCCTGCGCCTTAAGCGCCGCGGTCAGTGTGCGTTGCGCGCGCGTGTCAAAGCCCGGCAGGACCTGCGGCGCCAGTTCAACGACATGTACGGTCGAGCCAAAGGCCGCATACGCGCAGGCGAACTCGACGCCAATAACACCGCCGCCCACGATGATAAGCTCGCGGGGAATAACGGTCAGCGCCAGCGCGTCGTCGCTCGTCCAGATGAAGGGATGATCCAGCGCTGGCAGGACTACCGGCACAGATCCTGTGGCGATGATGACCGCGTCAGCGGTATAGGCAGCGCCAACGCTTTCGCCAGCGCCCGCGACTGCGCTGGTCCCCGTTACCGCGTCGTCGTCTCGCGCGCTGTCGTCAGCACCCGCGGCTGCGCTGCGCTCGCCTGCCAACGGCACTGCAGGCTCCACGACAACGGTGTTCGCGCTGACCAGGCGCGCCTTGCCCTCTACTACCGTAACCTTCAGGCGGCGCGCGCTGTCCTCCAGCTGCGAGACCAGCTCGTCGACGACGCCGTCCTTGCGCTTGCGCAGCGCGGCCACGTCAATGCTCACGCCGCTTATGTCGCCTGCGCCATCCAGCGCAAAGTCAGAACACCGCGCCAGATCGCGCAGGGCATGGGCGCTGCGCAGGATCGTCTTTGTGGGGATACAGCCAACGTTTAAGCAGGTTCCCCCCAGCCGACGCTGCTCGAACAGCGTGACCTCTGCGCCGCGCGCCGCGGCCTCAAACGCCGCCGCGTAGCCGCCCGGACCCCCGCCAATAACAGATATTTTGGGCATAAAACTCCCTTTGATTGCAGATGAACTCTTGACGTTTCTAAGTATACCAGCGCCCCCTCGGCGCGCTCTGAAATCACATCGCCTTGCGCCTTGAAAAACCTCTGGATTGCCGCGCCGCCTGTGGCGGCTCGCAATGACAGAGAGAGGGCATCCCTGTCGCTTCTGGTGCTCTCAATGACGGGAGGGGACGTTGCTCCGCAAAATGCAGCGAGCCGCGCTTGGTAGCACGGCTCGCCCTTCCCTCTCGTCCCCTCCCAGGGGACATCAATTATTACTGGCAAGAAGAATTTCGTTTACGTATCAGCGGCGCCACAAACATCGTCAGGAAAGCCACGATAAACAGCGCGCTCGCGCCGGCAAGAGCGGACAAGCTCAGCGCATCGCCGGCCTTGGGCAAGCGGTTACCCGGAGTCTTCACGATCTTCGGGCCCTTGCCACTGGGGTCGCCGGGGTCCTCTGGCCCGGGAACCTTACCGCCCGGGTCTCCAGGCTTGCCCGGGTCTCCAGGCTTTTCGCCTCTCGGATCATCGGGGTCGCCGGGTTCTTCGCCCCCAGGCCCCCCTGGCTCACCTGGCTCGCCGGGCTCTTCGCCCCCGGGTTCCTCGGTCCCTGGCTCTCCCG
>Ga0123357_10007100_pt1 | contig 13787 bp, 11 predicted proteins | sample TergutEmb28metaG_FD_89873 | JGI IMG/M metagenome (GOLD analysis project Ga0123357, IMG submission 89873) | Embiratermes neotenicus P4 segment gut microbial communities from Petit-Saut dam, French Guiana - Emb289 P4 | ecosystem: Host-associated > Arthropoda: Insects > Digestive system > Gut ... | reverse complement strand
CTTCGGGAAGTGGGATGGGGTGGAGACTGGATGGAGTTGGCTCAGGATAGGGACAGATGGCGGGCACTTGTGAATACGGTGATGAACTTTCGGGTTCCATAAATTTCCTGACTAGCTGCAGAACCAGTTAGCTTCTCAAGAAGGACTCCGCTCCATGGAGTAAGTAAGTAAGTAAGTAAGTACAGTTTTAGATTTACTTTACTTCAATACGTTATGCCTCATGTGTTAGCGATAGGAAACTTGGGTTTTTGAAAGTGCTTAGGTCGTGACTCAGTAACATACGTTCTGTTTTACTTGACATTTTTCTCACTACTTTAGTTATGATGGTACATACACGTGTACATGTACGAATCACTGTTGATGAACTCGAGGACGTTAAAGAAAGCTGTTTTCTTCCAGAACAGTTTTTTGATACGATTGGCTAATCTTTTTAAATATCGTGTGTGCCAACTGATGTAGTATGTGTTAGTTGTTGCAGACTTGTAGTAACGTTATCACGATACTGTAGTTGTACACCTGCGAGTAATTAGCGCGTAAAAAATCAACAAAAATTAATTTATATTTTTGAAAGTTTAAAAGCCTTTCTCGATATCCAGAGTTTGACAAAATCAGGTTGTCATTTTTAGTAATTCCAGCAGTGACATTTCAAATGAAAATGCTCGGAAAAATGACACACCGAGCTGGCAATTTAAAAAAAAGATTATATGTATATATATATATATATTCCAACGCGTTTAAGCGCCTGCCCCTGAGCCTTATTGATTCTCATTGTAAACTCGATTTTGCTAGGAAATGTTTCATGGTGTAAAGTTTTCAGCAGCTGAAAAAATGAATAATATGTCAATAGTGCTAATTTTGAGTTTTAATGTAAACGGTGGTAAAATTGATGGCGACACTTTCAGAAACTCAACAAGATAGAGTTGTTCGCCCGACTTGTCTTCGTAATCTACACAGTCTACAATACATTTAAGTCCTGGAATCGTCTTGAATTTAAGCATTCGCGATCCGATTGTTTATTTCATTGTGGTCTTCGTTCTACGGACTCAGAGCTGTAATGTTGGTTAGACTGTGTACATTAGTTCCGCTAACGTAATCCGTTTGAAATCGACCGTCCTGTTTGAAGCGGAGACCAATGGAAGTACATGAAAAGTTAGGTTTCCATGGCTTCCGGTAGAGGCAGCACTGTCAATTCATAACTTTACACTCTTTTTTTTGTTAAAACAGTGTTTTGAGAAGGAATTAACAAACAAAGCAAAAAAAAAAAAAAATGCCAGATCATAAGTGTTGTAGAAATGTTCATCTTGAAAAGGCCTCTCCGGAGTTCAGTAGAGTATGATGTCGCTGGCAGATATTAACTTCTTAAAGTATATGACAATTTTACACTTGTTGATTCTTTTACGAAATTTGTAGATTCTTTCTGGTCCAAGTGAAAATGTGATATGCTACTTTAATGAGCTATTGAATCAATTTTGCCATTCCAAAGCTAACGTGACCCGGAGCTTAAAAAAAAATAAATTTGCGGGGGAAAACAAATGCAAGTTTTGGTTATCTTTAGGTGTTCAACTGTGTGGTATAACGTTACGTTTGTACTTTATGCCTGCACAGAATGCATAGTCGATTTTTCTGTACTTATATTTTATAATTATATCTAGTTTACGTATAATTACATGCTTATATCGACTAAGATTCTAGTATTAGGGAGAACAATTTATCTCTCTTTACAGCGGGGTATAGTACAATATCTTACCAGTGTTATTAGTCATACTCTCGTATCATGCACGTCTTAGTTAATATATAAATAGGCTAATTAAATCACATCTTGGTGTTGGGAAAGATTTAAGTTGATGGTACGTACGTGGCCAGTTATGCCGCCCACATCTCGCAGATACAGAGTTGGAAAGACCTGCGCGGTTTTGGCTGCCGATCATTCTTCAGCACAGCAATAAAATTCATTCCTAGACTTCGTTCTCTGTGCGTTTGAGGGGGAAACGTAATATTCAAAATCAAACTATAAAGTTTCTTTCTGTTATTTTTCACGTCTTCGCCATTCTTATGTATTGCAGTCTTTTTTATATATTTTTTGTATTTTTACGCCATCACTAAATGCTTCCTTGTTTGTGTATGCATCCATTTTTTCCTGTTTCTCCCTTAGTCATTTCCTTTCTTTTTAGAAGAATACGGTGGTCTGGAATGCCTTGACGAGTAGGTAGGTAGATTATAACATTTGGAAGGACCCTAATACCTCCATCGTCAAGGTAAATGAAGTAAAGGAATTTAATTCAGAAGAACAACGCAATAGCATTCTCCATACCTTTGCTTCATATGTAATAACTTGCACTGAACCAAATCTCACAAAACAGTAATCTTAATTTTCATCACCTTCAGATGTCATGTTTTTCATTTTATTTGTCCTCTATCTTCAGTCCTTTCGCGTTCATATATTATTGTCCATTTTTATCATTATGTTTGCCTTCATATTTTATTAATATATATCCTACCATTGTTGGGCCGGATAGCTCAGTCGGTATAGCGACTGACTACGGGGTGGACGGTCCGGGATCGAATAGTCAGCGTTGAGCTGCGTTGAGGGAAGATTGTGCTTAAGCGTAGCTAGCGTAAGCTCAAGGTTAAGTCAGTGGAAGCGGAGTGGTGAGTTAGGAGTGTTGTGAAGTGAAAGTGAAAGTCTACAGAAAACATGAGCGAGAGGCAAAGTACTATGATGTGCAATTTCAACCCCAGCAGTCCGAAGATTACGGCGTATAACATTCATGAGTGGATACATGACAATTTGAGACTAAAAGAAAACGACGTACGCATGATTCAAATTGATGGGCCCAGAAGGAGGGTGTATATTTAGTTCTCGAGCGAGGAGCATATGCAGGAGGTCTATAAGTCAACAGGAGGCCAACTGGACTATAGACACGAGAATGGGGAGATCTCACAGGTAAATATTGATCTAGCTGGTATGGGCATAAGGAGAATAAGAATAGCGTGCCTGCCTTCAGAGGCAAAAAAGAGCACAATAAAGGAATGCATGTCAAAGTTTGGAGACGTTAAATCCATACGTGATGATGTAAGGTTTATAATGGAGTGAGAATAGTGGAGATTAAACTAAAACCACATATTCCATCACGCCTGGCGATTGCCGGCAACGATACAATTATAACATACGAAGGGCAGCCACCGACATTCTTTAGATGTAATGAGACTGGGCACCTACAAATCGAAGGCCCGCGCAGAAACCGACAAGCCGCACTTGACAACAGCAGGCGTCCAATGTCATGGGCAGACATGGTAGCAAACACGTCAAGGCTAGAGAAGCCCGAACTGGCAACAAAACGATCGCAGGTAGAATCAGTGCGTGAAACAGAGAACACAGGCGGGCAAAGAAAGGAAACGACTGAGACAGAACAAGGAGTGACCAACAAGAGATTTCAGGAAACTCCTGAAAATTCAGAGACGAGTGATTATCATATGGCAATTGAGAATGAAGTCCCGAACTCCTCAAACATAGATTCCAGTAAAAGAGAAGCGCATGATGAACACCAGAGAATAGCAATCCCATTGGGCAGGAAGACAATGGAGGACATGCATTTCGCCTGCAAGATGGACCCAGGAGCGACAACGGGAAGTAACACACTAACAGACGAGGAGATGTCAGTACAAAGTGGGACACTAGGAGAACCAGTCGTGATGGCAGAACTGACAGGGAGGCCGATAACCTATGGCAATCACGGGAGAGGTGAAAACTCAGAGGCAGAATAAAAAAACGACATCGCTGTTGGCAGATTCCTCTCGTCCTAAGAAACTTAAAACAGAACGTGAGGACACCGTAACGAGAGCTAGAAACCGCAATAAATCAAGACTCGAGGGTGCTCAGTAGGAAGGCAGTGACACGAGAATGACATCCTCCCTTATACCCCCCTTTTTTCCCACCAGGATGAACTTCATCTAACGGATCGTGACCTCATTATCATTGGGAGCACCTCTGCGACCAAGCTGCAGATGCTAGAAGACTTCCTAAGGAAACTTGAAGTTGACATTGCCATGTTGCAGGAGGTTACCCCAGGCTCAAACTTTAACTACAGAGGCTATAACTCCTATGTAATATAGAAACCTCTGAGAGGGGCACTGCGATCCTGTCTAAGGTGGAGCTGCCTCTACACAATATACGACGAATACCGTAAGGCAGAGGGATAATAGCACAGTATGGCCACATTGGAATCCTAAACGTATACGCGCCATCGGGATCCGCAAATAGGGCAGAGAGGGAAGAATTTTTCAACAAGGGAATAACGGAATTATTACCGCATACACCGACGGAGTTATTGATGGCAGGTGACTTCAACTGTGTCCTGTCGAACAGTGACAGCACAGGGCAGCGTACATGCAGAAGGGCACTTCGAAGGCTGGTACAAGAGCCCCGGCTGCAAATTGCCTGCGATAAGGAACCGAACAGGCAGGTCTACAACCATTACACCCCAAATGGAGCAGCGTGCCTTTACAGGATATATATGACGGAAGGTCTGTAAGAAACAAACAAGGTGTAGAAACGTTAGCAGTTGCATTCTCAGTTCATATGGCGGTCCTCCTACGAGTCAACTTGACAATAACCTTCGTCGACAGAGGAAGCGGGAGGTGGCGAATGAATACCTCGTACTTAGCTGACCGAGCAGTCCAAGAGAAGATATCAGAAGTTTGGGCAGAGCGGAAAAAACACACACACCGATATCCAGACATTATCAAATGACGGGTCCATTGTGTTAAGCGAAGGATCCAAACACTGTTCGTAAGGGAAGGCACGGAGAGGAACTCAGACCGAGTCAATATGGAGAACTACTATTATGCAGGCATATACGATCTATTAAAGGACCCAGTTCACGACGCGTCCAAAATGATCGCGCTAAAAGAACTAAAAGCAAAGATCATACGGCTAAATAGCACTCACCGGCAAGGGATAATGGTTGACACAACAGAGAAGGACAGGTAAGCGGGAGAAGAGCCATCATTGTACCATATTATAAAAACACGCAGACGGCAAAGCAGCAGAGTGATAAACGAGATAATAGACGACGAAGGAAACGCACAAACATCGTCGACAGCTATTCTGAAGGTCTTCTCAACCCACTTCTGCAAGAAATTTGAGCCCATACACATGGAAGTGAAATGTATAAACCAACTGGTGTCGCGAGGTATGAGAGGCATATCACCAGAAATGAATGATGCTCTGACGGCACCGATATCAGCACAGGAGCTGTGGTTAGCGATCTGCAAAGGCAAAGCGAACAAGGCCCTAAGACCAGATGGCATTTGCCTCGAATTCTATAAGTCAGCATGGAATGCAGTAAAACATGACTTATTGAACATAATAAACAGCATGTACCAAGACGGCTTAATAGAACGCAAGCAACTGCAAGGACCCACTGTCTGTCTCCCAAAAAAATCCCCACTGAGAAGAATTGAAGATTACCGACCGTTAACGCTGTTGAACTCGGACTATAAGACAATAACAAGAATAATAGCAAATAGATTCAGGTCCTACCGGCCCACCATTATCCACCCAAGTCATTACTGCGGGATAAAAGGCAGATCCATCTTCGAAGCCGTGGCAACGGTGAGAGATGTGATAGCGTATGCCGAGGTGATGAAGAAACCAATATGTGTAATGTCGCTGGATTTTAGTGCTGCGTTTGATAAAGCATCACATTCATACATGAAAGAAGCCCTAAGTGCATACGGATTCAGTATGTGGTTCACGGAAAGCATCATGCGATTGTACAGCAACGCGTCTTCCGAAGTACAAATAAAAGGGTTTCGTTCAAACATGATACGAATAAAAAGTTCGATAAGGCAAGGTTGCCCCCTTAGCATGCCATATGTCTAAACCCCTTCTTGCAACCCCTGGACAAGGGACTCAGAGGAATAAAAGCCTGGCGTGACAACTCCAAAGTAACGGCAGCAGCATATGCCGATGACGTCAAAGTCTTCCTATCCACAACCGAGGACGCCGGTAAGATACAGCAAATATTATCTACATACGAGGAGGTAGCTGGGGCAAAGTTCAACACACAGAAATCAAGAGAGCTTGCGTTAGGAAATTCGGATGACGCAACCAAGATTCTAGACATCCCCTACTCCAAGGAAATAAAAATACTAGGCTTTAAATTCACGAACAGAGAAAATATAGCTGCAAGTGAATCCTGGTCCAACGTGAAAACAGGTGCCGTCAGTCGCACAGGAGGCCTAATCCAGGGAAATGAATTTGGTGATTAGAATAAGGTTCGTACACATATACATGTTGGCACGGATTTGGTACATAGCGCAAATTTTCCCACCTCCAGCGGAAAGCATCCGCCAGCTCAACTCAAACATTGCCTGGTTCGTATGACGAGACGACGTTTTCAGAGTCCTCCTATCTACATTATATCGAGGGAGGACTGAGGGGTGATGGGATCTAATCAACATATGGGCAAAGTGTCTGGCTCTATATATAAACAGCGTGCATTTGCAGAGTGAGCTAGAAGGTTCCTCACAGCCTCTTGACTGAGGAAGTAGGACATTCATCCGGGGACAGAAAACTCCCCCTTCTATGAACGGGTACAAGCTAACTTAGGATATCTACGTTGCTACATTACAGATGACGCATATATGCCAACGAGAGAAGAGGCAGAGGGGACAAAACATCAAAGGCGCCTATACCATGCCCTGAGGATACTGTCCGAGGCTGCTGCACCACCACAAGACATGCGAATTGTGAAAATATGGCCAGCTACACATTGGGAAGCTGTCTGGCAGAAACTTGCAACAACCCCATCAGCAGAATCAGACATAGTTAACTGTTATAAGGTGATCAAAGTCAACATACCAACGAACGAAAGACTACACCGCATCAAGATAGTCGCCACGGACAGGTGTAATGAATGCGGCAGGAAGGGCACCCTCTGCCACCGCTTAAATGAATGCGGTGAGGGACAGGAAACGTGGACACGGACTAAGATCATCATTTCAAGAGTTCTACGCGCGAGCCCAATGCAGATTCCTGATAACTGGCTATTGCGCCCGAGCTTCCTTATATGGCCTCCCCAACTACATAGAGCAGTCTTGTGGGTGCTGTCTCGATACGTGTATTTTAGGGCTCACTACCAGCCGGCCCTGACCGCCAACGAGCTGATGGACTTCTACAGAAGGTCGAGGTGGAAGTTATACCAAACGCCACGTAGAAGAAACCAAGTTGCGAACTACCTAACAGTCATAGACGACGCATGGATAGGGAATAGGGAGCAAGTAAAGAAATGCAAACATGAATCAAGGGTGGCAATCCACGAGCAACAGTCGCCAATACCATAGGAAAAAATAGGACATCACAGGAGTACATTCGGGCTGACATCCAGGACCTTAAACCAGGACACTGAAGCAGGGCGTGAGAAATGGCGAAGGCGCTGTCGATCCTCCAGTGACGAGTGTGAATCCAGGCGCCGAAATACATCCAACGCGTCAACAAACGAAGACGATAGTCCTCGAATTGGCGGTGCAGTCAAAGTGAAGTGAGCGGTGAAAGGTTGGTGAAAAAGTGACCCTTACAATTAAATAGCCTGTAATAGAAATCAGGAAGGCATTACCAGAAACATACCCGTGACAGGAATGATGCAGTACAGAGTCAAGGGGGAGATAGAGGCTCAGGGCCAAGAGCAGGAAAGTGTACCGAGGGAAGGGTTCTAAGTTTGGAGCATACCATAATGTTAGAAAAACCGCAACGGGTTCTCCGATGGTGAATCATGGGACAGTATTGGTGGGATGAGAAAGTGGCAAGAACCTGAGTGTACCAGATTTTACCTATTAGAGATTAATTAAAAAAATCCCGGTGGGGACGAGATTTTCCGCTCGTCCAGACCGGCCTTGGGGCCCATCCAGCCTCCCGTACAATGGTTAGCGGTTCTTTCCTGGGGGTAAAGCGCGGCCGGGGGTTGCTGTTGACCACTCACCCCTTCTAGTGCCCCGGTCATGGAAGAGTAGAGCGATACCTCTACTCACCCCTTGGGCCAAACCGGGCCTGTAACGTGATCACTTTACCGTTATATCCTACCATTCTAGACACATCTCCTTCTTTACCTTCTTTATTTCTTTGTCAAGGTGTCCCCTTGCAGTGCAAACTACGAATTCAGCTACGGTTGAAGATGCTTTAATTCCGTGAGTTTCACTTCGTGTCTATTGAAGAGGGAACTGCGTTTAGATAGCAATGAATTTCGCCACCCACACATATTTAAACCGATTTTTTATTAGTAATTCTCATCTTCATTGTTTATGTCTTTACTGTAATTTATCGTCCTGTCATTATCACTAATTTCTCTCCGTTTCTATTTGTACGTACATCGTGAAGTTTAAGTCGGGTCGAGCGAATTTTCAGTGCTTGCAATGTGTCGAACATAACTACACATTCTGACGGAGACAGATATCACAGACATGGCAAATATGTAAATAAATTTGTTTTGTTATAGGAAAAAAGTTAATTATCTCCGTTTATAATGTGTAAGGAGAGTCAATCCAGTAGCTTTATAAATGGATTTGATTTTTAATCTGTCAAATTTTATTCACTTTGTCTATTAAAATAGAGCGTAAATTTAAATTAGCGCAATTCCCGTTGATAATTGAACGGCAGGGTGTTCAGTACTTATGTAAACTTGTGTACCTTTATTTCTTCCCTTTCTTTCACCCGCGTATATTTTTTCGTATTTTTTATTTGTTCGTCCTACGTCATTGTCTTCCTCCTTTCTGTCTGTTTCTTCCTTACGTTAAAAAGGTTTACATAAATATTGTCCAAAACACGTCGTTACCGAAGAACTTCGGTGAAAAATGTCAGCCATGTTACGTACCACGTTATTTTAACGTTTGAACCGAAGTTTGCGTTCGCGACGTGCGCAATCAAACACTCGCGCACCCACACACTAATTTTCAATTTGTAGAAGATATGAAAGTATATTCCTGTTGAAGCGCGTTACGTGTTTCATGACCGACGCTATCTAACAGACATTGGCACAAAGTACTCTTTCTATGAGCGCAAATGTACATTTTTATTTTTAGACTAGTCATTGTGTTTGTGTTTGTGCTGCAAGATATTTAATACCAGAATGTGTGAGAATAAAGTTAGAAGATGGATGAGGACGAGTACTTTGAAAGATGAATTTATTGCTTTGTCGAAATTTGCAGTTAACTCTACTCAGCTATTTTTTATATAATTTTATAAGCTTCTACAGACCAAAATTTGTACACTTCTGTCTTTGGAGTTAGTTCTGTGCAACTAAGGGAAGGGAAGACAAAGGCAGTAAAACGCTGATGCTGCTTGACTTATCTGGGGAGATCGTGACTTTTATCGACGAAAAACTTTGCCACCAAATCATGAGAGTTTTTTTCGTATTTCTTTGCATTGTCTATTAAAATGGTTTTCATTCTACACAACATCAAGAACAAAGCAAATCTTTGTTCTCTGCTCCCTGTCTAAGTGTCACGTAACTCAATTAAGCAGAACCACTTTGATGTGGCGAAGATGACGCTCTACCCCACTGTCCTTCTGAAGTGACCAAGTGATGCGGGCGGACGGACACAGAATCGACTTCATACGACTCGATCTCTACTATCAGACTCAATCCAATTTACTCCTTCTAGTGGTACACCCTCGCCAACTTAACGGGTTTAACAGACAAACTCCGGCGCAGCTCGTTCTCAGCGTCCCGACAAGATCTTTTCGACTCATGCACTTCTTCGTAACACAAAAATTCCTATGTCGTTTGGCAAATCATTCATTTGCACATAATTTTCTACCGTGTAGGTACGAAATAAGTAAGACAAAAGTATCCTTAACCGTTTACAGCCCACAGACGTTTCCATGTAGCATTTACACACTTCAAATTCGCACGGAGGGTGTCGGTAGGCCTACTCGTGCATAGATTAATTTTAAGAGGACGATGCAAAATGATCTGTTTCAGAGTGTGTTGATGTGTTCCGCACAGTTATCAGAACAAACAGCGAAAGCTTTCCTAAAGCACCAACATAGGTTCTTTTTAAGGGGGATGGAGCTTGTTGTCTGTGAGGTGCGAACTAAATTTTTACGCGCAATTAAGACGAACTTCTTTTTTCAGAGACCCAGCCGTGACTCAGGCAGTTATTCTCTAGCAGCTCACCGCGGACGCCCGGACTTGATTTGGGCCAGTCGTTGAGAGATCTGAGTTGAGAAAATTGGCACTGGGATAGGTTTATCTCGTAGTACTTACGTTTTCCCTCGCCTATATAATCCTACCAATTCTCCATACTAATCTTCGTCTATTAGATGGACAAACTGGCGGTCGAATTGTCGAAACATTCCAACTGAGCAGTGCTCTTTCAGATTAGCCTGTTAGTGTTCACAGGCGGGTAGTTTTTTTTCGTGAAATTTATTGATGTGTGTAGTGTAGACACGATATTGTTAGTTTGGTATGGGGTACGTATTGCGGTCCTTATGTGAGAGGAAATGCTGAATATTTTTAGCTAGACCTGTGAAGGAGGGACCACCTGGGGAACTTGCGTGTCAAATGAAGTAGAATATTAAAATAGATTTTATAGGAATCGAATATGAACTGGATTCCTGTGCCTCGAAATGGAGTCCAATAACTGTTTCGTTTTAACACATTAATGTACAAGGTGGTTCAAATATGACCGGGACTGTTTGTGTGTAAATCTGGCGACATCAGTCCCGGTCATATTTGAACCACCTTGTACTTAGGGTGTAAGGTGAGGCAAATTCAGTCAAAAACACAACTATGAATATATGGCTAAATGACTGTGTTTATTAGCAATAGAAACTACATGTTTCGGCCTATAGCGGTCATAATCAGGTTTTGACAACTTTCTTTCTATAAGAGTATATAACATGCATAAACCGCGTGGCATATTATATAGAACTCTTATAGCAAGAAAACTGTCAAAACCTGATGGTGGCCGCTATAGACCGAAACATGTAGTTTTCTATTACTAACAAACACCATCATTTAGCCATATATTCATAGTTGTTTTCGACTGAATTTACCTCACCTTATAGTTTGAACACACAACGGGGATGACACACCTAAAAAAAAGTACTTAGAATATTCCTTAAAATATGGTGAATTTTTTGAATACATGGTTGAATATCGGCTTTTCAAGAAGGAACCAGCTCCATGGAGTTAGATGCAAATTTATTTAAGAATGTCTACCGTACGAGGTATGAGATTCTCACAGAGGTTTCGTTGAAGATTCAGGTCTTCTGGGATGACGCTGTGTCTTTTGTTAAGTATTTACGAACGTTCTTAACGCACCGCAATCCTTTGAAAGGTCAATAAACTTTTGTCAAACGGAAAGACGTAAGTTTCCAACAGACTTGAATCTTCAGTATACATTCAGTTTTCCCCTCCCCCGAGTGAACGCCTTAGGTACAGACTTTCGGATTCAGAAAGGTCATCCATTTTGTCGTGCATGGTGACACAGTCATTGGTCGAACCAAACCTGTTGGTCCAACGTACTAAGCAATTCAGCAGAAAGGACGTCGATGAAGAAAGAATAATGTTGTAACAGGTTACGACAAGTGATGCTTGCAGAGGCATCCAGTCACCTATGCCCTTGTATCAGGCCTGCAGCACTGATTCTGGTGACTTAGTCCCAGCTGACACGAAGAGTTTTAATACTACGTAATTCGTAATACTACGTAATTCGTAGTTCGCTTGGGTCAGACTCCAGAACAAAGTGAAACTAACTAGGAAAGCGTAATATTTGGGTAAACTGCAATGATACTGAATTTGCAAATGTTTGTTATATCAAATTATACCAAAGTATTAATCGGATAAATATATATTACAATAGTAGCCATCGTAATAGGGACTAATTAGGAATTAGAATTAGAAAAGAAACACGCTTTAGTAGTTGATAGTAAGGAGACAGGACTAGAAGTAAATGCAGATAGAACTATGTACGTGGTCATATCTCGAGATCAGAATGCAGGACGAAGTCACAATATAGAGATTGATAATAGTTCCTCTGATAGGGTGGACGAATTCAAATATTTGGGAACAACCTTAACAAATCAAAATTCTATTCAGGAAGAATTTAAGAGCAGATTGAAGTCAGGGAATGCGTGCCATCATTCGGTGCAGAATCTTTTGTCTTCCAGTTGGGTATTCAAAAATTTAAGGATTAAGATATATAGAACTACAATTTTGTCTGTTGTTTTGTACGGGTTTGAAACTTGGTCGCTCACATTGAGGGAGGAACTTAGGCTGAGGGTGTTAGAGTAGGGTGTTGACGAGAATATTTGGGCTTAAGTGGGACGAGGTAACAGGGGAGGGGAGAAAAACTACATAATGAGGAGCCTACTGATTTGTATTTAAATTTGAAAGAAGTCATCCCGTTGTGTAAAGATTCAATATAACCACTTTTTATTATGCGATTCAGTCAACACAACCATGGGATCCCAAAAGCGCGCAGCCACATTAAAAAACCCATTGTTCTTAGCTTAGCCTCATGATGACTTTATAAGTCAAAACATGTCGCTCTAACATATGCTACTAATTTATATGATTATGTTGACTGAATCGCATAATAAAAAGTGGTTATATTAACCCTTTAAACGCCAAGTTAAATCCCGTTTGCCATCTGCTGGCATTATTAGGAACTCACCATATTTTCCACGTTAGAAAGATAGGGGTTAATGATTTGTATTCCTGACCCAATATTTTTCGGGTAATAAAACCGAGATGAATGAGATGGGCGAGGCGTGTAGCGCGAAATGGGGAGAGGAGAGGCGTATGTACGGTTTTGGTGGGGAAATCTGAGGGAAAGAAACTACTTGGAAGACCCAGGCGTAGAAGGGAGGATCATATTAAGATGGATATTTAGGAAGTGGGATGTGGGTTTATGGACTGGATCGAGCTACATCAGGATTGGGACACTTGGCGGGCACTTGTGAATGCCGTAATGAACTTTAGGGTTCCATTAAATGCAGAGAATTTCTTGACTAGCTGAAAACCGGTTAGCTTATCAAGAAGGACACTGCAGCATGGAGTGATTGAGTAAGTGAGTAATCAAGAAAGTTCTGAAGATATAATGGATTATGAGACATGACACCGTTTCAGAAGATCCAGCTGGTTATCCTGAACCAGTAATTCAGACCATTGTTAATTACAATAGCGTAGAATACTCAGAAAAATAATAATTTATAATCCTTTTAGTGCTGGTACGCTGAAATAGAGGAAAAGTTCTGAGTAGCTAAACTAGGTTAGGCGATTCTTTGCTGCTTGTGAAAAACTTCTGAATCTTACATCCAAACCAATCAACAAGGATCGAAAACCATTCTGCTGTATTTTCACAATATTTTTCGCATTAAATATGACTCTGTTGGGGTTGTATTACAGGCATGGGAGCAATGCAGCAATTATGCTAATTAACTACACGTAATCAATATTTCAGTGGTTTGGACTGGAGCATAAAAGAAATCATCCAACAGTCATTTGTTCTCAGGAGAATACAAAAGTTTATCCAACTCTATAATGAATATGATTTATGGGGATGTTGATAATGTAATCTTTTACATTTGTAGCTAGAGGGACACAATATTCATTTCATGGCGCCATTGGTGTGAGCTATTCGAATGTAGCCTGTTGAATTAGGACTGACGTCACCCACGTTTACACTACTGTATAACTACATTTCTACCACAGAGACTTCAACTGAAAATCGCACCCATAGACAAAGCGAATTTAACGGCCTTACATATCCTCATATAATAT
>Ga0123357_10007099_pt1 | contig 13789 bp, 10 predicted proteins | sample TergutEmb28metaG_FD_89873 | JGI IMG/M metagenome (GOLD analysis project Ga0123357, IMG submission 89873) | Embiratermes neotenicus P4 segment gut microbial communities from Petit-Saut dam, French Guiana - Emb289 P4 | ecosystem: Host-associated > Arthropoda: Insects > Digestive system > Gut ... | reverse complement strand
GAGAGAGGTTTTTTGTGTAATAGTAATGGTTTTGTGGTTGTGTTGTTGTTTGTAGTGTTGGTTTTTTTGTGGTGGTTTGTGTGGGGGGGGGGGGGGGGGGGGGGGGGGGGTTGTCTTAGATTTGGGCCATCTTGCATTCAGGTGGCTATGGTATGTTTATGCCTGTGTTAAGAAGGGGGTTTAGTTGGTGGTTAATTTGACTGGACTTCCCCTGACCTTTGTAGATACAGTTTAAGTAATGAATATTTTGTTTCAGCTGTTGTCATTGTGCTATACATGCAGTTTTGAAACTTGGGATCAGCGAAAGGTAGATTGACAGTGATGGATGTAACCGAGAGGCTCGTAGAGATGTTTAATTAGAAATGGTGATGGTTACTGGGCATTAAGAGAGGATAATATTAAGATGAGTTTGCTTGGTGACGAGGTGATATCTCAAAGTGTGTAGATAATGTACATGGGCTAGATGTGGAATCTGATTTAACACTTTGTGTTTCAGCATCTTCTAGGGCCAGCACTGCAAGCTCCTGGGCAGGGAGTTGCCAAGCTAATTGCCACACCTAAACCAGTAGAATCTCCAGTGGTCTCCATGAAATCTCAAGCACCAGTGCCTGTTCCTGCTCCAGTTGTTAATCCTAGTCAGGTAGATAAAAGAGAAATTGTCATTATCATGGATCCTTGATACAGAGAGTCCCATCCACCAGGTGACCTGCTAGTAGAATCTTCAGTACCAGTCTGTTATCCAACATAATTTTATGACACATGAGTGGCAGGTGATGGGAATGCTCTCTAACTCTCAGATATACTTGACACACATTTAGCATATTACTAAAAGCTGTTTTTTCTATGGAAAAGGAAACAAAAATCATCAGTTGGGAACACTTTTTTTTTTTTTTTTGGTACACCACAGAATAGTATCAGCAGTTAAGAGAGTGGAGTTTGTTAGCGATAGGGTGCCATATATAGTTCTGAGAGGACGCTGGTGTAATGTCGTTGTTCTGAATGTGTATGCACCAAGTGAGGAGAAAAGTGATGAGGCAAAAGTTGGCTTTTATGAGGAATTAGAGCAGATTTTTTAATAATTTTCCCAAGTACCATACGAGAATTCTGATTTTAATGCAAAAGTGGGGAGAGAGAATATTTTCAAACCAACAGTTGGGAATGAGAGTCTTCATCAGGGTAGTAATGATAATGGTGTTAGAATAGTAAACTTTGCCACATCAAAAAATTTAGTTGTTAACAGCATGATGTTACCACACCGAAACATTCGTAAGTACACCTGGCCCTCTCCTGATGGGAAGACCCACAACCGGATTGATCATATATTGATAGATAGGAAATGGCATTCCAGTATACTAGATGTATGATGTTTCAGGGGAGCTGATTGTGATATTGATCACTATCTGGTGGTTGCAAAAGTTAGGGAAAGATTGACAGTAAATAAATAAGCAGCACAGAAGTTTGATGGGGAAAAGTATAACCTCAGGAAGCCAAATGAGCTGGAGGTTAGGAAACAGGATCAGATTGAGATTTCAAACAGGTTTGCAGCTTTGAAGAACTTATGTGCTAGCAAGGACATAAATAGAGCTTGGGAGAACATTAAACAGAATATCAAAATTTCAGCTAAAGAGAGTCCAGGTCTACATGAATTGAAGCTGCATGTACCATGGTTTGATGAAAAATATTTAGGTTTTTTAGATGAAAGGAAGCAGACTAAAATTCAGTGGGTACAGGATCCAAACCAATGCAGTGTAGATAATCTAAACAGTGTAAGATGTGAAGCTAGCAGACATTTTAGGAACAAAAAGAAAGAATATCTCTTTTCCTCAGCAACAGTGTTTACGCGAATGTGCTTCACTGTTACTTAATGCAAATTGCCTGCCTTGTTGAGTAATGACTTAAAAGTATCTTTACTTGGTTTTCAGAATTCTGAAAGAATATCAGTAACTGTTCCTGAACCAGTTATTGCTACTCCTGCAAGAGGTAGTGGCAGTGCTGTCGGGAACAGCAAGTTGAAGACTGATACGAATTTGACCACAGCTGCAGGACTGAAAACTTCAGCTTCTTCATCATCATTGTCGTCGTCATCAAGCACCAGCCCTCATCTAGTTCCAGCACCAGCAGTAACTGCAGTTGTCCCTAGTGTACGATCAAGAGATCCTCGGCTAGCTTCAAGGCACTTGCAGTCTAATGCAGTTTCAGAAAATAATACTGCTCAGCCACAAGATGAGGATATGCAGGAACCTGATTCTGTCTTTGAACCAGTTAAACTAGAGACTGCCAAACCCAAACCTCAGATCACAATCAATCTTGGTTGTGCCAATAAAGGTATTGTGAATAAAGAAACTCGAGGAATCAGTAAGAAAGACCCTCGTTTGCTAAGTAATAAAGTTCATGGTTTAAGTAATAGTAATTTCAAAGGGCGGACATCTGCCACTAGTAGTGGGGTTTGTGGTAAGGGGGGTGGCAAGTTGTCTGGGAGAGGCCCTTCTCCGTCACCATCTTCCCCATCCCGTCCTAGTAGTAGTGGTGGTGGTGGTGGTAAGACATCTACATCTCCTTCCTCATCACAGCGTAAAACACAGAATAAAGGTGGTGGTAATAGCAATGCAAAGCCACCACGTAACAAACCTAACCTTCCTAAGATAATAAAGATTGATCTTACAGATAGCCCCCCACCCAAAACTGGAGATACCAAGGAAGCGAGTGTTAGAGGTAAAGAGAATTCTGAATTTGGTAGTAAAAGTAGCTCTCCTTCCTCCAAGACAGAAAGTCATAAAAAGAAATCCTCACCTGTTGCTACAAGCAGATCATCTTCTGAGAGGAAGAAAGGGGTAGGTAAACCTGTCAGTGAATCTGCAGGGATTGGTAGGAACTCTAATAGCAGTAATAATAAACGAGAACGAGCAAAGAGTCCTGTTGGTGGGGAGAAGAGCCGTGGTCGTGACCGTGATCGCTCGTCGTGTACTAAGTACGACATCTTCGTTGAGCCAGAGGGTGATTCTCCATCACCCCCACCTCCTCCTGTGATCAGTACAGATGGCAAGCAGAGGGAAGACTCATCATCATCAAAGGGCAGTGTGTTCAAAGATGTGAAAGTACCCAAGGGTCGCAACTATGTGAGAAGGAACCTGTCTGCCAAGTCTCGCAGTCCAGAAATTGCTTCTGTGGCTGCTACAGGAGATGTGGACCTCCGCCTGGGTGCTCCACCAGAGAAACATCCTCGTCTTAATGTGTTCCAGCCAGATATGAACTCATCATTAGCTTCTGCTGAAGAGGATGTCAAAAGTAAGCTAACAGAATTTCAGTCTTCATGCCTGGTTACTGGGTTTCTGTGTTTTGGTGAGGGTTGTTTTGGTGAGGGTTGTTTCTTTGGGGTATTTACTTTGTACTATATCAACACTTCATCACTTTCTAATTTCATTTTTATGATTTCATCACCATTTCAACACGCTTATCTTGGTTTTGTGTGAACAGATATTTTACAGATCTGAATTTAGCAGGTTGACTTGAGTGAATTCAGAGTTAATTTAGAGTGAGGTTAAGTGATATATCCAGATGTTTTGCTGTCGTCATGTTGTAGTAGAGAGCCTGTGTGTAATAGCTGAAAAGCCAAGATTTAAAAAAAAACGGCTGAAATTTGCTGGTCGGTTGAAACGTGCCATATTTTCTCACATAATTTCTTGTCCTGTTGAACCAGGGGCTTATATTAATGTGAGATTTTTATGGTGGTAACTTTGAAAATTGCCATTTCCTGGGATGTGACACTCGTGGTTAGGATGAATGTGCTGGCTCTGAAGGCGCTGGGAGCAAGTTCCTTCAAAACGCTGGTAGCTGTCATCCATACTACAAGGCATTACATCCTAGAAGACAGGACTCATATAAATTAATAATATTTGTATTTAGTGATTGATATTTGTGCACCATTTCGTATAGTACTGGTTCCTGCTGCATTGACTTCTGACGTATGTTCACAAAATTGCAGAAAGTGGCTGTTAGTTTTGTCATGTCTGTCTTGCGTGGAACAGCTCATCTCCCACTGGTCAGATATTCATTAAATTTGATATTGTAGGACTTTTATGAAGATCTGTTAAATAAAATGGAAGTTTCGTTCCAATATGACAAGAATAATGCGTACTTTACATGAATACCTATGTACGTTTATGATATTTTCTCATTGAATTCTTCTGAGAATAAGAGATATTTCAGGCAAAAGTTGTAGGGAAAAACAAAATACACATTTTATGCTCAGTAACATTCTTCCAAAAATGATGCCATTTATGAGATAATGTAGAGAAATATGGTGGAGCCAGAAAAGGGCACACGTGACAGTGTAATAGGGCACAGAAGGTCTACGATTTGCATGCCAGATAATGAGGACAAGAATGTGGATACTCACATGTAATGTTTAGTACTGTAGCTTCAGGTGTTTCACGTCTGTGATTCGGGATCTTTCAGTAACACTGCTGCGTTAGAAACGTTCTTCTGGGTAAATGGCTCCTGTCGCAGGCTGTTTGACCTGTCATGCACACTAACTAGAAAATTGATAGTACACTGCTATGGTGTTTCACAGTCAGTTCTGATATTATGTCACTTACATTGTTCAGAATTGTAGTATTATTTATGCAACCCATACTCAAAAGTTTTAACACAAAACCTAAATTGAGGCTTATCAGTGGTGTGGGGACCTGTTTAAATTAGATGCAGATGGGAAAGTGAAGTCATTAGGACTGTCGGTGGCCGTGGGGGAATAGAAAGACACTGAGAATATTTTTGGAGAGAAGAGGATTTTTAGTGGTGCAGTTATAATAGTAGTGTGAATGTGTGAGTACAAAGTGAGGGAATAGTCTAGTGTAAATATGTCTGTTTTTAAAGAATCTGCGTTTTGCAAGAACCTGGGGTGTGTGGATACAGATTCATGTGAAGACAAAACCACTTCACAATAAATTCATTTCTGTCAAACCTAAAGCTAGGTATAGATTTTATGCAGTCACTGCGCCGGCGTGCGCGAGCGTGCACACACACACACACACATGCCATAACACTTTCGTATTTTTCACTGTTGTCTGCCATATGAAGTATTAGGATCTTAAGTTGACAGTGGCAGTAGTGTCATTGCCACTTCACAAGTTGACATAACTCTCATGTTGGTATGATTGGTGGTACAACATTGAAACGTATGAAGGTGACCTGATGGTTCCAAGTTTCATAAGAATCTGTTTGGTTCAAAGGCTACCTGTTTAAAGAAGGATGCCATAAACCAGTCTTTGATTAGAGTGTGGCAGTTAGGCCAATAGAGTGGGAACATTGTTTTGTGAAGTAAACATTTGTAGTCATTTACATTTTGGATCAGTACCTGTGTGACAGCTTCAGTAAAATACTTGGGGAATACAGAATGCTGTAATGGCTTGACTGACTTGAGTGACAGGGGGAAACAGTTCAGTAGTGTGTTGTAACATTGCCATACCTCCTTACATAATATCTGACGATTGAATGCCTTTCCCTGTTGAACCAGAGGCATGTAAGTCATTATTGATCATGTATTAAATGAAACTAGAATAATTTTGTAATTTAATATTCTATGTAAGTGAGCTTGGAGTAGTCTGAAACCAGTACGCACATGGACCGTTTATAAACAGGCCCATTGTGCTCCCTTATTCTGTAACCTTTTCTGTCTAGGAAAGAACCTTGTCCAAGTTCTGCAGCCTTACTGAAGGCCAGCATGGGTCTTGGATGAATTTTTGTAATAATGTCTGGGTCCAGCTTAGCTGAGCCTAGTGAGAAATATCCCCTACATATGAGATAATCACAAGTCCATCACATGTAGATGCTTTTTTAGTGTTGTGGTCAAACACAAGGCCATATCACTCTAACATATACATAACAGGAGAATGTATCAAGTACAGGTTCTGGCCCAATCAACTTATTGGCTGAGCCCTTCCTTGATAGATTGCCATTTGGTTTCCCTTATGGAGCCCCTATAAAAATAAATGCCCCATTTCCGGAATCTTTTATTATAGGACTGTCAGAATCCTGAGTATAGGAGCTGTCCTTCCAGGTTCCTGTCACAGAACCTCAATAAAGAGAGAGATGTTCCATTTCCAGAATCTTCCTTGACATGTCTCTCAGAGTCCCCAGTAAATGATCTCCCCCTCCAGAAGCCCCTTTCTCCCCAGTAAAGGACCCCCCCTCCAGGTTTCATTTACAGAGATGCTCCCTATCCAGAGCCTTCTTTGACCTTTCAGAGTCCCTAGTTAATGAGCTCACCTCTCCAGGTTCTGCTGACAGAGCCTGTGTGGAGAGAGGTGCCTGTTTCCAGAGCCTTCTTTTACATCTCTCAGAGTCCTTACTGAACAAGGTCTCCTGATAAAAATAATAACTCATAATTTTTTCAAAGCCCCCCAGTTAAGAAGTCCATCATCCATGTCCCCCCTGACAGGGCCCGTATGGAGATATGCCTATTTCCAGAGCTGTTGTGTACACATCTGTCTGAGAACCCAGTGAAAGAGCTGTCCAAATAGTTACCTGACCGCTGACAAGAAGAAGCTGGTAAATGTTAACAATTCTTCAGAGACTTGGATTGATTAGGTGGCTTGTGAATGGCATATTACCCCAGAACCAACAACTGAAGGAGCTATCCAAGTGGAATACTCCTCTGTGATTGGTTTTGCAGCCCACGTATAGGAGCAGTAACAAAAAGTTACATGTAAGAACTTAGGTCAGTATTGGTACTGTTTGATATTCTGGAATATTGGATAAATTGTCTATCTCCTGTCCAGTCCCATGGGTGCTGAATTGGACTTCTGCTTTATGATTGTGTGTATAGACAAGTATTTGATGTAAGCTGATATCCCTCAGATCTTCCATGGATAGTGTCATTCTTCCTGTTTTTACTGTAGCACATTTTGGTCCACTGTGTTAATCCTGTGCCTCAAACATTGTATGTGTATAATGCACAGTATGATACAACACTGAATGTCATGTACGTTTGTCTGCTTTTATGCGGCACCATTATGCAGGGGGCATTTAAATTCAGTTTTCAGCACACCGTTATGGGCATTTAATTCTGGTACCTCTGCTACCTCTGCGAAACACAAAAATTACTTGATGCCACAGCTGCTGGCATGACACTGTTCCACACCTAAGTCCATGCCTATTTCAACAAAATAATTCCTGGCCATTGTATTGGTCATGTGGAGTCTGTTGCATGGCCCTTAAAATTTTCCACATCCGGCATTCTGGATTTTAATTTCTGAGGATGTTTTAATTATGTGCTGTACTTTCCTTTTATGCCTACTGCCCTTCGTGACTTGCAGTGTTGTGTCACAGAGCTGTTAAAACAGGGTGGATCAAAATATGCTGATGTGAATTTGGGAAGAATTACTGTAGTTGGGACATTTGCAGAGTAGTGAAGGGAGCATATGATGAATACCCGTAGATAAGCCTTAGGTGTTTCCGCATGTTGTGTAAATGGTTTTGCATCATTTGGCTTCCTGCATTTTCACAGTGTTTCATGAAATTTGTTATGTAGGTGTTTAAACATCCTGTATTTCTTTCTCAGTAGTATGTATACAACTGTGGTTTGTTTTCTGTGATTGATTGTTACCAACATTTAAAAGTCAATGTTGTCTCATATGTGGGATTGATATGACTCCTCTGCTGTGTGATAATTTGTTATGTAATTGACTTTTGCAGATGCATGTTTCTGTGATAAATGACCATCTAGACCAAGGAGGTATATAGCACAGCAAATGTCAAATTTAAAAAATATTTATCTCCTAATAGAGGATTCTTTTTCACTTGTGCAAATTCAGGTCTACATGGAGTGTGTGCTTGTCCATAATTCCTCCTCCTCTCTCCCTCCCATGATTGTAATCCATTACAATGTTTTTGTATTGGGCGATACTGTCTGAGAAGTTACAGCAGTTATGTTGGTTAATGCAGCTCTGAATTTGTTGATTTACCTATTAATCCATTCAGGCATTTTGTGAGGTCTTGGTGACACCAAAAGACAGGCAGGAGAGTTAATTTCCAGACCTTGTCTGGGTGCCAAGGCTAGTTTCCTGTCCTTTAACAGGATACAATCCAGGGCAGTTAATGGCCTTCTCATTGGACATAATACCCTGCGGAGACATCTTCAGCTAATGGGGATGTCAGACAGTCCATTGTGTAGGAGGTGTGGAGCAGAGAATGAAATCTCAGCCCACATTCTTTGTGAGTGTGAAGCTTTGGCTTCACTCAGACATGCGTGTCTGGGCTCCAGAGCCAGAGGACATTAAGAATACAAGCCTGGGGGCCATCTGGAACTTTAGTAAAGTAACAGGGCTCCTGTAAATCAATGTGGGGCACAAAGGGCCTGTCATTTAAGGCCTAGGTGCATCGGGACCTTAAGGTCTAGAAACCATTTGCAAAGCAATCAATCAGGCATTTTGTAATGGTTCCATGGATCTGAGTAATTGTATGGAGCAGAGTCCTTCCTGAAACACTGGTAGTTTCTTATCTAGTCAATAAACTGTGCATTTTACAAAATCCAAAAGCTCATGGAACCCAACACTTGTCTCTATCCTGGGTTAGGTCAGTCTATTCCACATCTTCCCAACTGATGCCTTTAAAATCCATTTTATTATTATCGTCCCTTCTATGCATCCACCTACCAAGTGGTCTCCTTTCATCAGGTTTCCCCATCAAAACCATGTATGTCCCCTTTTCTTCCCCATGCATGCCACATGCCACACCCATCTCCCCCTTGATTTGATTTATATGATCACCCAGATGATACTTGGTGAACAGTACACATCATGAAGCTTTTCAATGTGCAGTTTTCTTTAGTCCTCCCTTACCTCATCCCTCTTATGCCCAAATATCCTACTCAGCATCCCGTTTTTGAATGCCCACAGCCTATACTGTTTCCTCATTGACTGACTTTCAGTTATTACATTTGTCCTAATTTTGCTGAAGAGTAGGTATAGATGGTATTTTAAACTTGCGACATTTTTGTGTCCAAATTATTGCGGTTCATGAATTTTCTATAACTGAGAAGAGTGCTGGCAGCCCACTTTCAGGAGCTGTTGCATGTATGTGATGGGAGAAAGCGTGAATGTTATTGGGTGAGTTGACAATAGCAGTGTGTGTTTACATTTGTGTGTCAGCATAACATAAGCTGTGCAGACATGTGGAAATCCAAAGCTGGAGTTACTTTTATTGCTGCTTACTAGAGCTGTGTCTGTAATAGTGAAAGATTGTTAGTATGTTTAAATTCCCAACACTTCCCAGGATGGACGTGTTTAAATATTTAAATTTCCCTAAAATATACTTGTACCATGTGATGCAAAGAGGCTGGCAGCGTGTGAGGAATTAAAGCTCATACAGTGCACAGAGGCTGGTGTTGAAGGGTTAGCTATGGTTAGCATTGGATTTAGAATTAGGAACAGTGTGTCCTTGCTATCATGGGACTGTTCTGGTAAATGATCCAACTGGATTCTCCATACATGTTTATTTCTTCCATTACATTTCCTTCCAGCACATGTATTTTGTAAATATTAATGTTAGGTTAGGCTTGACAGAGGTCTTGCATTTCATGCACCAAAGTATTGATCTAAGGTGGTTCATCATTACACATCAAACATTTCACTTCAGAAGATTCCAGTACCATTCACAGTAATTTCCATATTGAAAAGGTTTGTTAAACTGTTCAGCCTTTGTTATGAAAAGACATTATTTCAACAAAAATATGGTAAAATTGATAACATTGACTTCGCATGATAGTGAACAATTATGTGGTAAGGCGATGTTTTGTAGCTGTGTAGAACCGTACAATGTTGTGGGCATTAGAAGGTTCAGTAACCAGAGAAAGCTGCGATGAAAAGACGGGACCATATATTTCCTGCATATTGTAAGGGATGGAGAGTTTTGCATGTTCAGAGAGGTTACAGTGTGTGACGTAATTTCATTACATGATATATAAGGTATTGAGAAAGTTGAGAGTGAATGGATTGTTTGGCACTGATTGTCACCAGTGTGGCAAAAAAATATTACATATCAAACTAAAAACAGTTCATACTGAAACCACTTAGTGCCAGGCCATGTGGATAAGTTATGCTGCATTTGATAACCTGTCAAGATAGAGAAATACCAAGATGTGGAGTGAGGGATCTCACTGTTTGATGATGTGATTACTGCTGAAATCTCATGGAGAAGGAAGCTTAATACACTTAAAATTTAATGTTAATCATCCCAGTGTGTTACATGGGCATATGAAGGAAATTAATACTGTCAGCACAAATTTTATTTTGTCTGTTTTCAGCAAAGTATATTGCTTGGGCAACATGTTGAGACTGATCTTGGCCATCTTCAGGTCTTCATCAGCATAAATGTGAAAATGTAGTTTCATTCATTGTGTTAAATATTTTAGATCTCAGTTTTTCAGTTCATATGGTATATCGTGCTTATTGTGATAACCTGCTTCTACTTTACCCCTGGAGAAGATACCACTGGTACCCATTGAATAGTGGGGACCGCCGTGGCACAGTGGTTAAGGTGCTGTGCTACAAATCAGAAGGTCGCTGGTTCCATTCCAGATGGTGTCATTGGAATTTTTCATTGACATAATCCTCCCGATCGCACTATGGCCCTGGGGTCGACTCAGCCTCCAACAGAAATGAGTACCATGAGCATTTCCTGGGGGTCAAGGCGGCTGGTGCGTAGGGCTGACAACCTTACCACCATCCTGTGCCGTTGTCATGTAATCTGGGAACCTTAACTTCCCAGAACCCTCTGGGCACCTTCAGGCCTGTGACAGGACTGCTTTACCTTTACACATTGAATAGGAGGCTGGCTGGGCTTCTGTAGTCTAGTCATAGGTGATTTGTTTTGGTGCTGCAGTCTTTCAAGAATCATAATAAGAGCTTGCAACGGCTGCCATACAGCCCAGGGAAATGCTGTCAAACCTTGATTTAGCACAAAGTCCTGGCCCCCACCCCCATACAGCACCACCCTCAGTTAGCATCCATGTCTCTGAACAGAAGTTTGTTTTTATACAGTACGTTGATTCACCACAAATCACCATGTGTTCACAGTGATTTGTGGTGCTGTACTGGAGTTAGACTGAAATGCATTTGTCCATGAATTTTCCAAAAATCTTGGAGCCCCTAAAATTCTATTCATGACATGAAGCAGGTTCTGGAATGGAAAAGTCACAAATATTAGGTTCCAGTGCATAAAATTTAGTGTCCCAGGCTATCTGACACCCAGGATTTGCACATACCTTTTGTAGTAGGATGTAAGAAACAACAGGACACTGAGGTTGAATCTTTTGTGGGGTGGTGCGGGTGGGAGCAGAGTGAATTCCAGGAATGTTTCTGTAATACTGAAGTTATTAAAGAGATTGAAATTGCTTGTTGTGGCGAGTGAATATTGGTGGTTTTGGTGGGAGGGATTGTGTGAAATATGCACCGTTTTGTAAGGTTTGAGGCTCTTGCAATGATTAAGGCTGATAAAATACGGTTGTGTGGTGAGCCACTTCAGCTTTGAGCAAAATCAAAACATTTTCAAAACCCTCACAGGTAATTGTGCATCACTTGGAACACATTTTTATTCTTTTCCATATTGACTCTGATGTTCTGGGCTTCACAACTCTGAGTGAATAGTTGCAAGCTGGGTTTCCTCATGACTACACCCTGTTATCCTACTGGACAGTGTTGGTAGGGAAGGACCTAACAACAGAGTCATGTATGGTCGAACACTGTTACAATGTCTTGAAAGGGACTGATTATTTTGTTTCATTATAATCGAATGTTGTTCTAACCAGTGAGTGTAATGTTATGGTTAATAGTGAGGAATTAATTGGCATCATGGAACGTCTAACATTATAGATAAGTTATCACATATCCTGATGTTGTTTTAACCAGGTTTGACTGTAATGCTGGCTACTCATACATTATTCTCTGATGAAGATGTTGAGCTTTTGCTTAAAGTTAATGTGGCAGAGTTTCCAGGAGGGTTTTATCTACAAGGCTTCTGTTTATTCAAGTAATTATGTGTTTGTAATGGCGATCTTGAGTGTGCACACGTGTCCATTAGACTACTAGTTCTCACTATGGCTGGATTGCCATTGGGTAGGAGGATTCCTGTACCTGTTGTCTGCATTACAGCATACTCCCTTTAGGCACTTGTATGTTGGAAGGCAGGCAGGAACTAACATAATTAAAAGAAGAGGACCATGGCAGTTGCATTTAGTGAGACATAAGTTTTTATTACTGTTCACTACAATCCAAGGTGTAATCATTTTCAGTCTAAACACAATTACTGTATTTAGACAGCTGTGTTTAGACTGGAAGTATTATAGTTTTGATTGTACCGAGAACCCAACAGGGATGGCTTTAATATTTTACTATTCATATTGTACTTAGGATTAATTGGCATTTGGATTTGTCAGTTGTCCGTATTTTTGTTTCATGTGTTGTGTTAAATGACACTTGTGTAATATAACTTTCAGTCTGACAAAAATTTGATACACTTTGCCTTCATGTGATAGGTATGTGGTGAGCAACTTCAATGTTTGTTACACACATCATGTCAACATCTCCCCCCATTTTAAATGCGTACCATTAATCAGTGGTACTGTTGGGGTTCAAGTGTTAGTTGAAGAAGACAGATCCAGAAGTATTAACTGGTGTTGTTGCAGTTGCTTAAAGCGTCATATTACTGATCATTGGTACCTAAGGGTAAAAAGCAGTAATGTTTGTAGTCAGTACCATTAGAATTTGCAGTGTCATATGCATAGATTTGAAGGGATTTTATTCTGTTTGTGGTTTGGTAATTATGTCCAGCACACCTGCTTGTTTTTTGGACTATACAAAAATTTGATTCACTTGTTTGAATAAAGTTCAAGATATTTTGCAGGAAAAGTTACTTTTCCTACACTTATCCTATATCAGTTTGAGTGTACCTTTAATTTGAATATGGTGCCTCCTGTACATAAACATGTGCTGAAGAGGGTATAGTGTAAATGTTTTAATACCTAAAAAGTGTTGAACTGGGACAAGTATTTTTAGAGACTGTCTGTGCTGTGTTTGTACTCTTACATTCAGTAGTCTTTATGCTCATCCACACATGTTTTGCATTCTCAGATTTATATAGACATTGGCATATTTTTCAAAATTTTGTAGCAGGTATTACAAATAAATTTGCTTCAGGATCTTTGTGTTAATTGCGGGTAAAAATATTCATGCTGATTGACCAAGAGCAGTAGAGTAGTCAAGCTGCATTGCAGTAAACCTTTGAAAGTGTACTGAAGCAGTTCAGCTGAACAGAACATTAAACATATGAACAATTCATCATCTGGCAGGTGTAAACACTGGCACTGCTTTTGATATAGAAGTTGTGCTGTTCTTAATTTCTTTATTTAGTTTCTTGTTATTTATTTCTTGACTGCTTCTCATTGTTCCAGTTCATGTTGGGGCATGGGTTTGTCCCATTGTTCTATGGAAGAGTTTGGAAAAGAATCATACACCTCACATGCATAAGCATGTACAGTGTGGTGGATTTAGCTACTTGAGTATGATGGTGTGGGGACTGTCCATTCTGTGTTTGGGATCCTTGCAACCGACATTTTTATACTGTGTGTGTAGCATGTGGAAAGTATAACCTAACTTCTTATCTTAACATTTGTTTAACCTTTTGACGCCTAACGACGACTATAGTGGTCGTACCGCACCGCTAACCTCTAAATGTTTTTTTTTCTATATTTATTCAACAAATATAGGTACTGAATATTTTAAACATGGTATATACT
>Ga0123357_10007098_pt1 | contig 13790 bp, 17 predicted proteins | sample TergutEmb28metaG_FD_89873 | JGI IMG/M metagenome (GOLD analysis project Ga0123357, IMG submission 89873) | Embiratermes neotenicus P4 segment gut microbial communities from Petit-Saut dam, French Guiana - Emb289 P4 | ecosystem: Host-associated > Arthropoda: Insects > Digestive system > Gut ... | reverse complement strand
TGATATAGGAGGATGAAGTGCCAGGAGGGCCCTTAAACCTAAATTCTACTAACCTACCCAGACCATGGTCACCATGGGAATCCTCCCCTTCAGGGAAAATTCCCACGGTAGAGCCGGGAATCGAACCCGGTACCTCATTATTAGTAGGCAGAGACTCTGACCACTAGACCACGAGGCTGGCCCCATGATAAGTATGTTCTTCCCAAAATGTTCAGTGTTTCAATTTATCACAGAAGTCTATCTTGTGTTACTAATTTCACGAGAAACAGTACAAGAATTCTCACACAACTTATAAAAGTAGACTTGGCAGCCAGAGGGCTAGATAATCCTTGTGCATATACAAGATTTTTCTCTCTTTATAAAACTCTGAGACACATCCAGCCACCTATTTAACAGATAGGAGGGTCTCTTTCCCCATGTGCACGAGATTGACTGAGCCACTCAGTCTAAGTTACAAGGTCAAGAATCAAAGGAGTTATAACTCTGCCCTCCCCCCATATCTTCACAGTGTGTACAGGCACAACTTTATCCTTACCTTGACAACAAAATGCTTTAATGATGACATCTCATTCTCTCAGTCACTTACCAACAAACCCTGGCCTGCAGTTGCAAACGAAACCATCCAATTTGTCCACGCACGATGCGCCATTCTGACAAGGCTCAGATGCACAATCATCAAATGTGTGCTGGCATCTCTTTCCTGTATAACCCGGTTCACATGTACATCGGAAATCATTTATGCCATCTTCACACTGTCCGTCATTCTCACATGGTGCACTAGCACAATCATTTATATTCACATCACACATTGCACCTGTAAACAAACAATAAGTCAAGAAAATGAGGTTATGTTAACCCTTCAGCTGGTTTAAATTTCAATTGTGCTCAAGGATGGGGCATTAAATTTAAATTGCTCTACACTCTATACTGCAGGCAAGCAGTGGTGTGCACAAAGGCTGGCAACATGCAAGGAACTGAAGGCTGTAAACTGCACAGACTTCAGCAAAGAAATGTTAAATATCATAAGTAGACTGCAAGGGTGACAAGACTGAAACAAACAGAAATGATTTTATGAAGACCGTAGGATAAACATCAACGTCTAGAAGGAATAAAGAAAGATTATAACAGATGTACGAATGTCTAGAATAACAGAATTTACAGAACAATACAGAAAAAAACTGTGAACAACAACAAGTTGCTGTGCTCTGATAAAAGTCAAAGAAGATTCTAAAATATCGGTATGTTATTTTATCTGACAACTCACATCCACTCTTTGCTCAGAGAATTTCATGTGACTGTGGGCAGCCCACCATTCACAGCTCTTCTTACTTGCTGTAATTTTGGGGTCCACATATTTTACTTCAGTGTATTGCAGGTTTTGGCTCATCACACACACACACATACACACATCCATGCATGCATCAACCATATTTACCCAAATAAATATGATAATTTGGTCCTATTCAATCATTTGAAAAACCAGAGAATTTGCCTTAGAACCATGCACAAAAATAAACATGTCCAGCATGAGTATTTTCCTGAAAATTGAAGACTGTGAAGAGGGGTTGTCTTACAGGAACAGTCATCTCATATTTAGGCAGATATGGTACATATTAGTGAAAAAGGTGGTATTAATAACAGACATACTCTTATTAACTTCTGCAATCAAGTGGCAGAAGTTTCAGTTTTGTCTTGGACAGAATATCACTTCTCTTTGGCTTAGAACCAGAACATCCAAATCTGTTAACCAATCATTATTTATCCCATTGGAAAAGCAGATCTCCCTTAACAAATCTAATATACGTTCATCCAACATAATGGCTACATTTGCTCACTACATAGTAAAGCTTAATGCAAGTCTGCATTTCATTTATTCCTAGTTCTATCAATTAAACATTGAAGTCAACACACATTAGTATCAGTGGGCCAGGTAGCTCAGTCGGTATAGTGACTGGCTATGGGCTGGATGGTCCGGGGATCGAATCCTGGTGGGGGCGAGATTTTCTGCAACTGTCCAGACCGGCCCTGGGGCTCACCCTGCCTCCTGTAAAATGGGTACTGGCTCCTTCCCGGGGGTAAAGAGCGGCCGGGGCATGACACTGACCCCTCAGCCCCTTCAAGTGCCGTGGTCAAGAAAGAGAAGAGCTATACCTGTACTCCCCTTATGGACCATACAGCCTGTACAGAGCCTCAGTGCTGTACAAGGGTGCACTTTGTCTTTACCTTTCAAATTAGTATCACATTATCATCAATTAGGACAAATAATTTGGAAAGTCAAATGTTTACCATTTTTGTTAAACACTGAACACTGACACGTTTATGGTATCTATGATGTAAGAGGCAATGACACTTGTAAATGGGAACTTATGTGTATTTAGTGACACATCTTACCTGTCCAGCCAGGATGACAAATGCATTGGTGACTGAAAAGTTTATCCACACATACCCCATGTTTGCAGGGATTGGAACTACAGAGGTCAATCTTCTCATGACACCGTTTGCCAGTGAATCCTGAAGGACATGCACAGCTGTAATCTGCAACTAGGTCAGTGCAGTTAGCTCCAAGCAGGCAAGGATGTTCTGCGCAGTCATCTGAAAGAAACAGTTTTTATGTCCTGATAAAACTGCAAAGCTGATCCCAGTGGCTGTGCGGTCTAAGGTGTGGGTCTGTGGCCACATGCTTGCTGGGATTGTGGGTTCGAATCCCACCGGGGTCATGGATGTGTGTGTCTTGTGAGTGTTGTGTGTTATCAGGATGACGTCTCTGCGTTGGGCTGCTCACTTGTCCGGAGGAGTCCTTCTGAGTGTGATCGTGAAGTCCCATAAGGTGAGGCCATGACTCGGAATAAGGTCAAAGCACCACAGAAAAAAATTGACACTGTTAATCTCCATTAATCTCTAACTTCCTAAAGACTTCTTTTCTTTTGGTTTATATGGGTCACTGCATCACAATACATGAATGCACTCTGATCATAGATGCATGACTGACAGATCTGGTAAGAAGAAAGTATAAAATAGGCTTCCGTTACTGTATGATTTAATGAATCATAGGGACATTTTAATAAAAAAATTACATGAACCTACCATTTATGCTATCTACTGTCCAAACTTTTTTGAATGCAGACAGACACAAAACATTCAGGTATCTTACCACTTTATACAACTGCCAACACTGAAACAAGCAATAACTGGATAATACATTTCAAAATACCTGCAGACACATAAATAATTATATATTCTGACAAGAAGATAAGGATTTATGTTTTATTATAGACGACTGCATTAAATGAATGCTGTATAATACTGAGCTTACAGCTCAAATGTAGAGTGTGTTATCTCCTTTTGTTAACAAAGCAAAGCTGAACAAGTATGCTATGTAAAGAAGTAAAATATTTTTACCTGTGTTTAACTCACAGTGCTGTCCTTCCCAACCCGGCAAACATTCACACTTGAAGCGTCCTTGCTGCAAGGCCACGCATGTTGCACCGTTGGCACAGGGATTACCATTTGCTGTGCACGGATTTATCTGTCAAAACACATGACAATAACATATTCACTGTATCCAGCAGCCGTTTCTTACATTTCCAAGTAGGATTCCAAAATTAATTTCCACTTGTAACTATTCTCTTTCACTGTTAAGTATATGAGGCACAGAAACTGTCACATATAAAAATGGACGCAACAGATAGTGTCATGAAACACACCAGCCACAGTCACATTGAATAAGGGGGTAGGCATAATATTCATATCATCCACAGTATACGGCAATAATTACCCAACAAGATGCAACAATATACAGTTTATTTAAATCTGTCAACTGCTCAGCATGTTTCGGATGGTATTTCACCCATCATCAGGAAATCATAACACTGTATCTACAGTATTTGGCATTAATGAGACCGTTACTACTACCTGTCATGAGCACGGCTGGATGGGAACTGCAGTTCTCAGGTCTCATTAATGCCAGATACTATAGATACAGTGTTATGAGTTCCTGATGATGGATGAAATACCACCGTAAACACGCTAAGCAGTTGACAGATTTATATAAACTGTATTCTGTCGCATCTTGTTGGATAATTATTGCTCTATATTATACAATGCACGGTCCATTGAACGTAAAAAAAATATAATCCATAGTCTTGCTGTGATTTCTAAGGATAACCCTTCATTTCATCTGTTCCTATATATTACAGACCTAGAGTGATACCAAGAAACCATAATTTCACTGAATATTTATGCCACGAATTTGAGAAGTTCCCAGCTTGGAAGGTGTTACAGCACAAGGCTCCAAAGCTGACTTTTGCCTGCTCCATAACAACTGCCATCTGCCACATTACCCATCAACTGATCATCATAGTTAGTTCTTTGCATAGCAACAATTGCAGTCTGGCTTAACTATTATCCTGTAATCACTTACAAACCAAGCACATTATGTAAGGTCATGCTAGGAGTCATGGCATGTCTGGGCACAAATGAAAAGGTGACAGAAAACAGTACTGTGGTAGCTGTAGCTCTTAAAGAGCAGCAGGTTTTTACCCCACACAAATTTTGGTCTCTGTTACTGCATTCCAATTTGTCTCAGGAACAGTATTCCAAGGATTGCTCTTCATTCCAATGTGGTACTGTTTTGCTATTTTATGCATCATAGATCTGGTTGTGTAATTAGCAGCCCACAGCATGAATAGAGATAACTTCAGCCAGCCCATTTGACTGCGTGTGTAATTACTCATGCAGCCTAGTTGGCTGCCTGGAATGTTTCTGTACAGAATTACGTCTTTAACTCAACACTCATTATTTGGTGTTATATAAAGTACGTATTTTATGACACAATACATTTGTTGTTATGACCTTCTTGTTTGCCTTCTGTGTCTCTGTCTTTGCTTTCAGGTTCAACTGGGCTCCATCGCTGAAGATCGCAGTGATGATTATGAACTTGGGACCCCCCACCTGACGATAGGATAAGTTCAGTTTGACTACACAGACTCACCAGTTTGCGTAAACACTGCCCATAAGAACACAGTAATGTTTCTCAGTGCATGCCACAACTCCTGGCTCAAGGTCTACTGTTACTTAAGTGTATATTTTTGTTAATAGTTCTGTGTCTGTTTGTACCGTAACATCACAGTCCAATCCGGTGTACCCTGAACGACACAGACAAGTATAGTTGTTGAGGCCTGGCTCATTTTTACACATGGCCCTCTCTGGACAAGTGTCATTTCTACAGTCTGACTGCTCCACTTGGCAGTTCACTCCACTATATCCTGCAACAGAACAGCAGAGAGACTTACGTTAAGATGACATAATATGATGCATTCTTATACAGATACACAGTCATTTAAAAATTGGGGGTAGCACAAAAACAAGTGGCAACATTTCCTCCTCCTCCTCCTCCCCCTCCCATCCTCCTCCTTCCATTGGCACTACAAGCTGCTGTGGACTTTGGCCTGTCGAACAATGTCCTTCCATTTTTTCCTATCTGCCACCAACTCTCTCCATCTTCTCACTCCCAGCACTTGAAGATCTCTTTCTACTTCCTCTTTCCATCTCTTCCTGGGTCTTCTCCCTTGCCTCGTCCTTTCCAGTTCTTGAGTGAAGATCTTTTTGGGCATCCTATCCTCCTCCATTCTCTCCAGGTGACCTACCCAACTTATCCTTCGCCCTTTTATCCATTTTACTATATTTTCTCCTTTGCTCATCTCTTCTACTTCTCGGTTCATCCTACTTTTCCATTCCCCGTTTAAATATTTAGGGCCATATATTCTTCTAAATATTTTCCTTTCAAAAATTAGCAGAGCTTGTTCTTCTTTCTTCGTCAACGTCCATGCTTCCGCTTCATACGACACTACCGGTCTTATTAGTGTCTCATATAGCATAATTTTAGTTGCTCTGGATAAAAATTGACTCCTGAAGAGATTTATAGCAGTAAAATAAATTTAACAAGTGACTGTATTTCTAATATTCACATATATTTATCATTTTTACTGAACTGTTATCACAAAAACTGCAAAATGATTTTCCAGCATCCACCTACCAAAGCATACGCTGTAGTAACCTGTAACAAAACATATCAATTGACTACAGCTCACCAGGGGCACAATGGCAACGGTATCCCTGTGGCAAGTCCACGCAACTTGCACCGTTGTAACAAGGCTGAGATGAGCACTCGTCAATGTCAATTTCACAGCGATGTCCAGAGAAACCGGCAGGGCAGAAGCACTGGATACCATGACCTGTAACAGTGAAATAACCAATTATCATGATTATAGGGCCATATTCATTACGTCAGGTCATAATGTAGGGAAAGCATTTTATATCAGAAATCACTTCACTCCTCACTCAGACCATTTCTTGCGACGTGATGCAGCACAGTGCGCCACGCTGTTCCAACTACTCACAAACACAGTGCCCATTAACTGACCAGCTGACATACGCTTAATTTATAAAATTCAGTGCTAGAATATCTATTTTAAATTGAAAATGATGTTGCTACCAAGCAATGATGATTTTATCCTTTACAGAAAAACAAAAAGAAATGAAGATTTTGTCACCTTCCAATTACTTCTTCATCCATTTAGAAGACAGAATTCCCCCACATATGTTTGTGAGCACTCAACACGTGACACTAGCAGGTGAGAAACTTGTTCAATTTTCCAGGAACATGTTGGTGAAAACAAACATTTTTGCCTGTACAAATTTTACGTGTGACTTACTGTTAAGAAGATATGTAATGTGCAGGTCTTCACAAAACTGCTTCAGGATTATGACTACAATTTTGTATGCATTTCTCACAGCACCCATGCATGCTACATTCCATGTCCATTATATCCTTCATGTCTGCTTGCATTAATAATATCCAGTAAAGAGTATAAATTTTGAAACTTCTCATTATGTAAGGTACATGATGACTGGCACTTATATAAATGGCACACAAATATCCCAGCAACATGATGACTACAATGGCAAAAATGGCACACAAAGATCCAAGGAACATGATGATCAGCAATGGCAAAATGGCACACAAATATAAAGGAACATGATGATCAGCAATGGCAAAATGGCACACAAATATCAAGGAACATTATGATCAGCAATGGCAAAATGGCACACAAATATCCAAGGAACATGATGATTAGCAATGGCAAAATGGCACACAAATATCCAAGGAGCATGATGATCAGCAATGGCAAAATGGCACACAAATATCCAAGGAACATGATGATCAGCAATGACAAAATGGCACACAAATATCCAAGGAATATGATGATCAGCAATGACAAAACGGCACACAAATATCCAAGGAACATGATGATCAGCAATGACAAAATGGCACACAAATATCCGAGCCCTCAACAGAGTTAAAAAAAAGGCTCCTTGTCACTAAAATTGTAGCTAATTGCACTTTCAAATCCAAAACCTGAAAATAATTACATTTTCATTTAACACTTCAAGATAATTTAATTTTCAACCATGTATAAAATTATGTAACAGAATATTGGATGGTACCAAAGATAAAGAGTGCTAAGAAAGTTAAATTTCAGACAATAACAACAACAGTAACAACCGTGATGAGTGTGACAGTAGTGTTGCAGTTTTTAGGGGAGTCTATGACCAGTAACAGCTTCACAGAGCACTGCCATTTGGTTGAGCAAGTACTGGTGAATTTGGGCTCCAAACATGTATAAAATGCAGCTTGCATAAATTGGTATTATACAGGGTGACTCTGTTGCTAGGGGCCCCAAACTATTGTCTATAAAAAACTATGTTATTGAGATAATGTCTTGAAAATTTATATACACATACCGGAAATGATGCAAAACAGGACCTGCTCATAATTGATGCTGAAATTGGTCTCCTTTCATATCCAAGCACACTTGAATGTGTTTCTCCAAATTCTGGAATACTTTTCCCAAATTGTCGACGTTGACGGCTTGAATCTCTTGGCGTATAGCGTCTTTGAGTTGTTCGATCATGTGGGGTGTATTTTTGTACACTTTGCCCTTCAATAGGCCCAAAAGAAAGAAGTTGGCAGGTGTTAGATCGGCTTCCCCTTGTCTCTAACTTTTTAACTAATTTCTGGATGCAACACTTCGATGGTGCAGGTCTTTCACCAAATTCCGTTCGAAATGCTGTCTGGCATGCTTTAAATGAACCTGTTTGCCAGTATTTATGAACGAGAAACCCACACTGTTCGACTGTATACATAGATAATAATTTGGGGCCTCTAGCGAGGGACTCACCCTGTACAATCCTGGTGCACCTAATGGCATGGAAAATACTGGAATTAATTTTTCGATCAAATGCGAAATTATCCAACTGAGTGTTTAATAATGTTAAATACCCATGGGCACACAGAGTCCTCCATGCTGACAGGCGTTGTCCGTGCACTGAATGGGCTCGCACTCTTCCCGGCCCACTGCACCTGGTCCACTGGTGCGTGTATTAGTTGGGCATTCAAAGCAGGTTGTCTGACCATTCTGGGGCTGGAAGAAGTTGCGTGGACATGGAGCACAGGGGGAAAGACCCATGTCTGAATACTGACCTGCAGAACATTTAGCTGGAACAAAAATTCACATTTTACATTATGGATTTTCTATACAAACTGAAATCATTAATGGAAATACTGTTATAAATTTTGTGAATGTGGTATTGGTGTACAGAGAAAGGAAGAAAACAGAATTTGCAAAAAATTATTATATATGAATTTGGAAAAAACAAGGCTGAGAGACAGACCAAGCAATAGATGGCAAGATGAAGTTAGGGAGGATGGAAGACTAGTTGGTGGAAAGGGGTGGATGGAAAGGGTACATAACAGAGAGGAATGGAAGAAGGTCCTGAGAACGGCAAGGAATCATTGCATTCTGCACATCCCAATGGAATGAATGAAGGAGTGGTATTGGTGATCTTTGAATCATATGCTGCTACTAGCATAAATGTGGCAACACTGGGGTTACATCACCCCTAGGTGCCATGCAGATGACGGCCAGTGAGAGCAGTGTGGTGTGAGGAGTGAACAGGAGGGCAGTTGCTGGTCTTAATGTGTAGAGACAGCGTCTGTGTTTTCACATTACAGAGTAGTGGGACTAAACACATCTGATCATAAGAACCCAAGGCATCACAACATCTATACTCAACTATGGTTCCTAACAAGCTAAACGAATCTTGATTGACCCTAAACAAATGAAAGAAAACAGCAACCTCTATCAAAATCAACAATAAATCAGCAGCTTCCAAAATTTCTAATTACAACTCCTTGTTGTTGTTGTTGTTGGTGGTGGTGGTGGTGGTGGTGTTGGTATTGTTGTTGGTGGTGGTGGTGGTGTTGGTGTTGTTGTTTGTGTTGGTGGTGGTGGTGGTGGTGGTGTTGTTGTTGTTGTTGTTGTTGTTGGTGGTGTTGCTGCTGCTGCAAGACTTCTGTGACATAAATCTGCATCATTCAAATCAAACACACAAGAGTGCACATGTACACACACACACACACACACACACACATACACACGTGCTCCTTAGTTACATCAAGGCAATAATTACTTCTGAAACCAGTAACTGAATGATGCACAGCAGTAACAGTGCCATCACTATGTGACAAACAAACCAAACAAGTCCCTGCCTGCTCCAAAATCAGGAAACACGTTGTGGTTGTAAAATGATACAAGAAGCTACATCTCAGCAAGGCAAATAATTTTATAATCCTGGACACAAACACTGTCACAGACACTGTAGGTTCTCACAGCATCAACACTTAAGACTCAAGTCTTCTGGGATATAACACTGTGTTGCTGCACATGTAGTTACTCATGCTGCAACAGATCATTGCGCCTTCCTCTTTGGATTGCCTGACCATGAACATGCAGACACTATCCTTTGAAACTTCGGAATTATTTAACCAACATCCAGCACCAAATCCCAGAAGATGCATGTCCTCAGCAACAATGATGTGAGCAGCCCATCCTGCATTCTTTGTTCCCTCAGAATTTTAAAATAGAGGAATGACAAGAGCCATCACAGTATATCACCTCTGCAATGCTCCTTCCCACCAGCTGCAGGCTGATATGTGTAAGTATTAGCTGGACAGGCCTGACAGTCCTTGAAGCCGTCAGTAGGCGGTTCTCCTGTGTAGCTATTGCGTGGACATTCTAAACATGGCACCAAGCCGGTTGGAGAGTACGTTCCATAGCCACACACTGGAACACAATCTGCTATGCTCTTTGAACCTGAAAAAAAAATATTTTTCATGAAACTTGGCACTTACAATCCAGTTTATGAAATACTTTTCCAAAATCTGTTGTGGAATAATAATGTTTCAATATTAGAAGACAAAAAAGTACATGAAAGAATAAAATAAACATGTTTGAAATGTAAATACTTTCCCATCAGAAAAAAAAGACAGGGTACAGTATCCATTCACTACATACAAACCATTTTTCCACTCGAGATTGCTTGTCATGCAGCTTAATTTAAATTCAAAGTTATTGACCTGTATGGAGAAACATTATACCATATGAAAGTCAAAAATTTAAATGTTCATAAAGTACAATACAACATTTAAAGTTCTATAGAGTTCATTAATACGTTGCATATCCTACAAATTACCCATAACTGTAAAATATCTAATTAGTGGCAATTCCTGGAGTTAGCTAAACAATATATGTAGGTTATTCGGAAAGTAAGTACCGTCTGTGCATATCTCTTGTGCATCCTCGAGACTGTCACTTAGCGCATGTGCAGTGAATTCCCGTATCAACTGAGAAGCCACAGACGCCATTTCGTGCAATTCGTATTATGTTTATGTTTGTTCCTCTGCGTTAAACATGTTTAAGACAATTGAAGGGGCCGCCGACTGTGAAATACGGTCTGTAATTCGTTTTTTGAACATTAGGAATGTGCTACCAAGTGAGATTCATCACCAGATCTGTCAAGGATGGTGACAATGCAATGAGTGATGGCATGGTTAGGAAATGGGTTCGTATGTTCAATGAAGGATGAGAGAACGTGCACGATGAGGCGCAAAGTGGGCGTCCATCTTTGGTGAATGATGATTTGCTGCATAAGATCAATGAAAGAGTGCGTGACGACAGACATTTCACAATTTCTGATCTGTCCCTGCACTTTCCTCAGATTTCAAGAACTCTACTCTATGACCTGAAAGATGCAGTGCAGAAGTGGCTAACATCGCAGGCGGCCAAATTCTATGAGGAGGGTAAACAAAAACTTGTGCCCCGCTACGACAAGTGCCTCAATAATGGCGGCGAATATGTGGAAAAATAGTTTGAAGAATGTAGAATCTGATAACAATAAAATTTTATACGAAACCGATTTTTTTTGTTTGGCAGCGAAATGGTACTTACTTTCTGAATAAGCCTCGTAAAACGAAAAATATAAAACGTTCAAAATTTATGAACTTTTACATTTTGTAGTCCACTCTGATTAGACTGTTTTAGTACAAACATCAGTTGTCATAATGTTTATCTCTACACAGAAGTATGCCATTGGTCATTTAAGGCATATGATGGAATCTGCTGCATTAGTAATGTCTAAGACAAAGTAATCCCATTGCAACATAAGGATTAAAACAAAACACAGAAAATTCTTGGGGACAAAGCATATAAATATAATATGTGGCCTCAAATAATTCAGAAAATTAAACCAATTCACTACACTGGAGACAAGACTGGAATTGCTGACGTACAATGTTTAACCTGACACACAACACATCATATTGCAAGTATGGGATAGCTCATGCAGCATCTCAGTATTCAGAACACTCCAAAAACTCTGTTTTTGAACAAATTAATTTAAACATGGTGCCAAGCAACTCCATCACCAAGGTCAGGTCTCTCATCTTCATCCATTGTTCCAGATGACAATGCCTCAGTTAATGCCTGATAACCGACACTTTCTACTCTCACATATCTTCATTTTGAAGGCAAAACAGTTATTTTTCTGTAGTTTTTATATGTTTTAGTATGTTTTAGGCATGGTGCTACAAATGAAGAAAAAACCCCAATGTCCTGAAACCTTCAATTCCCAAACATCCTGGATCAATTTGATGTTCAGGTGACCGTGCAACGTGATAAATTCTTATAATAAAACCAACTAGATGCACTAATTTTTCAAATTCATTTTTGGATTAAAACTCTATGTGTTTCGGACGGTTGCTCTGCCCATCATCAGGAGTTTTTTCACTGTACGCACAGCAATGGTATATGTCATACAGCTTGCGAGCCTTCTCACAAGCTGTCAGCAAACCTGTATGACATACACCATTGCTGTGTGTACAGTGAGAAAACTCCTGATGATTTACAGAGGAACTGTCTGAAACACGTAGAGTTTTAATTCAAAAATAAATTTGAAAAATTAGTGCATCTAGTTAGTTTTATAATAAGAAAGAATCCTGGACCAAAGATCACCCACCCAGCTGTATTTCAGTCCTTGACCTTACTCAAATCCTGCCATCAGTGAACACAAACACCACAGTCTGCACGTAGCAGTGTTCAGGATGAATCTGGAAGCAAAGGTACATATCTACCAGACTACATAGCCTCACATTCCCGGAGGCAGGAATGTTCAAGTTGGTGTCTGGTAAAAGAACAGCAGAGTCACTGGAGCATATAAGACTGTATAAGAACTTGTACCTTCCTCACGAGTGTAGGTACCCATTGGACACCGAATACATGACCCCTGGCGATCTCTATTTTGATAGAAACCACGAGGACAGCGGGTACATTGCTGCTGCTTTTCTCCTGCAAAGGTTCCAGCCGGACAGTGCACTGCAACATATATAGAACTATCGTCATATACTGTTATATGAGTGCATTTCTGAGATGGGACTGCGTTTGTACTTGTGTACAAAGTGGCCAACAAGTCACCATACCACTGCTTACTCAACACGTGTACCTGTACATGTGCAATGTACCAAGGTACACTGTGAAACTCGAAGGTGGTGTGGTAGCGTCCAGTTGAAATGTGATGGCACATGGTGACGCATGGGAAGGGGAAGTGAATGGGAAATTGGCGAATGGAGTGGGTAGCCAGTACTCTTCACACTACCTCGGAACATGGTGTATCCAGCATTACTACCACTGATGCGCACATCTCGGCTGCCAGTAGTTGACTGAACTGACGCACGCCATTGATTTAAATGGAATCGTCCGTTTTTCCAAAAGACGAAATCTGGTTTCTGCGTGTGTGCCATCACATTTCAAATGCAATCTACAACACTGTAAGTATCTGTATGGCATGTCCAGTGCCACGGTACATTATGCACAGCATATGACATGTGCATGGCAACAAAGGTATGGGTAAAGGGACTGTACATTGCTCTGACTATCAGATAGCTGCTCAAAGGGCACAGAAATACCATTAGAACCATCACACTTAAATGTTCGAAATCTCTCTGAACTTCTGCTAAACAATGTCATTATAGTTTCCTTTTGGAATCACTAGAAGCCAGTTAGCTCAATTAGTACAGTGATTTGGCTATGGCTTAAGCAAAATGGGGTTCAATTCCCAGCAGGTGCAAGAAATTTATCACTTCTCTAAAGGGTCTAACCTATGTTTAACTGAGCACCATGCTAAAGACCAAGAAATAGAAACCTTATATATTGATCAATATACTCTTGGTGCCAAATATTGCAGACAGAGCCTAAAGCATGGAGGTACAGGCATTTTTGTACATGAATCTTTAGAATTTACTAATATCGATTTGCAGAAATTTTGTATTGAACAGGATATAGAAACATGTGCGGTTAAAGTAAACATACAATATACAGTGATATATATAATATGTA
>Ga0123357_10007097_pt1 | contig 13791 bp, 5 predicted proteins | sample TergutEmb28metaG_FD_89873 | JGI IMG/M metagenome (GOLD analysis project Ga0123357, IMG submission 89873) | Embiratermes neotenicus P4 segment gut microbial communities from Petit-Saut dam, French Guiana - Emb289 P4 | ecosystem: Host-associated > Arthropoda: Insects > Digestive system > Gut ... | reverse complement strand
TCTGAACCTGGAGCCGCTACTTTTTTATTCAAGTAGCTCCTCAGTTTGACCTCACGAGGCTGAGTGGACCCCGTTTCAGACCCACTACTACTCAGAAAATCTGGTAGCGCTGGGGATCGAACTCGGGACCTCTGTATCTGTAGCCAGAAACTTTGACCACTAGACCACAGAGGCGGTCTTTCTAGTATCCTAAATCAGTCTTAACAACATGGCTGACATCAGTCTTAACAACATGGCTGACATCAGTCTTAACAACATGGCTGACTCGAGACGTAAGGCGACGGCGAGAGTTGTGCCGAAGACATTCAGGCCATGATAAGATGTAAGCGTATGGTAATAGCTCTTTATATCTGAGCAGCTTTCGATACGGTAATATTCTGTTTTGAAATACAGAATAACAAAATTGTGGCTTTGCAAATATTTTTGAGCTTTATTCTGGCAACTACAATTAATAAATATTGAAGCTAAACAACTGAAGTTTGGTACGGAAGAGATCGTAAGCTTATCTCCACATTAAATGACTTTCCCATTCAACTTTGGTTGAAACCCACAACGGTCAATTCAGTACGAATACACACATGATATTTCAGATAGGCTATTTACTGTGCAGCTGTTTCGAATTAACCTGCAGGTTGTATGGTGGCGTTCATTCTCGAAGGACAAGGGAAGTTTCCCAGCCGGAGTTTGAAGGTATTTTTCAGAGGTTTTCGTTTTTCGATATCCAACACGGAGCTGCTAAAGTGATTTACCGGTCACGCATAACCTACTTTCAAAATTATACATGACAGTTTTGATCACCTATACATTTCAGGGGGCGTGTTCTGTCCTTCGCCCACTCTAAAAATCCGTCCCTTTGCCAAGGAAATCCGTTTTCTTGGCATTCATGAAGTATCCAATCCAAAGATTTATAGGATGTCACACGAGAGTGTTTATTATGCACCATTACCAACAATTGTTGCCGAAACCCGGGGTTTTTTTTTTCCCCCCCCCTCAGTTCCAGGCAACCAATAAAAATTACACTCTGGCACAAATTACAGTGAGTTTTGGCTCACGAGAACTTCAGATCAGTTGTTTCTAAATTATACCAGAGACTAGTATTTACAGAACGTTGTTTCGTATCAGTTACGCCTACATTATCCGAGGATGCAATACATAGAGAGACTGCGTAGTCGGTATAGCGATTCTGTACAATCTAGACCTTCCGGGTATCGATCCCGATGGGGGCGAGGTTTTTCGTACCCGTCCAAACCAACCCTGAGGCACAACCAGCCTCCTGTACAATGGGTACCTAAAACAGCAGGGGCGTAGCGTTGACCACCCACCCACAACTAACGCCGCGGTTAAAGGAAATATTAGAGCTATACCTCTACTCCGATTCTGGGATTTCATGGCCTGTTATATGGCAAACTTTACCTCACTTACAGTAAGTACAGAATTCTTCGGAAATGCCAAACGTGAGAGATATTAGGGTAGCATTGTAAGTGATAAATTTATATAGGTGACAGCGATTATTGCTGAATATTTACTTCGAAAGAAATAACTGTTCTCTAACAATTAATCATAAATAATTACTGACTTGAATTCAGTGATACAGACAGCTGAAACAGTGGAAAGTGAACCAATGCTAAGTGAAGACCTGAAATTTATCAAAAATGAAAATTTAAATCTAGTTACTCTGTGCGTGTAAATGTCTACCTAAATAACCCATCAAAGTCATGACTGTGCAATCAACAAAATACACAAGTTATCAATCAAAACTATTCTTTATTAATCTTGTTCTTAAGCTTTCGCCATGTTCTAAATGTAAATTATTCCTTTTTGGGTAATTCCCCGGCGTCTGAGTTCTAATTGCCGACGTTTCGGAACTCAGACGCCGGGGAATTACCCAAAAAGGAATAATTTATATTCATTATTACTTATCTTCAACATGTTTCAGCCTATATCGACATTTACAGGGAGACTACTTTGAATGTTACACAGAGGTACGCAAGTTTTTATGTTAGTACCGAGCACCTTAGAAGTGTGACCTTCTATACTGTAGTATTACGTGCACTTTTACTCGTAGGTCTAGAAGCTTACCTGAACCCTCACAGAATACTTTATATGAATCGAGTGCGTTAGGATAAAGTATTTTGTATTGTATTATGTTATATAACTGGACACATTATATTTTATTTGTATATAAACCATCGCGTAAAGCGTTCTCGTAATTCTTGTCTGGCGCACCGCATAGTGCGCAAAGTACCCATTCGTATCTACATTAGCAAATGTTTGATTTAAAGTACTGTGAAGACAAGTTGTGTACTTTTGGTTACATTATCAGTTATTTTTATGTTACACGTTAAAAATTCATTATCACAACTATGCAATAGAATTCTAAATAAATGCACCTTAATAAGCATAAAATTCGCAAGTAGCGAGAAGAAATACGCGCGGGAAAAATTATGAAATGACACAAAACTCTCGAGTGCAATAAGAAATGCTGTTTTCGTGTAAGGGAATGTAAACGTGACAATGAATCGAAATTGTTGAATTCATGTAGTCAAACTTAATGCATAGTGCTCTGATTAAGGCTTTTTTTGGGGGGGGAGCGGTGGAGGACTTAGCGGAGCTGGCGGACGGGCCTTACTGGGTGTGGTTACGTGGCGAGGGGTGGGTGCTTGTTTGCTTGCAAAATCAGTGTGAAAAGGTCAGCAGTACTTAAGGGAGCGGAAAGAAGGACTAAGCCGAATATGACGATGCATTAGTGACTCGCTCCTAGCCTACCTTCAAATTCCACCGGCCAAAAACTGTGCACGGCACTATAAATTTATGCAGACTTCGTGCATCAGAAAGATGATCGCCATAAAAATAGAATAATGCAACACCAATAATAATCCGTGTTGTCTTTTACATTACTTTAGAATTCCAAACATTTTTGCAGAACTAATACGCTAATAGGTAAGTTGCCACGGTCTGAAGGTCTAGCGATAGATACCAAAATTTTCACGCTGCCACTATCGACAAAGTTATTGTAGTTATTTTCTGTAGCACTCTTAGAATGTTCGTTGTGGGAGGCAAAGAACTTTCATGTTTTGAATGGTTTCAGAAATACATGAATCTTGACGAACGTACAGAAAGCATTATTTGATTTGCCTGGTTGTAGTATTTTATTAAAGATTTGTGGCATTCACGAAGAAGTAGAATTTTGGACTTATATGAAGTGGATTTTATTGTGAACCAATGTGGCTGAAAATCAGAATTGGTAAACAAATTTAAATACGCCTCATATATCGAACTAAAAAAGCATCTGATCAAATATAAGGGCGCTAATACGCCGCCACTGACACACGGATACATGATTCACCCCAAAAAGAGTTTCCATTTTTTCACATTTTGAAGAAGATCTAAAATGTTTGATCTTTTATAACACTTTATACGAAATGGAATATGAAAGCAGTGACTTTCTTAGAGCAGGCTACATTTTGGCATAGGCTACATGCGTTGAAGTACGAAGCAGTTTAACTCTTTTATATAAGTTGGTAGCTCTTCCCCGCAACAATTCAGATGCCTGTAACTACTGTGACAGCACTTATTTTAAATGTCTCCACCTCTAATGGATTTGTAACGGTTTTCAGCACCTTGCCTCTTCAGCAGCCTCTCGCAGTACATTCCACATAACACGACACACAACGTGCTGAAGAACGGCTTGTGTTGGTCGGTTGCCTGCACGACTGTGCACTCTGCCATGTACCTTATGTCCCACTCACTGCACCCACCGCCAAAAACCACTCGAGGCTGCAAAAACGTGGAATCTGACAAAAACCTGCAGCTGTTTCGGACGCACTTACTCTCTCCGTCCTTTCCTAGAGATTATGGCATCACTTAGAAAACTGATGTGTTGTCGCCAAATGCCGGTGAATTTATTCTAGACTACAGGAACTAATAGTCCGGTAAGCGGTAATATTCCAAAAGGATTGTGAAACAAAAGATGACAATGACCAGCGAAGAAAACACTGCAGAAGAAATAACAGTTTATACTTTATCACGTACACATATACGCACATACACGTGCATCGCTTTCCCGTATCTTTGATGGCGGTAACCTAATACAGAATATCCGTCAAGATACAAATTTTACGCCGTTCTGTAGAAAAGCCACGGTGGTTGGCGTGATGTAACAAAATATCACGATAGATTAAGATTTTCTAGGGAGTATCTAAGGTGTATATGAACATTTCGGACGTACCAGATGCATCTACTTTCAGGGTGCAACAGTGGATGTGGAAGTAGTATGTACCTGAGAAACAATGGCATTTACCGGAATAAACGGCGTCACATCCCACTAGGCCGCATTCGTATTAGGTTTTACTATGCGTAATATTATGTCTGTGGAGTAACAAACTTCTTACAATATACCTGGAATTGTAAATTCAAAGAAAATATAACATACACTACAATAAGAAACGTACTTCGTAGGTATCTGCGTTCGAAATATGAAAGAAACATAAAAAAGAAGTAGAAGAGTAAAGATTAGGTACATAATCAAGGCAAATGCTTTGTGTGAAGTACGGCCACATATTTTGGTAGTCAGACATGACCGTCTCGGAAAAACCTGCTTCCTCCCTTTTCAGGGTACAAGTTAAATGAATTATCCACCAGACGAGCGTAACCTTAAGAATCACCATCTGAAGGATCTCAGATCTATGCCAGATTTTGGGCTTTTGCGTCGGTGTAGCTGACTTCAACCTCAAATCTGAGGAAGAAATGACTTTTTTTAACCACATTTCCTTCCTTTTATTCAGCACTTTCTTTTTCCCCTCCTCTACACTTTTCTCTATTTTTATCTCTTTTTCTCTGTACTTCATTACCTCTCTCCATGCTTGTTACATTTGTAAACAAGACAAATATCAGCAGTCAGAACAAACGGCCTCACATCACCAACCACTCAGCTTCCTGCTTACGAACAATCTTGACAGATTCCATCGCCATTCCGCAATCACATTCTTTGCGACCTAAATCGCGGCGTGCTTAGGACTGTAGGCTTTTTGTGTCTGAGTTATATAGGATGTACGTGCCCCTGACAAGAACCTCCCGACCTGCTATCCCCTCCTTAATGATAACGACCGTCTTAAGACTCATTATAACCAAGTTTGCCACTTGACTCCACCATGTTGTGCAGACAGCAAAACACGAACCACTTTGCGCGTCTAATAAAGAAGAACACCCGAAACTGAAGAGGCATCTACTCCAGGAAGCTGAAGTTTGGCGCATCTGACTCAACAGGGAATACAAGAGTGTACACTTTATCTTCAACAGGAAAGCTGCGAAAACAGAAACCTTCATTTAAAACAATTCAAGAAGGATATCTGTTTATTCAGTCACTTCGTACCACAGATTCCTTGTGTAATTTCCATGTTACCCATACAGCATCTCGCTTACAAACAAATGGTTGTATAATCTTAGAATACACACGCACGCACATATACACAGAGAGATGTTACAGAAGCCCCATGCCTGTACAGTAGCAATTAGCACGTGACGTGCTTCTACGTGATATAAAATAAGCACAAGACTTTAATGAAAGTGTACGTGCTTCTCTATCCGCGTATTGTTTCAGAAATTAAACCTGCTTGACTTTCAAAAGTATCAATATAAGCAGTAAGGTTGGTGGTGTTCTCAATAAATAAAAGAGGATTGGATATTTATGTCTTTATCTTGAAGTATATATTTATATTGTGGTTAAACCGCAATAACGGCTGTCTTGGAGAGTAGGTGGGTGTCTTTTATGGAGTTTCAAAAACTTCCAAAACTTCTGTCATAAAAAAAATTCTCGACGTCTGTATAAAATTTAAGAAACAATCAAGTCCAAAAATAATTTGTTTTAAACAGTTTGTTCCTAGTTTTAATAATGCAGATGTATGAAGAGAAAAACAGAAGAATATTAGCTATTGAAAATAAGAGATCCAAGAAGATTTTTAACATATTTACGCAATATAACTAAAAATTATATATTCATTTCTGTGTTAAGTACGATACATTACACTTGGCTTTTGCGATTACCGCCATTATCTATCAATTAAACAATTTTACACTTTCCAACCAATCACAAATTTATTTGGAAAATAACGACAGATTAGAGTTTCTCAGTCAAAGCTATTATGATTTTGGTTAGTTAGAAGACACAGACTTATGCCAGAAATATTCAAATAATGGTCCGTCAGATTATTCCCAACGGCCCGTGAAAGATAATAAAATAAAGAACCGTCAATCTTTATTCTGTTCTATTTGTTTGAAGAAATATCTAATACCCTTATAGGCAAATATCACAAACTACGTTCACAATACAATATTAGGTCTACGCTGTAATAGAAACTAAATAAAACAAAGAATTTTACTCAGAAAGATACTAAACCTAACTTATTGTAGCCTCATATTTATGTTTCTGACCCTGAAGTAACTTCTCAGCCACTAAACAGAATTTTATGAAACTTACTAAACATATCACTAAATCCAGATATTTTACTGGTGATATTGGTGCTTGTTATTCCTACGAAAACATTTTGACATTTTCAAGAGAAACGTAGAAAATGTCCATCTCTAGCTACGATTTCGAAGGAAAACTCTTCCACTGATCCACTCTACGAATGGTCCTACAGGGGTACAATAAATTCACATTTTCAATGAATACGCATGCGGTTAATTTAAGGAGCTTTTGAAACACAGACTGATACAACATGCTATGCTAGTACTAAGAGATAAAGTTGTATCGGCAACAGTGGATGCTGTAATACTGACCACAGCGCAGGTAGGACCCACCTACTTCGTAAGGACAGGCGCTTTTCCGCAATCACTACCACCTGGCGTTCATATAGATAATTAAAGACAGAGTTCCTGCTGGTGAGAGAATAACGACAGGAATTCATCATCCAGGCTGTTGCGGCTACCCTAGATGCAGATTATGAGAAAGAAAGACAACAGTGCGACACACAGACGAGAACACATAATGAGCCTGCCTTGTTGAAGCCAGCAGTTCAAGGCAAAATATCCATATCACGGACAAATAAATACTCTTACTGTTGCTGTATTGAAAGATTCAATTCAACAATACGGTCACGTTTTTATATACAATACTGGTAGCATTATGCGGTAGACGTTCAAGCAGATTGTAACAAAATATCTCACAGAAAGTGGCGCAGTAAATATTTTACAGAACTGCTGAGCAAGTATGCATTTTAGGTGCAGTGGAATAGAAATTTGGGGTTTCTCTTTCATCATTGCTACAATACAGTATAACTACAAACTGAAGAGTGGAGGTACACTTCCACGCTTTCTTAGCCTCAAACTAGGTAAATGTAAATGTAAATGCAAATGGTCAACTCTGACTCACTGCCTTTTAACTTCGGGGTAAGCATCACTGTTACTAATTGGATACAAGAATGAATCGGCCTCAGAGACGGGGTGGATGCTTCAAAGACAAAAATTTCTTGCCCCTCCGCGGTATCGAAACCCGATTCCTCAGTTATCCACCCTGCAGCTTCACTACTATAGCGAGTGTGTTATCTCAACTATATTATGTGCGTTTACGACAATTAAGTATTTGGAACTTTGCACTTAATTTCTCAAGTTGTTATACTTCAGTATTTCTGTCATTTTGGAAATGTTGAAGACAATGAGAAACAGTAACAGGGTAACAAGTTCACCCGATGTTTTACGTAAACGAGTGGATTATTAAAAAAACTTACGGATGGTCAACACAGAGGGCATAAGGCTGGAGCAAAACATGTTATCAGCTTCAGTCTTTGACTAGTGACAACAAACTGGGGTAGAAACCAAGGAATTGAATTCAGGGCCCAGCTGGCCAGACTTCTCCCTCTTCTCTTAGGGATATTTATATATTTTCCAGTAATTTATGTGAAGTCGCTTTAGCAGAACACGTGGGCTCATGGGTAATTCGTCATCAGAGGAGAATTCTTCATTTCCCCTGAGAAGGGTGTCTCTCATCGGAATGAGGGAATGAGTGGCTGATCCGAGAGCCATAAATACAAGGGTAGTAAGAAACAGAGAGCAATAAGAAAAGGAAGGACAGGGAGATGTAAAGAAAGCAAGAAAGAATATGATCTTCTGAAGTAAAAGAGAGACAGACAGCAAGAGAAACAAACGCGGTACAAAGCGAGGAATAAAAAAGAGGGCTGGAAAGCCGTCAAAAATGGAACTGGGAAATAAAGAAGGCGAAAAACACAGAATGAAATTAAGGAAGAGAGAGGATAACAAGGAAACCAAATATGGAAGCCAAAATAGCTTATGAGTTAAAGAACAAGAGAACAGGCAGAGAGGAAGGAATTCAAAAAGGGGAAGAAAGTAATGATAAAAACATAGGTCATTAAAACTGTCGTCTTCTTAGACAAGATGCCGTCTAGCAACTCTGCATAATCAACGCCCTGAGAAGCTCAAATGTGGACATAAGTTTAATATCTTACGCAATTCTGAAGCGACAGTGCCACAGGGGACTACAAAAACACCTGAATAGTTCCAGTTCAGAATTCAACTGCACAACGTCTATATAAGTGTCTAGGATTTGGCTGTGTCAGCAGATGGTAAAAAGACCTCTAGCGATGGAGAATAACCTCCTGTGGAACCGAAACCAGTGGGTGCCTCCCAGCAATTTCAGCTGAGGAAAGAAAGAAATTCACGATGTGTTCTTTTCGGAATAGGAAAAGATGGACAGTCAAGATGCCGAGTAATCTAAGTGTGATATATCGTCGCAAGGAACATTTGTTGTTTACAGACATTTCTCATTTTAAATCTCCATGCCATACATCTGCCCATCCCTGCATAAATCGGAAGCTTGTCTTCAAATGGTTAGTCGAAATTTAGTGCGGAGATCAGTGGTTAAACCCACAGCGACGGTTCCACTGACGAACCACAATGAAAATGCCAGTAAACTGATTCACATCAAGCGGCTTTAATTTCCTCTCTCCCTCTCCCCACAAATGAAAAGATGGAGCAAAAGGGGTGTATTTGTGCACAAATAATCTAATTCTGCTGTAACACACTCACACAATTTAAAGACTGGCATGAGGAGGACACCTGGTGTCATGGGAAGAGCTTTTTCACAATTTGATTTAGACACATTCAATTACCTTCGTCCTCCCCCCTTGCGAAACGTGAAGTGGCTGGAGGAACAAATCAGGTATCGCTGTTGTGTGTATCAGTGAGCACTCTCACACACCCACATTCAAAATAGAAATCAAACACAGGAGGACAGCACACTGAACACACAGCAACACACATAAGCAGTTGTGTAAAACCACATCTGTTCAGTAACCAGCAGTCTCTTATAAAAGTAAGCTAAGTTACAGTTTAGAAGTTTAAAAACCTATTACGAACGTAAATTCTAAGCAACTAGCATACCTGCTTCGTATTATGGAAGTCCCAGATTAGGTCCTGATCTTTATCCCAGCTATCCTGAATATTATCCCTCATTCCTTGCATATTCTATGCAAGTAACAACACATCAATATCGCTTTCGTTTATAGATTTAAAATATATTTTATTTCGAAGTACTACACAGTTCGGTTGAAAACGATGACGTATTTATTTATTTATTTATTTGAGTTCCAACAGACAAAGAACAAGCGTGTCCGACCGTCTGTCAACATTTGAACGATACAAGTTGTACAAACACTTAACCACGGCAACACAAGTTTCGTAACCGAAAGTGGAATCCCGTGTATTTTATTTCTTGTGTTACACTTCGCAGCCATCGTGTGAATGATTCCTTTCCCTCCCTCCGCACATACAAACAGACACAAACTGAAAGTTCTAGTACTCAGTCACTGTCACTTCATTTCAACTCGAAGAACCGTCTTTCTCTGTACTCATCTTTAATTTAATTTGGACTAAATGCCAGTACTTATTTTCTCGCATATAAGAAAAGCGTCGTTTTAATTTACCAGTATGGTATACATCTCGACATACTTAAAAATGTAATTTCCTCAGCTTGGAATTGACACAAAAAAAAAACCCCAGTGAGACGGAATGAAATACGCCATCGACATAACAGGTAAGGCCTTTCTGGAGACGACGTCGCTTTGTTTCATGGAAAGGTACACGCAATTAGGAGAAAATTCCTTTATCTATATTCAGAAATGAAGAGTTTCCTTCTACCTTCCAAATGGATGTCACTTCCAGAAGACTGTGATCTTGACACTCAAAAGAGTAAGAACCTCAAATTTCACCTCATAATTCCTCCATAGTTAGAGCCATCTTTCCTGTAAGCATTTAGTTCGAAAAGTATATTTAAATAAAGGAAAACGAAAAAGAATTACGTCATGGAAAAACGCACAGGATATAACGGTGAGAGATCAAATAATTAACGCCGAAGGAAATTGAGATGAGCAGTCAGAAGTACGATTCGGACCCTCGTTCCCAACCTAAAAGAGAAATACGCATTTGTAACCATGACATTTTCGACAGGACGATTCTTGAATGATACTATCTGGAACGTCGTCAGAAGCTTAGTTCACAGCAGCGCACAGCATTGGACCGGGACTTGCAGCAGGTTCGGACACTCAGCTGTTAATCGCCGGCAGGACGAGTGTAATCCGCAGCTCTCGAGGACTTTCTGCTACGGACAGACCCATTATAAATCGTCCCAACTCGAGAGACGGCCCCTCCCGCCACGCCTATTACAAGAGTGTACCTAGATTTCAGATAAACCACCCAATCGATGTTTCTCTTCGTTTTTCTTTTTAAAAGACCCCGAGTTCAATTCCTTGTTACAGCCCACGTACGCGATTTAAGTTGCATTTAAAACCCAACTTTGTCCTACTTTTTTGCCTTAACTTTGAAACACGAACGACACGGCATTTTAAACAATGAGTGAATATCCTTATGTGACTGGCATGATTCTCACAATAAATACCAATTACTTCCCTGAATAATATTAACCTTTTAGTACTGACAATGTAGACTGAATTTTCTGTGAGTTAGGCACGAAATGTCTGCACTTTAGCTTGATTCCGACAAACTAGTTGTTACATCGATCACGGTTTCCCTCACTTCTAATGTAAGTTAAACGCAATGTTGGCAAACAAACTAGATGTTTTACTACCTGCTTCTCATGCGACACTGCCAACACCAAATTTACAATCTTCACTCCCCCACCTAACCCCTTCAACTTTACAAAACTTAAGCCCCAATAAATTTAAAAATTCAACACAACTCGAAATTTAACCCATACATTCTGCTTCTTTTCTTACTGCATACTAAAACAACCTACTTATTAATTTACCTTCTTCACTTCCTGACGCCGCAGTTTGTCCCCAGCGTACCTTTACCAGAGGAACAAGCGGACACTGCATGGGAAATTCGAAACCGTAAGTTTGTTACCTCCCTTCGCCCCTCTCCCAATAAACATAGTGTTTTTCATGACATTCCCTACTAATTCTCTCTTTTGAGTCAGTCATTCAGTCAGTCATTCAGTCAGTCAATCATTCAGTCAGTCAGTCAGTCACTCAGTCAGCAATTGCTAAGCGTTTAGCAGGTCACAATATGGTATTATATGATTCTTATGCAGTCTCCAGTCTTGAAGTACCTTACGCTTACTTATACCTGTTATTGCCACAGAGTCGTCTTTCCAAATTCCGGAATTTTAAATTAATCAGAAAAACAGAATTCGGCCGCTTTTGTCTTATGTTCAACTTCCATAATTTTTTATTTTATGGCTTCAAGATGCTGAAGAATATCCTGATATTCTTGCAATTGTTGTTAAGTATTCAGAGGAAATATTCCTACTGCGATAGCATCACGAAGCAAAATCAATGGGATGTCGACTGTCGGATTTCGTGACAGTGAAGATACAATTTCTGGTTCCACGAGAGCTGGGAATTAGTGTAACGGCTGAATAAGTATTTTTCACTAAAAAAAGCGGCACTTTAACGTAGTACTTTAATTTACGCCACTCATATTTTGTTGCAGATCCGTGCACTAGAATCTTTCGGTTCTATATACTTAAGCAGGTGTCTAAATTAAGGCAAAACCCATTGACGGAATCCACACTAACAACTCGTAGAATAGTACGTAACTGACCACATGTCAAATCAAGTTTCTGAAGTAAGTTATTTCATGTCTCACACATGCATGCCAACTGGTAAAGAAATTATAAAGTAATTAATTATTAAAAAGTTTTCGATACTTCGTGCCTGACGATTTTTTCAGTTCGTCTTCTGAGCACTGAGACATCCGTCAACTTTCAAACTTCGTCACTAATGCTCTGAGATCGACTGCACCCGCCGACCACAATGAACGACGACGAATTCAGTCCGCTAAAACGTTACGTCAGGAAGCCTTTGAATTATTGACTGTATCAGAAGTTGCAGCGTTTTGCTGCAGGATTCCGTATTATTTTCCTTCACCTCCCAAGTTTCTAAACTATGGTGGCAGACCTTGTTATTCAGTTCCTTCAGAATAGAAGGTGGTTCCGAATATTCTCAGTGAGCCGACAACACGTAATACTTCAACTTTAACTGCGCTTTATCAGTACTTGTTACTTTATGTAATTGCGTTTTCTTTTAAATAAAACCATTCTTGATATATAAATAAGATAACAAGGGGCCGGCTTTACAACTAACTACTTTACAAAACCAGTTACAAAACTGTAAGTTTGCTACACAGTGTGTCGCCTGGTATTCTTCACAATTCTAAATAAATGTGGATGTAAACTAAGTAATTTTTTGGCTGCTTGTACAATGACTTTGATACGCGGGTTTTATCTTGTGATCGTCTAAAGGAATTTCGTGTCCATGACTCTGAACACAATTCAGTATCACAAACGTTTCTTCAGAAAAAGAGCGCTGTGTTCTCACTCGTTTTTTCTTTAATAAGATACTTGTTTCTCGGAATTTTTTCAACAGTCTATATATTATTTTCGTGGGAAGTGAAACACGGGGAACCTCCTTCAAAATGGCTTAAATTTTATGGGATTCTTTCCTTATACAAGTCCGCACAACAGAAACCCTGGAATTATGCATACCTAACATTCACTAACAACAACAACAACATCATCAACAACAACAACAAGAATTGGCATCACCATACAATGTTAAATTGCACTTCGTATTCACGAATAAAACACATTACGTCTGTTATGTGCTCCTCCTTACAAACTGGATTGTGTGACTAGGTCAAAAGTACTGCGATAAAACATCTGGAGTTCAGTCATACAATGCGCGATAGACTTGTAACAAGGAGAGCACATACATGATAAAGATGTTTTGGTTACATGCAGTTTTCGAATTTAATTGAAGCTAGTTTAGCTTAAGTTACTTTACGTTAAGTTAGGTTTGTTTTCGGTACAAAATTCCATGTACGTCCTTCGTATGTCCTTCTACAGGATGCGGCAGAAAAAACACTACAATTTGGGAGGAGCATAGCTTCGGTTTGGGAGCGCCTACAGCGGTGGAGAGCACGTCATCGAACAGCGGTGTACATGCCGTTTTTAGTGGATGCCATAGCGTGGTTGGAAGAACATTGAGCCTTTATTGTTGAGGAGTTTATAAAAAAAATGGCGGGTCGCCGGTAGCAACCCAGCGTGCATTTCGCATCCGCTTTGCGCTTGGTCGACGGGAAGGTGTTCCAGATAAGAAAACAATTTACCTTTGGGTACCAAACTTTAGACAAACAGGGCAAACTTTGGAAGCTCTGAAGGAGGCGATACGACAGGAAGTTGCTGCCATTACACCTGAAATGATTCTCAAGGTCATGGACAACTACCGAGAGAGGCTACATCAGTTTATCAATATTCAAGGC
>Ga0123357_10007096_pt1 | contig 13792 bp, 11 predicted proteins | sample TergutEmb28metaG_FD_89873 | JGI IMG/M metagenome (GOLD analysis project Ga0123357, IMG submission 89873) | Embiratermes neotenicus P4 segment gut microbial communities from Petit-Saut dam, French Guiana - Emb289 P4 | ecosystem: Host-associated > Arthropoda: Insects > Digestive system > Gut ... | reverse complement strand
CTGGCGCAGTTATCAGAAAGGCTGGAGACTGTCGGACGGAACAGGCAGCTGGGATTACGGATCGGTAATTGCCGCTTCGCCGGGTATGAGCGGCGTGGAAGGATCGTTTTTTAAAGACGGCAACGTGAATGGCGTATTAGATGCCGGCGAAAATTATACCGGCGATATGCCCGTCACGGCTTTCACCGCATCGCTCATGGGACCGGGAATCGCTACCCAGCTCCTGATGACGATTGACGGGAACGGTTCGTTCAAAAGCTTGGATTCGAACAACAAGACCTTTTACCTCACAATAGGTACGTACACCCTGACGATCACCAATGCCCGGCCGGATTTGTATCATTTTACGATATTCTATCCCGACACGCGCTCGTCGTTCGACGCAGGCAACAAACCCGTGTGGATGAACGATATTCCGCTCAGCCTCATCCGAATGGACAACTCCAGCGCTACGTTTACCTTTACGGTTACCCCGCTAACCACTGAAACGCAATTGGTGGGTATCGGGCTGAAAAGCGTACCGACGTATATTCCGGTCAATCCGCAAGCGAGAGGGCGTATTTTAGTGAAATAAACGCTACGGCTGAACCTTCCGGTCAAAAAACGGATTTTTGGAAGCGGCCGAAACCGGAACGGCGAAAACCGTGTGACAACCTTCGAGCCAATCCAATGCCTGCGCCGCATAACCAACGGAAAACATTACCCGCGTGTCGAGACGCATGTCGGCTGCCATGGCGCAAGCCGACGCGATAGCAATCCCTACGTCGACCGAGTTGATGGCGCAAGGCACTTCCTCCGGTTTTTCACCGCAAGCGGGATAGCCGCAGTGGCCGCAATTCAACGTTTGCTCCTGCTGGCGGGTGCCTATAAGCAGCACCGCTTCGGCCGATAAAATATTTTCGGCATCCCGAAAAAAGAATTTCCATCCGTTTTGCGCCCCCAATTCACGAACCTTTTCCGAAAGCGTTTGAATATCAATTCCTTCTACTGCTGCTACTTCAATAATATCTATTCCTTTGGCTTTGGGAGCTGTCCGGGCGGCAGTCATCATTTGGCCGACAGCATCCATCACCCGTTGATGACGGGTTTCTCTTTCGTTAAGTACCATATATTTAATTAATTACTTAAATAATTTTATCAAACGGTCGATATTTTCCTGCGGCGCATTCATCAGATTCCACGACATGACAAAGCCTTTCACACCGGATAGCGCATACGCCTTGATCGTTTCCTCGATGTAATCGGGATATACTTCGGCAATCTTTTGCGCCCGGTTAATTTCCAGACCCGGATACACAGGAGCTTTCGATAGCCGCACCAGATCGTCCAGCTCCTTAACGGCAAAATCAATATCGAAGGGCTGTTTTTCGGGATCGAAACCCAGTATTTTGTAAAAAGCATTCTTTTGGGCGTCAGTCGTCGTTGTTTCCTGCAATAAAGCGTCCATTTCAAACGGTAAACCGGCAGGAGCATGCGTCGTCCGGTACATCATCGGTTTCACAAAATCGGCGATAGCAGATAATGCCGGAATATCCTGACCAACAAAATGACTGACAAACGGAGCGAAGACGTCCAATCCTATTTTATACTGCTTTTCCGTAAAATAATATGCAATTTTTTTAATGACATCGGTAATATATTCCGATTTCAAGGAAAAAAATCTATTCCAGCGTTCGTCGTCGAAAGTGTATCGTCCCTGTTTGTAGTCAACAGCTCCCAAAGGCGTATTTTTTTGCGGGATCATTTGGATGACCTGTTCCAAATCGCGCGGGTCGAACTGCGCGGCGTTGTATTTTATTTGACAAAACGGACAAAAGCAGGTAAGCACCCCGTCCAATCCGTTGGCAAACGACGAATACCTGATTTTATCCAGGAAGACGCCCGTGTAACCGACCGAAGCATAATGTTCTTCAAATAACTGCAAAACATTCAATACGTTTTGAGGATGATTCGGACAATAGAACGTGAAATCTTCCCGTTCGGCTAACTGGTAGTCGCTTTTGTCTTTCCCATTGTAATCAATCAGGGGATGCCCTTTCTTCAATGCATCCAATTCGGCAAACACAGGTAGCCATACATAAAACTCGATGCCGTTTTTCACCAAATAATCACGGACTCTGGAATTTAATTCCGTATTCACCGACATGCCCATGATTACTTTCGTCACCTTGATTTGCGATACGATGGGTTCCAGCTTTTGCCGGATAGATTCAAATGAGACGGACTCGCCGGTAAAGCCGCCCGACAAAATTTGCAATACAATTTCTTTTTCCATATTCCTTATGTGATTAAAGCCTTTTTGAGTTACTTATGCCTTACGAACGATGACTTTGAACTGCTCATTCGATAACGCAGAGCAAAATTACAAATTATTATTGAAATATACCGGATGAATTGAATGTGTTTTTTACTACCTTTGTGGAAAAATGTGCGAATAATCATCTTTTTATTTGTCGTTACATGAAAATACGGAACGGTCGAAGATCCCTTTGTTTGTCAATTCTTTGCATGACAATGATTTGTTATGCACATACCGACGCGCAAACCCGTCCGGTCGAAAATTACCTGCAGCAGGCAGGGGATTATGCCAATCTGTATAATGGAGAAATCGAGACTCACTACAATATCGTTCGATATTCCAACATGCCTTATTATGAGAGCTCCGATTTTACGGATGCCTTCATCGTTTATCGAAAAAGCGACTATCCTCATCAAAAAGTGCGCTTGGATTTATACAAGGAACAATTGATCGTATTACCTCCTGAAAAACAATATGGAATTGTTGTCAATACTTCGAATATAAATAAAATAGTGATGTATGGTAAAACGTTCGAATGGCTGGTTCCACCCAAAGAAAGCGGACTGAAAGCCGGATTCTATATCCATTTGTCGGAAGGAAAGAAACTTCAGTTATACCGTAAAGAATATTTTTATTTGCAACAAGAATTAACGACTTATCGTTTTGATCGTTCCATTAAATATTATTTAGTATACAACGACCGGTATTATCCTGTGAAAAACAAAGGTTCGCTATCCAAGTTATTTCCACAGTATAAGAAACAAATCAATCAACGGGCCAAGGAGCGTGTATCGGATTTCAAACCGAATGCCGGAAACGCTTCGACTCTTTTTGCCGACTACATGCTGGTTTCATTGGCAAGCTACTGTGACGAATTATTAACTTCAACAAGCAGGCCATGAAACAGCGGATATTACTTATGCTCCTCATCCTGTCGCAAGGGATATTCTTCGGAATGAAAGCTCAACCAACCGCTATCCTGCCCAAAGACAGCATGACGATTGCATCGCTGTTCTCCTATTTGGAAGCAAACACTTCGTACCGCATTTATTCCGATATCGACAGTTCTTTGATGGTGTATGCCGGAGGCAGTGCAGCTTCTCCGGTAGAATTATTGAAGAATGCGCTTGGGGGCACTCCGTATACTGTTTCCGTTTACGATAATCAACTGTTTGTATTGAAGGGGGATGTGCTGGAAACAAATCTTTCTCCGGCGCTAAAGTACAGCACACAGCCTGCCGATTCCATTTTGATCAACCGGTTGACCACGGAAAGAGCTGATAACACCCGTTTCGCCAATTCGGAAAATTTAGTCTATGCCGTGGGCGATCCGTATTTGAAAAACATTCCCAAAGAAGTGGTACTGAAAGGAAAAGTCATCGATTCCAAAACCAAAGAGCCGCTTCCCGGCGTAAACCTTGTTTTGAAAGATCCGCATATCATCGCTACTACGGATAGCAACGGTTATTATTCGCTCCGCTTGCCCTCCGGACGTATCCAAATAGATATCAGCGGGTTTAATGTGAAAGCCTCCCGCCGCCAATTGATGCTCTATGACAGCGGAACGATCAATTTTGAGCTGATCGAAGAAATCTATCAATTAGACGAAGTAGCGATTATTGCTCAACGAACGGATATTGTGAAAAACATACAGCTGGGAACCGAAAAACTTCAGACGGCTAAGATAAAAAATATTCCGACAGCATTGGGAGAAGCGGATATCTTGCGAGTCATCCAGTCGTTGCCGGGAGTAAAAACCGTTGGCGAAGCCTCCAGTGGATTCAATGTACGGGGCGGGGCTACCGATCAGAACCTCATCCTCTTGAATAATGGTACGATTTACAATCCAAACCATCTTTTCGGACTTTTTTCGGCATTCAGTTCCGACATGGTGAAAGAAGCCGAATTGTATAAAAGCAGTATTCCTTCCCAATATGGAGGACGTATTTCTTCCGTACTCGATATTACAGGGAAAGAAGCCAATAAGGAAAAATTCACGGGCTCGGCCGGAATCGGTTTGGTAACAAGCCGGATGGCGCTTGAAATACCGGTCGTGAAAAACCGAACGTCCATTTTACTTACCGGAAGAACGACGTATTCCGACTGGATATTAAAGCAATTACCGGCCAAAAGCGGGTACGACCAGGGTACGGCAGGGTTTTATGATGTGGGAACCGTCATCAGCCATCAGTTCAATCCGAAAAACTACTTCTATGTGTACGGATATCTCGGCCACGACCGGTATGATTTTAATGTACGGCAGAAGTATGCCTACAATAGCCTGAATGTTTCCGCTAAATGGAAGCGACTGTTTAACAATAAACTCATCGGAAATTTCGCCGCCGGATACGATCATTACGATTATATGAACTTGGATTCTACCAACCAGGTTGCAGCATTCAAGCTTTCTTTTGCAATCAATCAACTCTTTGCCAAAGGCGATTTCACCTACGATTTGGGAGCGAATAAAATGAATTTCGGATTCAAATCGATGCTGTATACGATTCAACCGGGCATCTACCAGCCGGAAGGAGCCCAATCGTTAGTGACGTATGCTCAACTGCAAAGAGAAAAAGCATTGGAATCGGCGCTTTATGTGGAAGACCAATGGGATATTACCGATAAATTATCGGCGACCGCAGGCATCCGTTATTCGATTTATAATGCCTTGGGCCCGAGAACGTATAATCAATACGAACCCGGAATGTTACCCTACGCATCCACCATTATGGATACGCTGCATGCAAAAACCGGACAGGTGTTTAAAACCTATATGGGACCCGAATTCCGGTTGTCGGCACGTTACCTGTTGACGAATAATCTCTCGGTAAAAGCCGGCTTTAATACCATGCGGCAATACATTCACAAGTTGTCGAATACGATTATCATGTCGCCTACCGATACCTGGAAACTGAGCGATTCCAATATTCGTCCTCAAAAAGGGTGGCAAGCGGCGACGGGTATGTATTATAATACTCCCAAAAAAATCTGGCTCTTTTCCATAGAAGGCTATTACAAGCGCATGAACGATTATCTGGATTACCGCAGCGGAGCCATTCTGCTGATGAATCCCCACATCGAAACGGACGTCATCAATACCGAAGGATACGCTTACGGTATCGAACTGTCGGTGAAGAAAGAGGTGGGAAAACTGAACGGATGGGCTAATTATTCGTATTCGCGTACCTTTCTTCGCCAAAGCGACCGGCTGATAGCCGATCCGGTCAATCACGGAAACTGGTATCCTACGGATTACGACAAACCCCATGATTTCAAACTGACCGGCAACTATAAATTTACCCAGCGCTACAGTTGCTCGTTGAACGTTGATTACAGCACCGGACGGCCGACAACCGTTCCAGCCGGGAAATACTACAATCAAACGTTAGGCGTTGTGCAAGTATTTTATACCGATAGAAATACCTATCGTATCCCGAACTATTTCCGGACGGATTTGTCGTTTAATATAGAGCCCAGTCATAAATTAACGTTGCTGACTTACAGTTCGGTATCTTTCGGCGTGTATAACCTGACGGGAAGGAGCAATGCCTACTCTGTTTATTATACCTCCGAAGACGGGAAAATCAAAGGGTACAAGCTTTCCATTTTCGGGACGCCCATTCCGTTTTTAACTTATAATATTAAATTTTGATTGTATGAATTCAAAAGTATTCGGTTGGTTATTTCTCATCGCAATCCTTACCCCGGGCTGCGTAACCGAATTTAAAGCCAATTTACCGTCGAATGCGGAACAAATACTGATTGTAGCCGGAACGATCATAGAAGATTCCACTGTGACCTTCGCTTTAAGCCGGAGTTTCTCGATGGATACCACGAATATTCCGTCGAACATTTTCGATATCCAAGCAACCGTAACCCTTATCGGCAGCAACGGGTATGAAAGCGCTCCCGCCGATTATCTGGGTATGGGTAAATATTCAATGAATATAGGGAAATTGGATGATGATGTGAAATATGGCGTAAAAATCGTGTGCGACGGTGATACCTACCGGTCGGAGCTGTCGAATCCGATCAGCACCCCGGAAATCGACAGCGTATCGTGGGCGCAGCCTGAAAAATACGGCACCGTTTCTTTTTTTGTTTCCACCCACGATGACCATTCGAATGAAGCCGGTTTTTTTATGTGGGATTATACGGAAACTTGGGAAGTGAATGCTTTTTACCCGACTACCATCTTTTTCGACCCTGCCGCCAACACCTTTTATACGGTCTTTCCTGCACCTAATTATTTTTGCTGGCGAACGGGTACTCCCAATAAGTATATGATCGGCACGACCGAATCGCTCAACGAAAACCGGATTGTTAATCAACAGATTTATCAATACGACGTAAAAGACGATCGTTTTTCCATACTTTATAGTGTCGTAATTCATCAGAAAGCCATCAGCAAAGCGGCTTACGATTACTATCAAAACAAAATAAAGCTGAATGAGGAAATGGGTGGTTTGTTTTCACCCCAGCCCTCCGAAGTGGATGGAAATATTACGTGCACAACGAATGCCTCCAAAAAAGCCATGGGCTATGTGGATGTCGTAAAAAACGTAACCCAAAAAAGAATATTTGTTTATCGGTCTCAAGTTACCCGCCCGGTAGTTGATAACCCCAATTGTATTTTAATGACAAACCAGGACGTACTGAATAAGTTAGCGGATATGAAAGGCACTTACGCCGATTTTTACCGCGAAGGATTTCGACCGGCCGGAGATCCGAATCCCATGAACTTTTCACTTCCTGTCACCTGGGCTTATGCTGATTGCACCGATTGTGTGCTTAACGGAGGTTCAAAAACAAGACCGGATTACTGGCCCAACAATGATTATTAATTGAATTGGAAATGAAATCACTGCATTATCTGATAGTCGCCGGCCTATTCTTCCTCTGTTTTTCGTTGAAAGCAGAAGAACGGGTGTATGAACGGGTGTATGTCCACACGGATAAAGACTGTTATATTGCCGGAGAAGATATCCTGATGAAATTTTACGTCACCAACAGCCATTTTCAGCCTTCCAGCCTGAGTAAAGTCGGATATGTGGAAATCTGCGATACGGAAAAGCCCCGGATGCAAGTAAAACTGGCATTAGATGAAGGTCGGGGAGCCGGAATGATCCAAATACCCGCCGATCTTCCTTCGGGAATTTACCGGCTGACGGGTTATACCCGTTATATGCGAAATGAGGGAGAGCCTGCTTTTTTTAACCGGCCGGTTGCCATCGTGAACGTCGCACAGCAAACTCCGGATATCAAGCGATGGACAGCGGTGAAGAACTATGATGACCTTCCGCCGGTGAAAAACGAATCTTCCGGCGATAATCAAACGATCGGCCTAAGTATAAAAACCGACCGGAACGACTACGGCAACCGGAAGAAAGTGCTTCTCGCGCTCGACCATATTCCGGACAATGCGGCCGATCTGGTTATTTCGGTTTACAGGGATGATTCGATTGTCAGGATGCCGGAAATCAACCGGCAGGAATGGGTGAAACAGGTAACCGACACTTTTCCTTTTTCCGGGCAATGGATTCCCGAATATGAAGGGGCGATTATTGCCGGACGCTTCAATCCCGAGCCGAAAGAACCCCTGCTATCCAATCTTGCTTTTGTAGGGAATGATATCCGTTATTTTCAGGGACAGGCAAGCGATTCGACCGGAACCGTCCGCTTTTACACCTCCGGAATATACGGCAAACAGCAAATCGTGACCACAGCCACTTCCATCCTGTATATGAATGTTCCATACCGTATCGATCTGCTAACGCCGTTTTGTGAATCGCTACCCGACAGTTTACCGGCGCTGCCGGTTTATCCGAATGAAAAACGGTTAATCGAACGATACATTGGCGTTCAGATTCACGAAAAAACAGACAGCGATTCACTTAGCAGTCCCATTCAACCGTCGGATGACCATAATTTCAAGCCCGTTTCAAGTTATGACCTGGATCAATATACCCGTTTCAGTACCCTAAGCGAAACGATATTGGAATTTGTAGACCGGGTAAGAGTTGCTAAAATAGGAAACAAGCAAAGAATCAGGGTATTTATGGGCGAAGAGCTGACATTCAACCAGGGTAATACGCTGGTTCTGCTCGATGGCATTCCTGTTTACGACCATGAAGCAATTCTCAACTATAATCCGATGTACATCAAACGGATCAATATCTACGACCAAAGTTATCAGTTTGGAGGAAATCATTTTGAAAGTATTGTTTCCTTCACTACCCATGAAGGGAACTTGCCGTTTTTTCAATTGAGCGACGGTGCGCAAATGTTCAATTACGATGGGCCTCAACTCCCTCCTCCGTTTGAAAGCCCCGACTATTCAACCGCAGAGAGCCTAAATTCCCGTAAGCCGGATTTTCGCCATACTTTGTATTGGAATCCTTCCGTTCCCTTGACCCCTGGCCAACCGGTCGATCTTTCTTTTTATACCTCCGACCTGTGTGGGGCATTCAAAATCGACGTCGAAGGAATTACCACCGACGGGAAAATGATACACGGCGCTTCCTATTTCCGGGTAAGGGCGAAATAATTTACTTATCATGATTGAAAAAAATGAACGAAGCATGCAACGTTTCGGCGCCTTTTTGCATCTATATATAAACGAGAATACCAATAAAAACAGAAAGTCAATGAAAAAATCAATTATTCTTACGGGTATATTCTTATATACTGCTGTGTTTCTTTCCTTTTCTCAGTCAACTCCGGGAAAAGGCAAGTTTACAAACTTTACGGAAGGAGGCCTGCTTATCGGAAATTCACAGGATACAAAACATGCGCCCTTCATTTTCCATTCGTCGATGAATTATGGGCTGAATAAAAACGTCTCTGCCGGCATGGGCGTAGGCGTTGAGTTTTTGCAAGAGACGTATTTGCCTGTGATGGCCAATGTGATGTATCAATTCAGGAAAGACAAAGCGGTTTTTCCCTTTATCCGGTTGCAGGGAGGATACCAGGTGGCATTGGAAAGCGCTTCTTTTAGCAATATCTCGTATTACTATCCGTATTCATACTTGGATTATGTTTCTTATTATCAGTCCTCGACGAAATTGGATGCCAAAGGCGGATGGATGCTGGATCCTTCGGTGGGTATCATTGTATATACCCGTGCCGGATTAGGCTTTACGCTGGCAGCCGGCTACCGCTATCAGAAATTAAAATATACGGGCGACAACGAGTATATCTTATGGACGGAATACAATCGTCTAACGCTTAGTTTAGGTATCACTTTTTAACAATTACAATCATGAAAAGAATTTATAACTATTTATTTTGTCTGCTGATCGTCGGAGCTGCCACGTCGTGCCTCGATAAATATTCGGAAGAATTGCTGATGAATTCTCCGGTTTACTTAGATTATACTACGTTGAGATCGTCGGTTAAACAGTCGAATCCGCGCGACCTCGTCCACCCCGGTAAAATCTGTTTCAAAGATCAATCCCTGTTTGTTGTGGAATACAGTGAAGGCATCCATCTGATTGACCTGTCCGATCCGGCCAATCCTCAAAACAAAGCGTTTATCGAAGTACCCGGATGCATTGACATCGCGATCAACGACCATTTTCTGTATGCCGACAGCTATGTCGATTTAGTGGTCATCGACTTGTCCGACATCAACCACCCGGTAGAAAAGACCCGCTTGCAAGATGTTTTCCCCTATACGGTTCCCGTAGCAGATAACCAAACGATTCCTTATACTGCCGTAGACCAGAGCAAAGGGGTAGTTATCTCCTGGGAAGCCAAAAAGGAAAAACACAGCATAGATGCAAGTTCCTATCCTCCATACCCCATCTATTATAACACGGCTTCTACTTGGACGCTTGACGAAGGGGCATACTCCGGTTTGGCCACTTCCAATGCGGGAACTTCCGGTGCAAGCGGAGCCTCTTTCGGTAAAAGCGGGTCGATGGCGCGTTTCGGATTGTACGACAAGTATCTCTACGCTGTCAATAACTATACCTTATATATGTTTAATGTAGAAAATGCAGGCGCCCCGGTGAAAGACGGATCGCTATCGGTAGGGAGTGTTGAAACCCTGTTTGTGTATGACGCCCACTTATTTTTCGGTACCCCGAACGGAATGATGGTTTACGATATAGCTATCCCCAACACTCCCGTATATGTGCAAAGTTACTGGCATATTACCAGTTGCGATCCCGTCGTCGTCCAGGACGGTTATGCTTACATCACGTTACGGACAGGAACCAATTGCCAAAACAATGCCGTGAATCGCTTAGACATCATCCAATGCTCCGGCGATTACAGTCAATTTGATTTGGTCAATTCGGTACCTATGACACAACCCTACGGATTGGGTATCGATGGCAACCGGCTGTTTGTCTGCGACGCAGGATTGAAAGTTTATGATACCTCCGACAAGACACAGCTTCGTATGCTGGCTTCTTTTCCGAATATTCAAACCTACGATGTCATTCCTGCCGACGGCTATCTGTTCATGGTTGGCGACGATGGTTTTTATCTTTATGATTACTCCGATATTAGCAATATCCATGTTATCGGGCATATTCCGGTCGTAAAACAATAATCCAATGATTTGGATAATACCAAAAATATGATTTCCTTTGTATCCTGTTTTCAATACATTAAATTTTTATCATTATGAATATACAGGATGCCGATAAGCAGTTGGAAAGATTAGGGTTGCGTTTGCCGCCCGTAGAGCCGAAAGGGCTTTACAAACCGTGTTTGATGGATGGAAAATACTTGTATCTGTCGGGACACGGCCCGTTTCAAGACGATAAAACATTAATTACAGGTCGTGTGGGAAAAGAATTGACCAAAGAAGAAGGGAAACTGGCAGCCCGTCAGGCGGGGCTGGCTTTGCTTTCGACCATTCGGAAAAACGTAGGCAGTTTGAATCGCATCAAACGAGTGATTAAGTTGTTGGGGATGGTCAACTGTGTACCCGAATTCGAGCAGCACCCCTACATCATCAACGGATGCAGTGAACTGTTTGCCGAAATTTGGGGTCCCGATAACGGAGTAGGCGTTCGCAGCGCCGTTGGGTTCGGGTCGCTGCCCGACAATATTCCGGTGGAAATTGAAGCCGTATTTGAATTATACGAATAGCAGAGATTATGCACGAATGGTATCAAATCGATTCTGTGGAACAAATCGATTCTCCCGCTTTAGTTGTATATCCTGAGCGCATCTTCACCAATATTGAGCTGGCCAAACAGATAGCCGGCAACGTAAACAGACTTCGCCCTCATGTAAAAACCAACAAAATGGAAGAAGTTTGCCTGATAATGCTTCGGGCAGGAATATCGAAATTCAAATGCGCCACGATTGCAGAAGCCGAAATGCTGGCCTTAACGGGCTCTCCGGATATTTTGCTGGCTTATCAGCCGGTAGGCCCTAAGATCGACCGCTTGCTTCAATTAATTACGCATTATCCCGAAAGCCGTTTTTCCTGCTTGGTAGATGACCCCGGCCAGGCCGGCGCCATTCATCGTCGCTGCCAAGAGGAAGGAGTCGTTCTGGATGTTTATATCGACCTGAATACAGGAATGAACCGTACAGGGATACATCCTTCACAGGCAGCCGGTTTGGCCAAAGACCTCCTGTCGCTGCCGAACCTTCATCCGGTAGGGCTGCACGGATACGATGGCCATATTCATGCATCCGATCCCGCTCAACGACAAAAAGAAGCCGATCGAGCCTACGCAATGGTAGAAAGTGTATCGGAGGAAATTCAACCTTTGTTCTCTTATCCGCTGCAAAAAGTCGTAGGCGGAACACCCACTTTCCCCATTCATGCCCGCCGGACAGACTGCGAATGCAGTCCGGGAACCTTTATTTTCTGGGATTACGGATACAAGCGCCAATACCCTGATATGCCGTTTGAATATGCAGCTTTAGTGATTTGCCGCGTCATCTCCATCGTCGACAGTCAACACGTATGCGTCGACTTGGGGCACAAATCGGTAGCCGCCGAAAATCCCCTGCCCCGCGTTCATTTTCTGAATCTTCCGGAAGCAATACCCGTTGCGCAAAACGAGGAGCATCTGGTTTTGGAAGTGCCCACCGGCACCGGCTGCTTCATTGGACAGGTATTATATGGAGTGCCCGTACATATTTGCCCGACCGTAGCTTTGTACGAGAAAGCTTGGGTAATAAAAGACGGTCAACCGGCCGGCAGCTGGAACACGGTAGCGCGAGACCGGTACATTCACTTTTAACTTCCAACGATATGCCGGATTTTTTGATTGCCGATATGCACCTCGACCTCAGCATGAATGCTTTGGAATGGAACCGCGACCTGCGCGAACCCATCGGGGAAATCAACCGGAGGGAAACGGGGATGAACGACAAGCCCGACAGGGGAAAGGCAACCGTTTCGTTTGCCGAATTGAGAAAAGGGAAGGTGGGGCTGGTGGTGGCTACACAGATAGGCCGGTATGTGGCGCGCGACAACCCTTTGCCCGGCTGGCATTCGCCGGAACAAGCCTGGGCGCAAACTCAGGGGCAGTTAGCCTGGTATCAAGCTATGGAAGAAGACGGGCAGATGACGATGATCCGGTCGAAGGAAGCGTTAGAGACCCATCTTGCACTATGGAACAACGGCGAACCCAACGATAAAAAACCCATAGGGTATGTATTAAGCCTCGAGGGAGCAGACTCTCTGATTACGGTCGAACACATAGAGAGAGCGTATCGCTACGGATTGAGAGCGGTCGGCCCGGCTCATTACGGACCGGGAAGGTATGCCAACGGTACGGATTCGTCGGGAAGGATCAACGATGAGGGAAAAGCCTTGCTCCGAAGAATGGAAAGCCTGAAAATGATTCTCGATGTGACCCATTTGAACGACGATGCTTTCCGGCATGCCTTGGAGTTGTATAACGGCCCGATGTGGGCAAGCCACAATAACTGCCGGGCATTGGTAAACCATAACCGCCAGTTCAGCGACGAAATGATTAAAGTGCTGATCGAACGCAAGGCTGTGATCGGCGTGGCATTGGATGCCTGGATGATGGTGCCGGGCTGGGTGCGCGGACAATCTACTCCGCAGTCGATGCATTGCAGCTTGGAAATCGTAGCCGACCACATCGATCATATTTGCAGCATAGCCGGAGACGTCCATTCGGTAGCTATCGGAAGCGACCTGGACGGCGCTTTCGGAACGGAACAATGCCCTTGCGATGTAGCCACCATCGCCGACCTTCGGAAGATTCCCGAAATCCTTCGAAAAAGAGGCTACTCCGATCGGGATATTCAAGCTATCGTAAGTGGAAACCTGGTTGATTTTTTGCGAGGGGCATTACCTTCCGGCCTCTGCCCGGCGTAACCGCCGGCGGCGTCGAGAATGCGGCTGTCTCAAAAGTCGTTCTAACGATTATGTCATTGCGGGCTTGACCCGCAATCCCCTATTACCCCCCAGCCCCCTAAAGGGGGAGATTGCGCAGTGAGATTGTATATTTCACTGTGCCAAAGTCCCCTTTAGGGGATTTAGGG
>Ga0123357_10007095_pt1 | contig 13793 bp, 6 predicted proteins | sample TergutEmb28metaG_FD_89873 | JGI IMG/M metagenome (GOLD analysis project Ga0123357, IMG submission 89873) | Embiratermes neotenicus P4 segment gut microbial communities from Petit-Saut dam, French Guiana - Emb289 P4 | ecosystem: Host-associated > Arthropoda: Insects > Digestive system > Gut ... | reverse complement strand
CGATCGGCCTGGCCACCGTCACGGCCCCGAAGCCTGCATAATCTGTCGAACCGCCGGATACGGACCCGTATGTCCGGTGGTGTGGGAGGGGCGGTCTCGCGAGAGACCCCCCTATCCCGATTAAATTTCAGAAGTTGTGCGCGGCTGACGCGTGTATTGTCTGTCGTTGGAGATCATGGCTGTAGCCTTCGGCGAAGGCTGAGTGAGGAGGCGTCGGTGTTTCGAAGCCCGTGGGGGCGGTGCCGCACGATTCTTCCCCAAAGAGTCGTTCACGGTCAAACGGAATCGCCTTTCTGCTCAGCGTTGCCAGGCAGGGCCTTCTGGTGCAGTCGCGCCTGGGACCGGGGGCCTTGCCGAGTTTCGTGACTGAAACGGGCTCTGTGGCTCCCGAAGTGCGGCAGGATCGTCGGCCGCTGGCGCAAGGTTGATGGTCCAGCTGCTGCACGTGTGCGCGAGTGCGTAAAAGAGAGGGCTTCACCACATCGCGGCGGCGAGCGCGGCGATCAGCGCCGGGGGCATCACCAGCATGCCGAGTTTGAGGAAGGGCCAGGCGCGGAGTTCGATTTGTTCACGGCGCAGCGCCACCAGCCACAGCAGGGTTGCGAGCGATCCGGCAATAGACAGGTTGGGGCCGAGATCGACACCGATCAGAATGGCGCTGGTCACCTGAACTGGAAGGGGGTGAGCGGCGGTCACGGAACCGGCGACAAGACCGATCGGCAGATTATTGGCGATGTTGGTGGCCAGCGCGGTGATGGCCCCGGCGGCGGCCGCAGACCCGTTGGGGGATTGGGCCAGGGTGGCAAGGAGCAGGTTGCCGAGGGAGGCGATCACACCGGTCCGATCCAGTGCCTCGACCATGATGAAGAGGCCGGCAACCAGAACCAGCACGCTCCAGGATACTCCCCTGAGCAACGGCCAGGGCGAGCGGCGGTTGACGAGCAGGACGATCAGCGTGGTGACGCCGCCGCAGAGAAAAGTGGGCAGCCCGAGGCTGAGATGAAGGGCGGAGGCCGCGATCAGGACCAGGCCGACGCCGATTATCCCCGCCGCGGTCAGCCGACCAGCGGGGCTGAGGCGGGGCTGCGGCGTGTCACGATGGATGCTTTCCTGTTGCAGGCTGCGGTGCTGGGTCAGCCGCAGCGCTACATAAGTGAGGGCGATCGCGGCCAGCGACGGGGTCGCGAACAGGCGCAGCCAGTCAAGCAGGGCCGGCATGGCGCGGCCGAAGACGACGAGATTGGCGGGGTTTGAGATCGGCAGCACGAAGCTGGCGGCGTTGGCGATGAAGGCGCAGATAAAGAGATAAGGGAGCGGTTTGGCGCCGGCGGCGCGGGTTGCCGCCGCCACCGCCGGCGTCAGCACGATGGCGGTGGCGTCGTTCGAGAGAAAAACCGTGACCACGGTGCCGACGATGTAGACCAGCACGAACAGGCGTTGCGGCGAGCTTCGGGACTGGCGTACCGCCACTGCCGCCAGATAATCGAACAGTCCCTCGCGGCGGGCGAGTTCGGCGATCAGCATCATGCCGATGAGAAAGAGATAGACGTCCGCGCCTCTCGCAACGCCAGTGAGGGCGTCCTGCCAGGGCAGCAGTCCGGACGCGACCAGGATCGCGGCCCCGGCCACGGCAAAGACCGGCTCCGGCAGGCGGAACGGCCGAACGATCACACCGGTGGTGGCGATCGCTATCACGCTCCAGGCCAGCACTGCGCCCAATGTGGTCGACACGTCTTTCCTGCCTTGCGCAAGGGGGATGCGGCACGCTGTGCCGAATCGGGAATCGGCTGGTGGCTTGAGACCCGTGGGCCGACTTCTACGCCGGAAATCGGTCGTTCTGTAGCCAGGCCAAGCTGTTTATGGCCAATTCTCCAGGCGGAAAGATTGAAAATGGCTTCGGAATGCCAGGCATTGCCAAGTGGCTCGCGGCACGGTCACCGATTCCGAGCACCGGTGCAGGATCTTTTCGCTGCCCCCGCCTCCCTGGCCTGGCAGGCACCAAAATCCTTGATGTCTGCACGGTCCAGGGTCCAGGCGGCACTGCGGTCATGTTCTGGTGATCACCGTGGACGGCACCCTGTACGGCGTCGACAGGGGTCAGAAAAGCGGTGCCGCCACTGTGCCGTGTCCGGCCCGGAGTATCGGTTCGGCATGCGTGGCTTCGGCTCCATGGGACTGGGAACGGCAGCGATGCCGTATGTGAGCATGTTCCCTCGTCGGGAAGCGCTGTTGTGTCGCCAAATACCCAGACGTTGGCGTGTCCCCCTCCCGACCAATCACCAATCCTCACCGCCGCATTTTTGTCACAATCTTTACACTTTACACGTTAACGCCAAAAAAGAACTATGAAAATGCCACAGATTGATGATTGATGAACGTTCTGCTCGGTCGTCACCAATCAGATTGCGTCATCCGGTTCCGTCCGGGCTGGTTGTGGATTCGGTATTAGACGAGGCAAAGGCGCACCTGAGGTCATGGCATTACTACCGTCTTTGATCTGTGTGGGCTTCCGGAACTGCCCCATGCTCTCCAATTCTGAACAGAAGCGTAGTCTGATTCAATGGCCAGATTCTCAAAGAATCAGACGACTAGATCGGCACCGACACAATCGCCGACGTGCTTGAGTCGTTGACCGAAGGGTGACCTGGAATGGTGGAAAATGCCGAACAGTTTCAATTTCCGCGCAATAAGACACGTAGGTCTCAGGACGAGATCGACGCGGCGGAGACGCAAATAATAGCGCAGATAAAGGACGTTCGTTATATCATTCGTGAATACCCGGTCGAAGTTGTCGTCGAGAAATATTTGAACGGCATAGAGACCGACGAAAACGAGATCTATGTTCCGGATTATCAGAGAGATCTGATATGGCCCAGCCGTCATCAATCCCGGTTCATCGAGTCCCTATTGATCGGCATCCCGATTCCATTTCTATTTCTCGCCGATGTGAACGACAACGACGATCCTGGCAAAGCGGGGCGACTTGAAATTGTCGATGGCGTGCAGCGCATCCGCACTCTCGCCGAGTTTATGACGGGTAGCCTTGAACTGAACGCCCTTTCACGCCTCAGCAAGCTGAACGGCTTCCGATTCTGTGACCTTCATCCTTCCAGACAAAGGCGGTTTCGCCGAGCGACGTTAAGGCTGATCGAGTTAACCGAAGCTGTTGGGGAAGATGTTCGCCGGGAAATGTTCGACAGGATAAACAGTGGTTCAGTGAAACTGGAGGCTGTTGAGATCCGTCGCGGCATGGAGCCTGGTCCGTTCCTCGATCTGGTGACAGATTTGGCAGCAGATCCATTGCTGCGAGAGCTTGCTCCAATTTCTGAAGACCTTCGAAAACGCTTTGAATACGAAGAACTCGTTACAAGGTTCTTCGCTTTTCTGAATCGATATGAAAGTTTCGGGAAGGGTAAGGAAGGGAAAGTAGTGGCAGCATTCCTTCTGAAATTTGTCCAGGATAAGAATGAAGAACTCAATGGCCCAGATCATCAAAAATTGGTTGCTGAGATGAAGCGGCAATGGACGCTGGTCTTATGCTTTGTCAAAGATCATTTTCCTGATGGTTTCCGGAAGAAGAGTTCGGGAAGGAAGGTGCCGAGGGTGCGATTTGAGGCAATCGCCGTCGGAACCGGGCTTGCAGTGCGTGATCTGGAAAATAGAGGTCTCGACGTGAGCAGTTTGAAAACGTCGGACATCGCAACTTGGCTTGCAGGAGAGGAATTCAGGGTTTTGACGACAAGTGATGCAGCAAACAACAGGTCCAATCTTGTGGGCCGCCTCGAATATGTCAGGAATAAGTTGCTTGGACGATGATGTACTCCTTCCTTTACGATTTTGCAGATCGCAGGCGGCAGGTTCGACACTACCTTGCCGTTGTCTCAAGGCAGGAACGATCTGCGGGTATGGGGACGCCTCGCGTTCAAGAGGCGCGTTTGCTGACGCTAAGAGCCGGTACATTTCTTGTTCTATACAATCTCATTGAGGCTTCGACACGCGTGGCAATCGAAGCAATTCATGATCAGATTACGATGAACGATACGCCGTTCATGTTGCTGGCAATTTCACTGAGAAAGGAAATTGTTCGGATGTTCAAGAAAGGAGCGGATCCAGAGAAGGATCATACGTTTGATGATTTCCCGTCTGAATTTGTGGCGACGGCTCTGGCGCAGGGCGTGGACTTTTCTGGGAATGTTGATGCCCGGCTAATTCGCAGGATTGCGGAAATATATGGGTTTTCCGTTGCCGCACGTTCATTGGCGCGCGACGGGGCAGACTTGCTGACAATCAAGACAAACAGGAACGATTTGTCACATGGCCGCAAGACGTTCGAGGAAGTAGGGAGGGATCAGTCGACGAGGGACCTTGTTTTGCTATCTAAAAGATCAATGAGTTATATGAGCGATATATTGGAAAATATCGCGTGCTATTTGCGAAACAGGCGTTATCTGGAAGCGCCGTGAAGTTTGTTGGTGGGCGTATGGGCTGGCGTGCGTGAAGAGTTGTCGGAATTGATGTGATTTATTATAGCCAGGCCAATAGATTCTGCAAGCTTTGGAGGCACCGCATTGCCTATCAGGCGGCCAATTGAGCGGAAGTTTACCCGATCTGTGTCAGGGGCGAATTTGAATTCGCAAGGGAATGATTGCAACAGAGCGCCTTCCCTGAGTGAGATCGCACGGTCCTGGTCCGGGTGTCCAAATCGACCGTTTCCATATCCGTAAAACTGAGTGGTGATGGTTGGTGAAGGCGCGTCCCATGACATACGGCCATATACGGAGGGATAGGTCTTTCCTGTCTTTTCTCGGTGACAGGAGACCTGCATCTTCGTAGGCCAATCCCGCCATGTACCAGCCGGCTTCGAGGCGCGAATGCGCTGGAGATTTCTGTGAGTGAGGGCACGCGTTGCGTGAAGTATGTCGACTGAATTTCGGTGACCAGCTGTGATGGATGGCAGGGTGCCGATCGCGTCTCTGACGGTCATCGGCGGCCTCTTCCCAGGTTCTGGAAGGAATATCGGCCCGAGACGAGAAGCAAGCAGAACGAGGCGTCGGCGATTTTGCGGAACGCCATACATGGCGGCATCAAGAACATTCCACTGGACCTTATACCCGAGGTTGCCAAGTCCGTCCACGAACTGTGCCCAGAGTTGCAAATGCGCCAATCGTGGCACATTTTCCATCGTAATGATTTCTGGAAGCAGTTCCTGGGCAATACGGAGAAATTCGAGCAGGAGGCGCCACCTGTCGTCGGTGGCGTGCCGGCGGGTTGTGTATCCGGAGAATGGCTGACAGGGAGCGCAACCAGCCAGAACCTTGATTGTGCCTTCACCGAAGAACTGCTTGAGACTCCTTCCTTTGATGGTGGAAACGTCGCGCTGCAAAAAGGCGGTGCCAATGTTCTGTTCGAAGGGAAATCGGCAAGCAGGGTCAAGGTCTATCCCGGCGCGGACGTCGATTCCCGCTTGCTTGAGGCCCAGAGAGAGCCCTGCCGCGCCGCAAAACACGTCAACTGCCGTGAGACAAGTTTTTTTCTTGGCGGTCATAAGGGCGAGAATGTCCCTTGGCGGAAGGATCGTGCTTATCAAACGAGGGGATGGTCCTGACAAAAACAAGGCGGAATTGCGGGTTGGTATGGTTCAGTTCGGGATGGTGACAATATTGTCACAGTCGTTTTCCTGGGTTTTGTCGGCGAATCACGTTGATCTTGAGTGATTGGACGGCACCAGCAGGGCCAGCGATCGATAATCCTGTCTTCGCCCCGTGTGCTCAAGTGCGGCTGGCAGGAAGCATTCGTTGCCGAAGCCACGAGATATCAGTATCACACTAGGGAATATCTGCGAAGGGCGATTAGCTCGAATCCGCTCGAATCCTGAGGACATTCGGGCAAGTGGTTCCATTGAGGCCTGTTACGGCAAGGATTTTGCTGAGTTTGTGTCGTCAACAGTTGAGGGGGTGGGGTGATGTGGCAGCCAGGGGGGCGGCGCTAACAAGCCTCGGGAGTGGGCGATTGCGCCTGGGTCCGCGAGGGCCATGTGGCACCCTGTTTTGACCTTTTACCTTTTGACCACGCCGGGCAATTCAGGGAGGGTGCCAGCCGCGCCTTGAGTGGAACCAGTAATATGGGCTTGTTCGACGGCATGGATCTGTACGCCCCGGTGGCTGAGAAAATCGCTCTGTTCCGCTCGCTGTTCCGTGGCAGGGAGGATGTCTATGCCCGCCGCTTTGACAATCCCCGGACCGGAAAGAGCGGATATTCGCCGGCTTGTGCCAATGAGTGGGTGAGCGGGAAATGCGCCAGGCCCAAAGTGAAATGTGCCCGGTGCGGGAGCCGGCAGTTTCTGCCTCTGACCGACGAGGTTGTCCGCCAGCATCTGTCGGGGGAGGATGCCAGAGGCAGACCCTTCGTGGTCGGCATCTACCCGCTGATGGTGGACGAGCACTGTGCCTTCCTGGCCTATGATTTCGACAAAAGCTCGTGGCGGGAGGATGTGGCGGCCTGCCTTGAGGTGTGCAGGCTCTCCGGCCTGCCGGCGGCGCTGGAGCGCTCGCGCTCGGGGCAGGGCGCGCATTTGTGGCTGTTCTTCGAGGAGCCGGTTTCGGCCTCGCTGGCGCGGCGGCTGGGCGCAGCTCTGCTGACGCGTGCGATGGAGAACCGGCCCGGGCTTGGCTTTGGCTCTTACGACCGGCTGTTTCCCAATCAGGACACGATGCCGCAAGGCGGGTTTGGCAATCTGATTGCGCTGCCGCTGCAGAAGAAGGCGCGGCAGAACGACAACAGCGTGTTTCTGGATGACGGATTGCAGCCCTGGGGCGATCAGTGGGCCTTCCTTGGAAAAGCCGCCAGGATCGCTCGCCGCACCATTGAGACCCTGGTCGAGGATGCCGAACGTCGGGGTCGCGTGTTCGGGGTGCGGCTGCCACCACAGGAGGAGGATGCGCCCGATCCCTGGAACCGGGCACCGTCACGACGGGTGAAGGCGCCGGAAGTGTCGGGCGATCTGCCGAAATCGGTGGAACTGGTACTCGGCAATCAGGTCTATCTGGCAAAGACTGGTCTGCCGCCGGAGCTGCGCACCCGGCTCCTGAGGCTCGCCGCCTTTCAGAATCCGGCCTTCTACAAGGCGCAGGCGCAGCGCCTGTCGACCCATAATATTCCACGCATCATCGCCTGCGCCGAGGACTTGCCGCAGCACATCGCTTTGCCGAGGGGCCTGCTTGAGGACATCGAGCAGACCCTGCGCGATCTCGGCATCGACATTGTGCTCAACGACCAGCGCAATCCCGGGCAGGCTCTCCCGGTCACCTTCCAGGGCGAGCTGCGAGAAGGCCAGCGCGTGGCGGCAGAAGCGCTGCTGGCGCATGACACCGGTGTGCTGGCGGCAACCACGGCATTCGGCAAGACGGTGATCGCGGCCTGGCTGATCGCCCGGCGCCAGGTCAATACGCTGGTGCTGGTCCATCGCCGCGATCTGCTGGAGCAGTGGATGATGCGTCTGGCGAGCTTCCTCGGGCCGGACCTGGCCATCGGCCGGATCGGCGGCGGCAAGCGAAAGGCGAATGGTCTGATCGATGTCGCCATGATCCAGAGCCTGATTCATAAACATGAGGTCGACGATGCGCTCGCCGGTTACGGCCAGATCATCGTCGACGAATGCCACCACCTTTCGGCGCAACAGTTTGAGACGGTGGTGCGTGAGGCCAAAGCGCGCTATGTCACCGGGCTGTCGGCCACCGTGGTGCGCAAAGACGGCACCCAGCCTATCATTTTCATGCAGTGCGGGCCGGTGCGTCATCGCGTTGACGCCCGCGCCCAGGCCGCTTCCCGGCCTTTCGAACACAAGGTTCTGGTCCGTCCCACCGAGTTCCGCCCGCGCCATCTGCCGCAGGAAGACAGCCGGCAGGAATTTCAGGCGCTGATTGACGAACTGGGCGAAGACCACGCCCGGAACCGGCATATCTGCGAGGATGTGGTCAAAGCCGCGAAGGAGGGACGCGCCGCCCTGGTGCTGACCCAGCGCGTCACCCATCTTGAACGCCTGGTCGAGATGCTTTCCCCCCGTGTCCGGAATCTCGTGGTCCTGCGCGCCGGGAGCGGCAAGAAAGAGCGTCAGGCGCAGGTAGCGCAGCTGGCGGCGATCGCGCCTGACGCCGAGCGGGTGGTGATTGCCACCGGGCAGCATCTCGGTGAGGGCTTCGACGATCCGCGCCTCGATACCCTGTTTCTGGCGATGCCGGTGTCCTGGAAGGGGACCGTCGCCCAATATGCCGGCCGCCTTCACCGCGTCTGCGACGGCAAGGCGGAGGTGCGGATCCATGATTATGCCGACCTCCAGGTGCCGATGCTGGCGAAGATGTTCAACCGGCGTTGCCGCGCCTACGAGGCAGAAGGCTATCTTGTGGTGTTGCCGGCTGGCACCGGGACCGGACCCGCCGTCGATGGGGTGGTGGCGGGTGAGGGGGCGCGGGCGCGCGATCCTGCCGCAAGCGTGCAACGCCTGCTGCGCGATGCTGCCGATGCGGCTGCGCCCAACCTGTTTGTGAAGGCTGCGGCGACAGGCGATGGCGAAGCGGAAGACAAGGAGCAGAGTTCCGCGCAGGCGTTGCTGTTGCGGCGGCTGGAGAGCCTGCCGGCGACGGAGGGCAGGTTTCAGATCACGCCGCTTCTGCCGATTGCCTTGGACTCCGATCGCAATCCGGATCCCGCTCTGGTCTGCGCCGAGGCGAGTGTGGTGGTCGAACTCGATGATCTCAAGGCTCTCGGCGATGCCGCGATCTATCGCCGCAACCGCCGCAGGGACCGGCTGCTGCAGGAGAACGGCTATTTCGTGCTGCGATTCCTGGGCGAAGATGTGGTCGGCGACCCTGATGGGGCAATGGGGGCGATTCTGAAAGCTCTGCAGCGGAGACAGTCCTGATCCGCCGTGACGACCGGCGCTGTCGGCACTGCATTTTCAAAAAAAGCGCCAGGGCCGTGTCGCCGGCGTCGACGACAGCATCGGGTTCAGATCCGGGCAGCGCAGATGGCAACGAGCCTGCGGGATTGTGACCGCAATGGTGTCGCTGGGAGAGGATCGGATGATCCGATTCCTGCTTCGATTTCTGCCACGACAATTTCGCCCCCCGCTGTCTGCGGCATGGCAGCGTTGTTGGGGGCGTTCGGCATGTGGGGAGCGCGCCTCGCCATTTTGTCTGTGACGGCGGAGAAACGGCACCGGGCCTTCGACCATGGTGTGTCCCACAAGCCGGAAATGCGCCTCTTATCGGTTGCGGTCAGGCGGGTGTGCGCGGTCGTGGCGGGGAGCAGTTCGGACTTCTGATGCGGTGCCCGTGTGCGACACTGGCTGTGCCTGCCGGCCTTTCGCTCTCTCAATGGCGCTTGCCGCGCGCCTGATGAGGGCTGCGACGGGGAGGGCGGTTGGCTGGCGCTGTGCCAGGAAGGTCCTGGCAGGGCTCGCCTTGTGAACCAGGCCTTCTTGCCGCGCGCACCGGATTGCGGCAGGAGGGAGGAAGGCAGCGTGGGATGTGAAATCGATCCGCCTGATGATCCTGATGATGCGGTGCTCCTCTTGCATATTGGTAACTGTCCAGGTCGGACAACAGGCAGATCGCCCTCGGCTTGCAAATCTGTCGAAAATTTCCCTTCGGTCCAACCGGGATGGTCGCCGGTTTGCCACCAAACACCTCCATCCGGAAAAGGGGTCCGGCCCTCGACAGCGGCAAAGGGGCGCCGGCTTTTTCCGAGATCGCCCGGCGCGCTGGCGCGAGCGCGCATCAAAAGAGGCGCGGCGCAGTTCCATCTTCCATCTTGTCAGCAGGGGAGAGGAGCGGCACCACCCGGATGCTGCCTGCAGAAGTTCCAGGGCCGTCGATGATGTCAGAGCCGGCGTAGCTGTCGATCGGTGCGCCGGTGCGATCCGTTGGTCGTTGTCGGCGGTCGCGTTTTTGTGAATTCGGCCGCCGAACTCTTCGTCGTGTTGCGCGGCTTGTTGTCGTGCCGCAGTCAGGGGAGCGCTCAGCTCCCACATCCAGACCAAGATGTTGTGCTCGCGCCAGTCCGTCTGCGCAGAAGCTTGCGTGAGGCGGGGTGTAGCGCGTTGCTGCTTTCAGGATCCCCAAGTCCTCAGAGTGCAGAGGTTTTCGGGAGTGGAAGAAAGATCACGATCTGGTAATTCGTTCATCAGGTTGACAAAAGGGGATTAACAATTCCGGCAGGATATGTTACGCGTCGTAGAACCGTGCATGGAAACATGCGCGAAAAGATGAGAGCATCGAACCGCGACCGTCGTCCCTGCCACCATACTGCGTGAGGCGTGACGACGAGGAAGGGCATTGAAGGCTTCGAAAAGCGCAAGCCAGTCTTCGAACGGTCGACATCGATTGCCTCTCCGTGTCTCGTAAAGGAAGCGTCTCTTCGTCAGGTTTTCGCGTCGGGACAACCATTTACGACCTTCATGTCGCAGGATTCAGGTCCAGAGCGCGCCTGTCCGGATGCCGGTGGCCGGCCCGGAGGTGTTGTTGGCGCATGTGGCGCCGGGCTCGTATCGGGTCAGGCTTGCGTGCGTGCTTTTCACTGTTCGGGATAGCGTCAGGAACTGTGCTGGAAGACGGCCGGCGCGGTGACGGAGATTTTTGCGCGGTTTTTGTAGTCGAGTGGGGCCCGGATGCTCCGTGGTGCGGGAAGTGGGATGGATGCTGTGTGGCCGGGGGCGGCAGCATATTTATGCAGGGAGAGAAGATATGGCGACAGCGACTGCGAAGGGGGCGAATCACACGCAAGGGTCGGGAGTCCGGGTTGCAGACACAACCGGCGCGTGTATCGAACTATGCAGTGCAACTACAAGATGAAAAAGGGCGTTGTCAAAATGCGTCGGAGTCAAAAAATCGACGTTGACAATTTTGGTCCGGAGCGGATGTCCCGATCGTTTGTGCTGTCCCCATATGTTGAGAAAGTGCTGTGTTCATGGAGAAATTCACGGAGCGGCGGTTGTAGTTGGGACGACGGTTGCGAGTTTGGGACGATCTGCGCAGGGAGTTGGGCCGGCGTAAGACTTACCTTCCGTTAAGAGCCTAACCGTAGGTTGTGCGTAGTATGAGTAAAAAGCTGACTCTTCGACTTTAAGGATCGTGCATCGTGGCAGCCTCCTCACATTATTCACGCGAGACCTCGTCCTCCCGGGAAACGCGGTTTGTCCGCTCCTGGGTCCGGGGAGCCGGCGGCGGCTCGCTGAGCCGGCGACTTTACGCCGTGCTCCGTCAGGCCCATCGCGTGATGGGAGCGAAGCGCGACCGCCTCGCGCTGGGCTCGCTCGGCATGACCGGATTCGGTTCCGGCGCGATCGGGAGGCTGGTGTCGGCGTTCCGCGTCAGCGCCGAGGCGCGCAACCGCGCTGCGGCCGCGGTGCTGGGCGGGATAGCGCTGCTGGTGACGGCGGCGGATCCGGTCTATGCGCAGTGGAATAATGGTCATGGCACTGCGACGGGAAACGGCTCGATTGCGATCGGCAGTAACGGCAGCAATGCAACCGCCGGCAGCTGCAAATCGATTGCGATCGGCGGTGGTGCGAACGCGAATTCGACCGGCGTCGCCGGCGCCATCGCGATTGGTGACAGTGCAACGGCAACCTCCAACAAAGGAGGCGTTCCGATTGCCATCGGCACGAGCGCCAAGGCCGTCGTGACGGGCACTGTTGGTGCGTCGCCAACCGCGATCGGGACGAGCGCGAACGCGAGTGGACCCGGCTCACAGGTTGCGATCGGCGACCAGGCGAGTGCAACTGGCATGGACGCGATCGCGATTGGCGGTCATGCGGGGACGCCTGGATCGCTAGCGTCAGGTGACAATTCTACAGCGATAGGGCAAGCTTCGCAGGCCTTGGGAACCGGGTCGGTTGCGCTAGGCTATCAGGTGATGTCGGGCGCTGATTATGCGATCGGGTTTGGCTTTAATGTAACCGCAAGCGCTGCCGGCGCGGTCGGCATGGGCTATAATGTGAACTCGACCGCAATCGGCTCGGTCGGTATCGGCTATCACGTGACGTCGAACGGCACCGGCTCGGTGGCACTGGGCAGCGAGGCGAAGTCGAATGGGGAATATGCAGTCGGCATCGGATATAATGTGACATCAACCGCCAACGGCTCGGTTGCATTAGGCCGTGACGCGCTTTCAACCGGGAACGGCGCGGTTGCGATTGGCAGTCTGGCGCAGGCACTCGGCGAAGGCGATCTGGCGTTCGGCTCGAATTCGATCGCCAATGGCACCGGCGCGATCGCGATGGGTTTGAGCGCCAATGCCACCGGTGACGATTCCGTGGCGATCGGATCGGGATCGGTGGCGAACGGTATCGGGGCGTCGGCGTTCGGAACGCGCGCCTATGCGGAGGGGGACGAGGCCACAGCGATCGGCAACGACGCCAATGCGAGCGGCTATGCGGCGCTGGCGATCGGTGATCAGGCCAATGCCAACGGAACTTATGCGACAGCGATCGGTTTCCAGGCCAACGCCCTGGGCGCCAATGCCACGGCAACCGGTTTTGCCTCCTGGGCCAATGGCACGCATGCCTCGGCCTATGGCGCCCTTGCCAATGCCAGCGGCATCGCTGCGACCGCGCTGGGCTCGCTTGCGAGCGCCAATGGTGATTCTGCCACCGCTGTGGGAGAAGGGTCTGTCGCGGAGGGCGCCAATGCCACAGCGGTTGGCTTCGGCGCCAACGCCACCGGGAGCAACGCCACAGCGAGCGGGGCCGGTGCAGTGGCCTTCGGGGACAATGCCTCGGCCTTTGGCGCCTCTGCCAATGCCACCGGGCTTGCGGCAACCGCGCTGGGGAAGGAGGCGCGTGCCAATGGCGACTCGGCGACCGCAGTCGGCGAGGGGGCGATCGCAGACGGGGCAAGCGCCACAGCACTGGGTTATGGCGCCAATGCAACTGGAGCGAACGCGACTGCGAGCGGTGCCGGAGCGCTGGCCAACGGCGAAACGGCTTCGGCCTATGGCGCCTCTGCCAGCGCCAGCGGGTCAGGCGCGACGGCGCTTGGCTTCCAGGCCAATGCCGCAGCCGATAACGCGACGGCGCTTGGTCAGAATGCGACCGCGACCAATGCGCATGACGTTGCACTGGGAGCAGGCTCGATCACAGCAGCGCCACATACCGGCACCCTGGCCATGTTTGGAGGCACCGCAGTGGGAGCGGGTGGCACCAATGGTGTGGTCTCGGTCGGCGTCGACGGAGGTGAGCGCCAGATCCAGAACGTCGCACCAGGCGTGATTTCGAGCACGTCAACCGATGCCATCAACGGCAGCCAGCTCTATAGTGTGGCGCAGGGTGTCACCAATCTCGGGACCACCACAGCCTCCACTCTTGGTGGAGGGGCAAGTTTCAACACCTCAAGTGGCGAGATCACGGGTTTCAGCCAGGATGTGCGCCCGATCAGTAACACCGGTGCCGTGGGCGCCGCGGTGCCGCAGACGAGTGTGGCGGCCGCATTGGGCGCGCTCGACGTCAATACCGCCAATCTCGCCAACATCACCGTCAAATATGACGCGACCGATTACAAGACCATCTCGCTGAGTGGGACGCCATCAGCCGATGGTGGCGTCACAGGTGGCACCAAAATCACCAATCTCTCGCAAGGGAACGTGACAGCGCTGTCGACGGACGCAGTCAACGGGGCCCAGCTCTACCAGGTGCAGCAGACTGCCAATATGGGCTGGAACCTGTCGACAAATGGCGGCAGCGCGACCCGAATCGCACCGGGCGACACCGTCAATTTCAATGGTGGCGACAATATCCTGGT